>Ga0181520_10003118_pt1 | contig 29566 bp, 20 predicted proteins | sample PEATcosm2014_Bin_29_FD_132451 | JGI IMG/M metagenome (GOLD analysis project Ga0181520, IMG submission 132451) | Peatland microbial communities from MTU Mesocosm Facility, Houghton, MI, USA - PEATcosm2014_Bin02_30_metaG | ecosystem: Environmental > Terrestrial > Soil > Wetlands > Peat | place...
CGTGCTTCGGGTAGAAAACGAAGTGCATCGTCGGCCATTCCGTGGCAAAAGCGATCGATGCACGAATCCTACCCTCCTACCGGGGATGGCGCAATAGGGGTTGGGAAGCTATACTGTTACGCTCGTCACTCAGATCGACGCCGCGGCTGAGGTATTCGGCCATGTCGACCAGGCCGCACTGCATCAGGATCTGCTCAGCGCTCATGCCATTGGCGTTGTGCAGGCTTCCCAGGCCGCCGACGATGTTCTGCCCGGCGAGCGCGGCCAGCAGATAGGCGATGCTTTCGGCCCCGTTTTGCACGTCGGGGCGATAGGTGAGCGTGCCGCCCGCTTCGCCGGCAATGGGCAGACGGTAGTGCTTGCCCATCTGCACACCGACGAGCTTGAAAAGCATCTTTTCGGCGCGGTAGTAGAGGTCGCGGCCCGACTTCATGTCGGTCACCGACGGTCCGACGCTATAGAACACCGGATGGCCGGGCTTGTAGCACTGCGCGATCAGTACCGGCAGCAGGGCCTCGGCATTGGCGATCAGGCTGGTGCCCGCCAGGGAGTACGGCGCCGTCGTGCCGGCCATGGGACAGACGGTCGAGATGATGGGATACGACCGCGTCATGGCCATCTTCATGATCTCGATGTTGGGGCCGTGCACCTGCAATGGGCTGGTGACCGCCATGGCCACGCTCAACAACGGCGTGTTTTGCACGTCGAGCCCGGCGGCCTCGGCCACCACGGCCATGGCGTCCATCCAGTCGCGGCAGTTCGCCTCCGACGTGGGATACGCCGCCGTGTGTTTGGCGGTGTGGCAGAGGAACACTTCCATGGTCTTGTAGTAGCAGTCCGGCTCAGGGACGTCGCTCACGGGGTACTGCATGCGCATCATGCTGCTGACCCGATCGAGCGACTGCCCCAGGATCGTGTGCCGCCGCACGTCTTCTAGCTTGGGACGCCGCAGGCCCTCGCGATAGTCGACGATCCAGGGATCGAGGATCAGGGAGAGGTAATAGCGGTTCGCGCCGCCCACTTTGAGGCGCTTGCCGTTCAGTCCGGTTTCGAGGGCTACCGGGGGAGCGGCCGCGAGAAGCTCGCGGATCAGGGCGGCGGGGAAGCGGACGCGGCCGGCCGTCTCGTCCACCCGCGCGCCGGCCTTTCGGAGCACGGCAAGCGCTTCGGCGTGCCCCACGTAGACGCCGACTTTCTCGAACAGCTCCAGCGTCTTTTCATCGAGCCTTTCGATTTCCGCATCGTCGAGCGTGCGTAAGACCAGTTCGCTCATCAGGAATGCCTTATCCCGCGGTTGCTTTCCGGCTCACCAGTCTTGATCGGCAAATTCGAGAGGACTTTGATCGGCGAGCGGTTCAGCCATCGCCCGCAGCTTGGCCAGGAATTGCCGCTGGTGGTCGTCCAGCGCCCGTTCGTCGACCTTTGCCAGGACTTTGAGGGCCTGCGCTGCGCGATTTTCCACCGCCAGCAGGATTCGCCCCAGTTCGAGCCGCATGAGGGCCGCTTTCTCCGGATACTGCGCCAGATATTCCACCATCGGCGGAATCGCCTCGGCCCACTGCTTCTTTTCCCGCAAGCCGCGGATGATGGCCAGCAGGCCTTCCTCGGGCAGATGCCAGTCGGCCGGAAACTCTTGCTGCATCCGCTCGTGGGCCTTCGCCGCGATGGCCGGCTGCCCTTCGCGAAGGAGGAGGCGAATCTTTTGCAGCATATCGTCCCGCCGCGCTTGTTCCCTTATCTCTTGCTGGTTGCGGCGCTTGGGATTTTTCATCTCGGCCTGCATCCGCTGCTCGGGCGTCATCGTGTGGCGTTCGGCCCACACCGAAAACGCGTCCCAATGTTCGCAATCGACCAGCCGCAGTTTGAGCATGGCGATGGCGACGGCGAACCCCAACGCGGCGCCCGTCAAGTGCAACATTTCGCTGCTCAGGGTCAGGCCGGTGAAGATGGCGACCACCAGTTGCAGCAGCAGAAAGAGGCCGACGAAGCTGGTCACGGTCGCTTCGAAGATGCCGAAGCGAACGAACACGAACACCAGGAGGACCCACAGGCACTGGATTTTGTTGGCCGGCGCCCAGATCAGGCTCATGGCCATCAATCCGAAAATGATTCCCGACGCCCCCAGGCAATGGCGCAGCGGCGAGCCGAGCATGACCCACTGCACGATCGCGTGCTCGGCACAGCCAATCCCCAGAAACAAGAGCAGCATCTTCCACCAGCCCAGCTTTCCCTCGACCACGAGCCCGAACACCCAAAGGGCGAACATGTTGTCCACCAGGTGGGAAAGATCGGCGTGGACGAAATTGGCCGTCAGCCACTGGAGCGGATGGAGCCCGCTGCCGATCGCCAGCATGAGCGGCTCGGCCTGGTCGGGATAGACCAACAGGGCGAGGAAGACGTAGACATTCACGACGATCATCAGGACCGTAATGACGGGCCGATGATAGAGGGGCGCGTCGGTGCCGTAAGGGAAGAAGAACATGGCCCGCTCCCGGCCAGGACGCTTTGCTTCATACTCCTTTCACCGGGCCCGAACGGCCCTCCTGTGCTGTGTTGCTTCTCCTCTCACGTTCCGGGAGATCAGTATAGCATTTCGCACGCATTTTGGTAAGTGGTCGCACGGCAGCCGACGGGCCGTGGGCGCCGACGGGCGGAACGGCACGGAGGCCGTTCGTGCCCCTGCCGGTGCACGGCGAGCTTAAGGTGACGTGGCGACCGCCGATTGTTCGGGCTTCTGGACGCGAAGTACCCGTATCTGGGCGCGTATCCCGACGCCCCGCTGTATCGGCACGCCGGCTTGGTTGGCAAGACGTTGGGTTAGCTCGCGTCACGCGCTTGTTCGTGTGCAATTTTTGTCCAACATGGACAAGTTGCGGAACCGGCAGGTTTTGCCGGAAGCGGATAAGCGTCTCAGCCGATACCGTCATTATCACCGCACCATCGATTCATCGGGCGTCGGTAGGCTAGGGAGTTTTGACGCAATGACGGCACGGTGGCAAAGTTTGCCGCCTGAGGTATCTTGGCATGAGACAGTACAGGCACCTCGCAATCACGGCGATGCTACTCGTGGCGGGATGTACCTACGACTCCCAAGAGCGTGTGGACCATTCGGTAGGCGCACTGACCTGTCATCCTTACGATCAACAACCGCCAGCGCCAGCGGTAAGTCCAGCCGCTGCGCCTCCCACCCCGCCCGCCGCACCTGTTAAACCCGCTTCGGACGAAGGGGCTTCCGAACGGATACGCGCGGGGACGGACGTGCAAACCGTCGCCTGGCTGGAGTCTGGACAGCCGCTTAACCAGCCGCCGGCTGGGGACAAGCGCCTGGACCTGAACATTCCCCCGGAGATTCCTGGTTCGGAAGCCCGGCGGCTGGAACTGCCCAAGGAGCCCGCGGCAAAACAGCGCGCAATCGAGCGGCTGTTCCCTGGGTTGCCGCCACTGCCCGCCGCGCCGACCGCCGTTTCGGGGCCAAATGGTCGGCCCTATACCTTGGCCGACCTACAGCAGATAGCCGCCACCAACAGCCCTCAACTTCGGCAAGCCGCCGCCGACGTTGAAACGGCCCGCGGCAACATGATCCAGGCCAATGCCTATCCCAATCCGACGGTAAGCTATCAGATGACGCCGTCGAACAACGGCAGCACGCCGGGGTGCGATGGCTTTGGCGTGGACCAGACGATCAAGACCGGCGGAAAGCTGCGGTTGCAAACGTCCGCCGCAGAGATGGCTTTGCACAACGCCGAACTGGCCTTGCGCCGGGCTCGAAGCGATTTGGCCACCCAGGTGCGCAACGCCTATTTCGCCGTCCTGGTGGCCGAGGAGACGGTCCGTGTCAATAAGGCTTTGGCCTACTTCACGGAGGAAGTGTATCGACTCCAGGCGGGCCTGTTGGCAGGCGGGTTTGCGGCGCCGTACGAACCGGCGGCCCTGCGAGCGCAAGCCTTCACCGCGCGGCTGGCTTACAAGCAGGCCATCCAGACCTACATCTACTCCTGGAAGCAACTCGTCGCCACGATCAACATGCGGCAACTACCGCTCTCGGAAGTCGCCGGCCGCGTCGATTCGGCCATTCCTTACTACGATTTTGACGCCATCCTGGCCCACGTCCTCCGCAACCACACGGACGTGCTAACGGCCCGTAACGGGATCGACATGGCCCGCTACAACCTGAAACTGGCCCAAGTCACACCGGTTCCCGACTTCGATGTGAACATCGGCGTGTACAAGGATTACAGCCTTGCTCCCAAGCAGTACATCCCAACCTTGACACTCGGCGCGCCGATTCCCATTTGGGACCGCAACAAGGGAGCGATCATTGCGGCCGAGAGTGCCCTGATCCGGGCCACGGAGGAGCCGCATCGCGTCGAGCAGAATCTGACCAACACGCTGGCTGCCGCGTATACGAATTACAAGAACAACCTGGACGCGCTGGAGTATTATCGCCGGTTCATCTTGCCCGATCAGGTCCGGGCGTATCGCGGCGCTTACGATCGCCGTCAAATCGACCCCAATGCGTCGTTCGGCGACGTGGTCAGCGCACAGCAAACGCTGTACTCCGACGTAATAACCTATTTGTCGACCCTTGGCCAGGTCTGGACCTCGGTAACGAGCGTAGCAGACCTGATTCAGACGGACGACCTGTTTGAGTTCGCCAGGCCGGACGCCGTGCCGCCGCTGCCCAACCTGGAAGCGTTGCCGCCGTTGCCCTGTTGTCATCCGTGTGCAGCGCCACCTGGCGCCGGAGCAAGCGCTGTTGTTGGTTCTGGCGGTGCGGTCCCAGCACCAGAGCGACTCCCAGCCCCCGAGCCCGTTCAGGGTCAAGCTCCCAGTGGTCCGGCAACTCTGCCTGGCAGTCAGGGAGGATGAGGAAACTGCTATGGTCCGTTCTACCTCAAGTCTGATCGTGCTGGCCGCGTTGATCGCGTCGTATCCGGCCCCGGCGCAGGGGCAGACGCCGGACCGGCCGGTCACGGACTTAGCCGGTTCGACGGAGCCTAATCCTTTGTCCGGATTGCCTCGACCGCCGGACCAGCCCGCCTCGCTGCTACAGCCGGCTCCTACGGGGCAAGCGTATGCGTGCCCTCAGTTGGAACGCCCTTATTTCGAGCGAGACCCACGGCTCGATCCCGCTGACTTACCTCATCCGGGATGGCTCTTTGACGTGCAGTTGGGCATCATGGGGAGTTCCGTCGTCGAACACTTGGGACAAACTGACCCCCCTGGCCAAGTCACGGTTGCGGTTCCCGGCACCGCGCACACGAGCGACGTGGTAATTGTGCCCATGGCCGCGCTAAACTGGACGGTTTCTCCCCGTTTTGAAGTGGGCTATCGGCTCCCGTCAGGGTTCGGCGAAGTGGACGTCGCCTATCGGTTTCTGATGGCGGAAGGGACCGGTTCAACGGCAAACCCGATTGCCGCTCCCGACGCGACCGCCGCGTTGCAAAGCCATCTCGATATGAACGTGGGAGATCTGGACTACGCGAGCCGCGAGACCTCGCTGGGCGAAATGTGGGGCATGAAATGGCGCATCGGCCTGCGTTACGCGGATGTGCTTTTCGATTCGCAGGCCGACGAGTCGCTGGATGCGGCGAGAGCCGCCAGCGGAATCTTCGAGCGCAGTATTTCCAACAACTTTTGGGGCATCGGCCCGCACGCCACATTGGAACTCAATACGCGGCGGAACCCGTGTGGCCTGCGATGGGTTGGCCGGCTGGACACCGCATTGCTTTTTGGCGAGGTTGAGCAACAATTTGCCGAGCTATCGACGTCGCGCGGTCCCGGCGGGCTTCCCCTGAGCGGGGAAACTCACTTGGTCAATGGGCAGCAAGTGCCGATGCTCGGCGGGTTTCTGGGGCTTGATTGGCGGCCCGCGTGCCGCCCGAACCTGGACATTCTCCTCGGATACACCGCGGAATACTGGTGGAACGTGGGCCGGCTGAGTGACCCGGACATCTACAACGGTCAGTCTGCCGGTGAAGTGGGTACCCACGGCGTGGTGTTGCGATTGGAATACAACTACTGATCGTTGCCCACGCAGCCGCAACGCTATTCGACGGCTGGAGCAACTCTCGGACCTGCCCTTTCACATGTTCTCAACGCCGTCGTTTGGATGACCAATCGGGCGATTTCTCGTCTATGCTACCGCCGCGGGGTCTGAGGCGTCTGCTCAGAATTCGTTGGCCATGCTGGACAAAAACTGTACACCTGCCGGAGTAGACGGGCCTTCGGCGTCGGCCATCGCTCTGCTCTGAAAAGGTTCCTACAAACGCTTGCCAGGTATGTCTTTTCTTCCGGTTGCTACGCGGCATTAGCAGGCATCGGTTGAATCGGAAACTCTGTTCGGCACAGAGATTGCTCTCAGCAAAAATGGACGTGTGTGCGCGCAAGAAAGCGTTGCGCCGCAACAAGGGCCATGGATGGAAACGCCCTCATGTGCACGCCAGCGCTTGATATCCCACCAAAACGCGCAAAGAATCCGGTCCCCTCTCATCAAACTTCCGCGGCCGCTAGTACAAGCAAAATGGCCCTGCGGGTTACGCAACTGAAAAAGGGTAAGTTGGATGCGTGTCTTTTTGCTTCGACTACGAAGAGCGGGCGGAATTTGTCGGCGTGGTAATACGGATGGCGTTCGCTGTGGCATTTGGGACGGTGAAGCTGGCCCTGGGCGACTCCTGTCACACGAAAGTAGACTTATTATGAACCAAATGGTGGCGTTGATACAGGTGTTGGGCTTGTCGCTTGCCGTGGTCGCCTCGGGCTGGGCAGCAGAAGCAAATCCCGACCAGGCAAAGTCGGTCGCTGAAGTCGAACAATTGGGTGGCAGTATCACCGTTGATGAAAAGAATCCCGACAGACCAGTGATTGGCGTGTATCTACAGTATACCAAGGTAACCGACGCTGTACTGGGGCACCTCAAAGCGTTGACCAACCTCAAGAAGTTGGACCTGTTGAGAACCGAGGTGACCGATGCAGGGCTAGAGCATCTCAAAGGGTTGACCAACCTCCAGTCGCTAGACCTGGCGCACACCGAGGTGACCGATGCGGGGCTGGAACATATTAAAGGGTTGACCACACTGCAATCGCTGAGCCTGCACGCCAACGACGTGACCGATGCGGGGCTAGAGCACCTTAAAGGGTTGACCAACCTTAAAGACCTGAATCTGCGGCGAACCAAGCTAACCGACGCTGGATTGGAGCACCTCAAAGGGCTGACCAACCTCGAAGACCTGGACCTGAGGAGAACCAGGGTGACCGATGCCGGGCTGGCAAACCTGAAAGGTCTGACCAGACTCCAATCACTGTACCTGTGGGGAACCGAGGTGAGCAACGCGGGAGTGCAAGGACTTCAGACGGCCTTACCGAAGTGCTCGATTCACCATTGATAAGTCCATGTCCCTACCCTTTCACACGCCCTCAACGCCGTCGTTTGGATGACCAATCGGGCGATTTGCGGGCTATGCCGCCGTAGCGGGCTCGGGCTTTTGCTCAGAGCCCGTTGTTCATTCTGGACAAAAACTGTACATCTGGCGGGGCGGCGGACTTCGACGCTGCATCGCTTCTGCTGCGAAGAGCTTTCCATAAACGCCCGCCAGACATATCTTTTTCTCCCCCTTGGCAAGCGGCGTGAGCGGGCGTTGGTTGGATCGGAAACTCTGTTCGGCACAGCGTTTGCTTCCCCAATAGCCAAACGTGTGTGCGCGAGAAATTGTTGCGCCGCAACCAGGGCAATGTATGGAGACGCCCTCATGCCCACGCCAGTCCTCGATGTCCCGCCGAGGCATGCAAAGAACGCTGGCCCGGTCTCTCATCAGACTTGCCCGGCCGCGAGCAACAGTGAAATCACTCGGCGGGCCCCGCAACTGAATAAGGTGGTTTGGATGCGTGTCCTTCTGTTTCGATTGCGAAAAACAGGCGGAATCTTGCTGCTCATTTTGGCAATACTGATGGCGCTGGCTGTGGCATTTGGGGCGGTGAAGCTTCCCTGGGCGACTCCTATGGGGGAGAAAGTGGACCCGCCTGCGAAAGAACCCTTGGCCGTCGAACTGGTGGCGGGCAAACCCAATAGCCTTCTCGTGCCGGAAGAGGTGCGGAAGTCGCTGGGCATTCGCCAAGGCAACGTCGATCAAATCGCCATCGCGGAAAAGCCGAGCCGGACGCGGCCGCTGGTGATGCCCGGCTCGACGGCCCTGGATCCCGCTCGCTTGATTCGCGTGCGAGTCCGGTTCGCGCCGGCCGACGTGGTGGAGATTGGCAAGATCGACGATCCGCACAGTTCGCCGGGGAACATTCCTCCCTTGCGCCGCGACTTGCAGGCCGGCGACCCGGTGAAAAAGGGAGGCCTGCTGGCGGTGCTCTTTAGCGTTGACGTGGGCAACAAGAAGAATGATCTGTTCGATGCCCTGTCGCAGTTGCGGCTCGATGAAGAGGTGCTCAAGCGTGCCGAGGCCCACGCAGCGGCCGTGCCGGAAGTCTTCCTGCTCAATGCGCGTCGCAACGTGCAAGGGGACATCAACGCCGTTAACCGGGCCGAGAACACGCTGAAAACCTGGGCGATCCCGGAGGAGGACATTCAAGCCGTGCGCGACGAGGTCAAAAACACTGCCCATGGCCAAGACAAACGTGCCAAGGCAAAGGAGCGGCTGAAACAGTGGGCACGCGTGGAATTGAAGGCCCCGGACGACGGATTCATCATTGAGCAGAACGTCGCACTCCACGAAACCGTGGTGGACAACACGACCAACCTGTTCCAGATCGCCAAGGTCGATCCGCTGATCGTGCTGGCCGCCGTTCCCGAGGACGACTTGCCCGCCCTTCAGGACCTGAAGAGCCAGTCGCAGAATTGGGTCGGGTGGACCGTGCGCACGGTGGGAACCCAACCCATTGCGGGCCTTGTCGATGATATTGGGTATCTGATTGACCCCAACCAGCACACCGCCGTAGTTCGAGGCCACATTCCGAATCCGAAGGGGTTGCTGCGGGCAGGGCAGTTTGTCACCGCCACCGTGGACCTGCTGCCTCCCAAGAATGTCGTGGAAGTGCCGATTAGCGCGATCGTGGAAGACGGCAAGGACTCGATCGTCTTCGTGCAAGCCGACCCGAAGAAACCGATCTACACCATGCGCCGCGTGCAAGTGACCAACCGCTTCGACCGAACGGCGTATGTGCGCAGTGTCCCCGTGACCAAGGATGCGGAGCTTGCCCCGGGAGAGGATCGGCAACCATCCTCGCCTGCGGAACCGTTGCGCGAGGGGGAGCGAGTTCTCACAGCCGGAGCGCTGGAACTCAAAACGGCGCTGGCGAACGAACTGTCAGAGACCGCCAAACCCGAAGAGCCGAAGGCTCTCTGAACGGGCAATGATCGGCGTGCATAAACCTTCTAAGATGTCGAATGGTTCGTAAGCTCATCCGATGGTCGCTCGATAACGCGCTGGTCGTGGTGCTGCTGGCGGTAGCATTGGCCGTCATCGGGGTCTACTCTTTCTTGCACATCAATGTGGAGGCATACCCCGATCCGGCCCCGCCTACCGTGGAGGTCGTCGCGCTATTCCCCGGTGCCTCGGCCGAGGAGGTGGAGCGTCAGGTCACCATTCCGCTCGAAGTGACCCTGGCTGGAATGCCGGGGTTGCACGCCATGAACACCAAGACCGTGTTTGGGCTGAGCGATATCAAGATGCTTTTTGATTATGGCTTCGAGTACAAAGAAGCGCGTCAAGAGACGATCAATCGCCTGCAATCCACGCAGCCGTTGCCGCAGGGCGTCACTCCCCAGATCTCCCCGGAGTCGCCGACGGGAGAGATTTTTCGTTACTGGTTGCGAGCCCCCAAAGACGCCGCCGGCCGCAACATCTACACGCTCAACGATCTCAAGGCGTTGCAGGACTGGGTGCTGGAGCGCGAGTTCCGCACCGTTCCGCGGGTGGTGGACATTACCAGTTGGGGCGGGACCGTTCGTCGCTACGAGGTGCAGCCCGATCCCGATCGCATGCGGCGATACGGCATCACCTTGGCCCAATTGCAGAACGTGTTGACCAACAGCAATGCCACGGTGGGGGGCGACTACCTCACTCAAGGCGACGTGGCGCTCACGGTGCGCAGCGTGGGTTTGTTCGGCGGCGGGGAAGACCCGGTGCGCAAGGTGCTGGGGATGACCGATCCCGTTAAGGCGGCGAGAACGCTGCGCAGCGAGGAGGAACGCCGCATCCGCGATATCCGCGCCTTGGTAATCACTTCCGTCAACAACCAACCGGTACGGGTCGAAGACGTGGTCGAGGGAGGGCGGCTACTTCCCGGTGAGCGGGCTGGCGAGAAGGGAGTGGTCGTCGGTCACCAAACCCGGTTGGGGACGATGGCACATTTCAAGGTGGATGACGGCTACGAATCCCGCTTTCTGATGGATCACTCCCTCAGCATCCGCCAGGTCGGTCACGACGATCCCGACCAGGTGGGATGCATTGTGCTGCTCCGCAAGGAGGAAGATACCCTGCCAGCCCTGAAGGACATCGAGGCCAAGGTCAAGGAGCTCAACGACCCCGCGTCGGGGCGGATGCTGCCGGGGGTTCAAATCGTGCCCTACTATGACCGATCCGAGTTGACCAGCGTGACGACCGATACCGTCACCGAAAACCTGATGGTGGGCATCGGCCTGGTGGTCCTGATCCTGTTGATGTTCTTGAGCAACGTGCGAACTGCGTTGATCGTGGCCATCAACATTCCGCTGGCACTATTGTTTGCCTTCACGGTGCTTTATTTTCGCGGCAAGTCGGCCAATCTTTTGTCCATCGGCGCGGTGGACTTCGGCATCATCGTCGATTCTTCGGTCATCATCGCCGAGAACATCTACCGTCACTTGGCCACGGGGGAGAACTCCGATGTCCCGCTGAAAACCCGCATCCTTCGCGCGGCAGGAGAAATCGACCGGGCCTTGCTGTTTTCGACGCTCATCATGGTGTGTGCGTTCATTCCGCTGTTTACCATGCAGGGACCGGAAGGGGCCTTGTTTGGCCCCATGGCACAGACCTATGCCTCGGCGTTGGGCGGGGCTTTGGCCCTGGCGGTAACGTTGACCCCCGTGTTGTGTCTGTTGTTTTTCAAGAATCTCCAGCCGGTTCCCGACAATTTCTTCGTTCGCTATCTCAAGAACCGCTACCTGCGGCAACTCAACCGCTACTTGAAGCATCGTTGGCTTACCGTGCTCTTCTTCGGGTCGCTGATCGGCGGCACGGCCTTCCTGCTACCGCTCCTGGGACGCGAGTTCATGCCGCAATTAGAAGAGGGCAACCTCTGGATCCGGGACACGGCCCCACTGAATATCAGTCTCGCGCGGCAGGCCGCGATCTCCAAAGAGGCCCGTCACATCATGGCCTCTTACCCCGAGGTGGTTGACGTCATTAACCAAATCGGGCGGACCGACGACGGGACCGACACCGACGGCTATTACAATTCGGAGTTCTTCGTGCCGCTGCGGCCCGAAAAAGACTGGCCGGCGGTCGTCGAACAAGAGGGTTGGCGGCGTTGGCTTCACGGCTCGAAGCGGCCACGCACCAAGGAAGAGTTGATCACTGAGATGGATGCCGAATTGGAGCAAAAACTCCCCGGCGTTACCTGGAATTTCTCGCAGAACATCCGCGACAACGTGATGGAGGCCCTCTCGGGGATCAAGGGAGACAACTCGCTCAAGATCATCGGTCCCGACCTCGACAAGCTCCAAGACCTCGGCGCGCAGGCCAAGAACATCATGCAGACCGTCCCTGGGCTTGAGGACGTAGGAGTATTCAATGTCCTGGGGCAATCACACCTGGCGTTCCGCATCGACCCGGAGAAATGCCAGCGATGGGGCGTGCAGGTGGCCGACGTGAACAATGTGGTCGGCAGCGCCCTTGGCGGCAAGGCCATGACCGAAATGGTCGAAGGGGAGAAGATCTTCGATGTGTCGATTCGCTGGCCAGCGTGGCGGCGGGGCAGTGAAACGTCGATCCTCGATATTCCCGTGGACGTAGGCAACAACCAGGTGGTTCAGCCGCAGGGACCAGGGTTTGCCCCGTCCGCAACCGGCACCGGTCAGGCTCCCCCCACGGTCGGCGGCAGCCTGGCCAGCACCGCGAATCCGCTTAGCAACACACCACGATTGCGGGTGCGCGACCTGGTGAGTCCCGTCGGCGAGGATGGTTCGATTGACCCGCACGGCCAGTTTGAGAAGCCCGGCGCGGCGGTGATCTACCGTGAACAGGGAAAACGGCTGATCCCGGTGAAGTTCAGTGTTCGCGGTCGTGACCTGGCCGGTGCGGTCGCTGCGGCGAGGGAAAAGACCCAACACTTGTTCCATCCTCCTTATCGCCCCGTGTGGTCCGGTGAGTTCGAGGAAATGCAAGGTGCCGAGGCGCGTCTGATGTGGATTATCCCGTTGTCGCTGGGCCTGATTTTCATCCTGCTGTACTCGGCCTTGCGATCCTGGTTGGACGCCGTGGTTGTCATCAGCAACGTGTTCGACTTGGCGATTGGCGGTGTCTGGGCCTTGTACTTGACAGGCACCAACTTCAGCATCTCGGCAGCCGTCGGCTTCATTTCGCTCTTCGGCGTCGCCATTATGGACGGACTGCTGATGATCTCCTATTTCAACACGCTCCGCGCGCAGGGAAAACCATTGGAGGAGGCGATTATCGAAGGGGCTGCCAAACGAGTTCGTCCCGTGATGATGACTGCGCTGACGGCTTTGTTTGGACTGTTGCCGGCGGCCCTTTCCACCCAAATCGGCTCACAGACCCAGCGGCCGCTGGCCATCGTCGTCGTCGGCGGCATGACCACCACGATCTTGCTCACTCGCTATCTCATGCCGGTACTATACAGTTTCTACGGTCATCGAGAACCGCCGCTGGAGGCCGGCAGTTTGGCACATTAAACAGGGATCAGGGATTAGGGATTGAGAGTTCGCGGGTTGTCGCAACGGGTGTCTCCAAGGGGCATCACTCTTTCGCCGGCAAAGAATATAATGAATAGATAACCACAATCCCGGTCCCAATCCCGAATCCCCAAATCCCTAATCCCTTTCCATGAGTCTTCGGCTAACCCTACGCGTGGCTGCTCCGAGTATCGTCATCAGCCTGCTGCTGCTCGTCTTGGGCGGCCTTGGCGGATGGTATGTGCTGAATCTCCAGAAGAAGACCGCCGTCTTGGTTGCTTTGGATATGGCGACGATGCGCTCGGTCCAGCAACTGGTCCTCAGTATTACCGAAGCACGGGCGGAATTGGCCGAGTTCCTGGCAACCGGTGATCGGGCCCACCTCGAAGCCGTTCCCGGCAAATGCGAGCAGACCGAGCACTGGCTCCGCGCGACGGAAAACCTGGTGGACGACGACGAAGAAATTGCGCTGGCCAAGTGCATCCGAGACGGATTTCAACGGTTTCAGGCGGAGTCTCGCGGCCTGCCCAAGGCCCCGCTCAACCACGACACGCGCCGGACCATCGAGCGGCTGAACAACGATTTGTCCGTGCGTGGAATGCTCGTGCCAGCGAAGGAGTTGCTCGCCCGGGAAGAGGATCTGAACCACAAGAGCGGCGATTACAATCTGGGCATGGCAGGCCGGATCGCCATGATCCTCGGGTTGCTGGGCGTCTGTGGGTCGGCGGCCGGATTGGTTGCCGGCGTGGGAATCGCCCGCAGCGTGACTCGCTCCATCGTGAAACTCTATGTCCCCGTTCGCGTTGCCAGCGGCAAGCTCGAAGAAGTGATCGGCCCCGTCGATCTCATCCCGTCGGCGGGAATCGAGAATTTGGATGTCCTGCTGCATCGCATGGCCGACGACGTGGGCACGGTGGTGGACCGCTTGCAGCAGAGTCAACTGGAAGTGCTGCGCACCGAGCAGATGGCTGCCCTGGGACACCTGGCGGCTGGTCTGGCGCACGAGCTGCGCAATCCGCTCACGGCCATGAAGATTCTCATCCAGAAAGCGGCCAAAGCCGGAAAAGGGGACAGGTCCAACTTGTCGGAACGGCCCGAACGGTGCTTGGCACAAATTGGACCTGTCCCTTTCTCCACCGCCGGACTGACCGACCGCGACCTGGCTGTGTTGGAGGCCGAGATGACGCGGCTGGAACGCTCGCTCCAGACATTCCTCGATTTTGCCCGGCCGCCCACCTTGGAGAAATGGTTGGGAGACGTGCGCGTGGCCATTCAGCAAACCCTGGAATTGGTTCGTGCCCGGGCCGAGGGGCAGTGCGTGCAAATTCGCTGCGACCTGACTGACTCGCCGCTGATGATCGAGGCCGACCACGAACAACTCCGTCAACTCTTTCTCAATCTATTGTGCAACGCCCTCGACACCCTGCCCCAAGGCGGGAGCATTCGGATCACGGCCGTCGAATCGGAGCCTGCGTCCGGCAAGAGCGCCGGCCCCGCGAGTCGAAAAGACACCAGTCGATCCGCGTCGTGGATCACCATCACGATCACGGATAATGGGCCGGGGGTTCCCAAAGACCTGGGCGACCGTATCTTTGAACCCTACGTGAGTACGAAGGATACCGGCACCGGCCTGGGGCTGGCAATTTGCCGGCGGATTGCCCACTCGCACGGCGGCGATATCGTCGCCAGCAACACCGCTGACGGCGGCGCAGTGTTCACGGTCCGCCTGCCAACCAGCGTGCTTTCCGATCAACCTGGTGCGGTCATGCCCGCCTGAACTGCCGCGGTGGAGGAAATGTGATGCCGAGCTTGCTGATCATCGACGATGAGCCGAATGTGTGCTACTCGCTGCAAAGGGCGCTCGAATCCGCGACGCTCAAGATCAGCACCGCGGGCACGGCCCGCGAAGGAATCCAAAGCGTCCGTAGCCGCACGCCGGACGCCGTGATTCTGGACGTGCGGCTGCCCGACATGTCGGGACTGGAAGCCTACGCGATGATTCGCCAGATCGACGCCCGGCTTCCGGTGATCGTGATCACGGCGCACGGGACCACCGAGACCGCCATCGAGGCGATGAAGTTGGGGGCCTTTGAGTACCTGCTCAAGCCCCTGGACCTCGATCAGCTTGGCAGCGTCGTGGACCGCGCCATCCACCTCAGTCGGATCAGCCGCAGTCCGGCCATGTACGACGAGAAGCCGGAGCCCGAGGCGGAAGGCGATCAGTTGGTGGGGAGTTCGCCTCCCATGCAAGAACTCTATAAGTCGATCGGCCGCATCGCGCCGCAGGACGTGACCGTGTTGATCCTCGGGGAGAGCGGGACCGGCAAGGAGTTGGTGGCCCGGGCGATCTACCAGCACAGCCGCCGCAGTCAGGCCCCGTTCCTGGCCATCAACTGCGCCGCCATCCCCGAGCCGCTGCTGGAAAGCGAACTATTCGGCCACGAGCGCGGTGCTTTCACGGGCGCCGACCGGCGGCGCATCGGCAAGTTCGAGCAGGCCCACGGCGGGACCGTGTTCATGGATGAAGTGGGCGATATGTCGCCGGGCACGCAGGCAAAACTGCTGCGGTTGTTGCAGGAAAAGCAGTTCGAGCGCGTCGGCGGCAACGCCACGATTCAGAGTGATATCCGCATCATCGCCGCCACCAATCAAGACCTGGAGTCCTTGGCCGCCGCCGGTCGTTTCCGGCAAGACCTCTTCTATCGCTTGAACGTGTTGACGATTCACATCCCGCCGCTGCGCGAACGGATCGACGACATTCCCCTGCTGCTGGAGTACTTTCTGGTTCGCATGAACCGGGAACTTGACCGGCACGTCCAAAGCGTGTCGCCCGAGGCCAGGCAGCTTCTGGCGCAACACTCATGGCCGGGCAATGTGCGAGAGTTGCAGAGCGCCGTCAAATACGCCTTGGTGCATACGGCGGGCGACACGCTGACCCCCGACTGCCTGCCTCTCCATCTTCAGGAGAAGTCCTCCCGCGTCGAAGTGTTGGCCGCCGAAGAAACCGTTGATCTGGCCGTCGCCCGACTGGTGCAAGAGACCCTGGCCCAGAAATGCGGCAACATCTACTACCAGGTCCAAGCGGCCGTCGATCGGGTCATGTTGCGCGAAGTGCTGGAGCACGTCCAGGGAAACCAGGTGGAAGCGGCCGATCTGCTGGGCATTTCCCGGACCACCTTGCGATCCAAACTTCGTTCCCTGAACATGGTCGTCGAGAAACAGGTCAACGAGGCGCCGAATTAGGGCGGTTGATAGTCACGAGCGTTATCGCTATCCTGATGCGCTGCTGCCTCCCACCGTTCAGGAGACGGAGCGCGACCGAGCCATGACCGACGGCGAACGCAAATCGCTCATTACCAGCCGGCACAATCCGCACGTGAAAGAGGCGGTCCGGCTCCGCGACCGCCGCCACCGGGAAAAGCAGGAACGGATCCTCATCGACGGCGCGCGGGAGCTGCGCCGTGCCGCGCGGGCCGGCGTGCGGCTGGTGCAAGTGTTCGTCTGCGACCCGCTCTTGAGCGGCGATGACTCGCGGCTGCCGGTAGAGCTGGCCGCCACCGGCTGCGAGGTCTTGCCGGTCAACGAAGACGTCTTTCACAAACTGGCGTTCGGCCAGCGGGCCGAGGGCCTGTTGGGCGTGGCCGAGACGCCCCACCGCACGCTCCAGTCCCTGGCGCTGCCGGCCGGCGCGCTGGTGGCAGTCCTGGAAGGCGTGGAAAAGCCGGGGAACCTGGGCGCCGTGCTCCGCAGCGCCGACGCCGCGGGCGTTTCGGCCGTGGTGGTGGCCGACGGACGCACCGACCTCTACAACCCCAACGCCATCCGCGCCAGCCTGGGCACGATTTTCGTGCTGCCGTTGGTGGAGGCGACGGGCCGCCAGACGCGGGAATGGCTCGCCGAAAAGAAGTGCTCGATCGTTGCCGCCCGGGTTGACGGCGCCGTGCCCTATACCGCGGTCGATTACCGCGGCCCGACGGCGATCGTGCTGGGAAGCGAGGCCGCCGGATTGTCGCCGCTGTGGAGCGGCCCGGACATCCGGGCGGTGCGGCTGCCGATGCTCGGCGCGGCCGACAGCCTGAACGTCTCGGTGACGGCGGCCGTGTTGTTCTACGAAGCACTGCGGCAGCGGACCGCCGGGGCCGCCTGAGGCGACAGGCGCAAGATTCACCGGACCAAGAAAAGAACGAAGCCGAAGCCGCGAATCTGCGTTGCCGCAGCTTCGCCTCCGGCCGCGATTCGTTTTGCCCTCATCCGTGGAGCGATCTGTTTCGCTCAGGCCGAGCGCCGCCTGCGCCAACCATAACCCAACAGCACAACCGCACCCGCCGCGGCCAAGACCAGGGTCGACGGTTCGGGAACCGCGGCGCCCAGCCGGCTGTCGAAATTCATGGAAATGCTGAAGTTCGTGTTGGGATCGTTCAGGTTGTTGTAGGTGCTGACATACGGCGAGTACAACGAGACGTTGATTTTCGAGTTGGCCTCGTCGAACTGAAACAGCCGCATCAGGCCGTCACCGGTGTTGTCGATGGACTGATAATTGGACAACACTTCGTAGACCGACTTGCCGGCGGCGTCGGTTGCGGTGGTGAACGCTTCGCCGCCATCGATGGTCGCGCCATTCTCGACGTGTCCGCAGGTCACCATGAAGATCTGCGAATTGTTGTTCACCAGGTTATTCCACATGGTGGTGCCTTCACCGGACAAGAGCGTACCGTCGTAATTCAAGTACTGGTGGGTTTGGAGAAGGGTCGGCATGCCCAGATGGCTGTTGATAATGCCCTGGGCCCAGTTGATTTCCGCCGTGCTCGGAAAAGCCGCATGATACTCCAGATCCAACACCAGGTAGCTCCGCCCTCCCTGCTGAAAGACCTGGTACGAACTGGCGCCGGTTGAAGAGTTGGAGGAGCCGTACCAGCTCTGGCCCGTGAAGTTCGCGGCACCGAAATAGCTGACATAATTGGCGACACCCGAAGGGGGGATCGAATCATGATCGCCGGGAACGGTCCCCCACACCAACCCGCTCACGTTGTTCAACGGGAACAGGGCGTTGTGCGCGGTTTGGAACTCATTGGCGGCCGAGCCGTTGGTAATGTCGCCCAGTTGGCCCACGTAGGCGATGTTTTTACTGGCCTGGTTGTTGGCGATCCAGTTGACGTCGCTCTGAATCATCTGCGGTGCATTGTCCGTCTCGTCCTGCATGTCCGGAAGGTCGACATACATAAACGGGACGGGCGACGCCTGGGCCATCGGCACCAATGCCATGGCAAAGGATACCATGGTGACGATCCCGATTGCGCGCGGCAGATAGGGGACGATGGATTTGACCATTTTCATTTGCCTCCCCTTCGCCGCGCGTAAGCCAGCAGGCTAAGCAGCCCCGCCGTCAGCAACACCAGCGTGGACGGCTCGGGGACGGTCGTCATGGTCAATCGCACGTTGTCTATGCACATCCCGCCGTCGCCAACGACAGCGAGATACAGGTTTTCGCCAATCCCGTTGGGACAATTCGCCAGTACCCACGCGCCCGTGAAGGTTGCCGACACGTCATGGAACTTCTGATCCGCCGGGATTCGGCCGCTGGTATCGGGATTGACGTAGGCGAGTGTGTCCGCATCGTCATCGTTGAGCGAAATCGCATAGCCGGCGCCACCCACGCCCGCCGGCAATCCAAAGGCGACCGTACAGGTATAGGTCGCGTCGGGCTGAATTCCGCCGGACAGGGGCACGTATTGGTATAACGCGACGGTATTGGTGTAGTCACCGGTCACATAGAGACACTGAGAGCCGCTGGCCGGCGCAAGAAGATTGCCGCTGCCGTCTTTGAGAAAGGAAGCGGTCGTGGGATTCCAAATCACGTCGCCATGATCTGGGTCGGCTTGAAAGGCTTGGGTCCAAAAAGTGTTTTGCGTCTGGTCCTCCTCATTGACAACGATCCCGTTCGTGCTGGTTGCACCGTAAGCGACGGGATTGTCCTCGAAACTCGGGTCAGTGAGCGGAATGTTGACAGTGTCTGCCAGCGCATAAGGCGCAAAAACAACGGCCATCAAACCGACGGCCGCCACGGATAAAACGAATCGCGTATTCTTGGTCATTTGGTGTTCCCTTTGAAATAAAGTACGGACCGCCGTTCTTGACGCCGGCAAGAACGCTTACCGCTGACCGGGCCAGCAACATGCCGACCGACTGCTGGTCTCGCGGTTGTCCGTTTCCCACTCCTCCTTTCGAACGCATTCCATAGCGGCCCTGCGGCGCCGGCCGAGCCTGGTGATGCGTGTCCCCCGCTAAAAAACGGTGCGCCACACGTGTGGCACGCTACCTACCTTTGGACTGTTTTGATTGGCCGCAAGTCCTCGTGAAACTACCGACAAAGCCTCCCTGGCCCTCCAGGCAGAGCCCTGAAGTCGTCCGGGAGCGCCCCCTAACCCATTTCTAATCTATCCCGTCACCGTTTTTTTTGCAAGAAACGAGCAGCGCGCGAATGCAGAAAAAGAGGCATTTTGCCCGCGATTCTTCCAGTGGGCCTAGAAAGTTGGCCCATCCCCCACCGCAGAGGAATGATAATAATAAGTTATGCGCGGAGGAATGGCTCTCATTGCCCCCGCGTGACTGCCTTCGACGCGATCTCCCGACGATTATTGACAGTCAGGATATTAGCGGCGCCGAGCCGGCGGCGGTTCAACGCGGCACTACTTCCCTGAGTCGCCATCGTTCGCCGATTTCCCCGTGCCAGCCAATCCCATGTCGTAGCAATACACGAACTGGCCGTCACGAACGTAAAGCCGGCCGGCCGCCAGGCTGGGGTGCATCCGCGTTTGCCCGCACAGCTTCTTCTTGCCCAGGATTTTTGCCCCCTGGCGATCAAAAGAAAACAGGACCAGCTCGCCGCGGCCGTTGAAGGCCAGCCCCCTGTCTTGCGCGACGATCAGGTGGCAGTCACGTTTGAAGATCGGTTCGCGCTTGTACGACCAGAGCGTGCTCAAATCGTTCGCATCCAGGCAAACCAGCGCATGGGATAAGCCGAGGAGCAGATCGCCGGCCGCAACCGGCGTGATGACCTCCGGCGCAATGTCTTCGCTCTTGGCCACCGGCTTGGCCACGATCGCGCCGTGCGGGCCGAAGGCAAACAGTTGCGATTCGTTGTGGGTGTCGGTGATCAGGATCTTTCCGCCGACACTGACCGGCGTGGGCACGATGTAGCCGTCTCCCTGTTCGAGATTGATCGACCACAGGCGACGGCCCGTGTTCAAGTCCCAGCCGTTCAGCCCGGTATCGTCGTGGCCCACCACCTGCTCGACGCCGCCGAACGTGCCGGCGATGAAGCTGGCGTAGTTGGGTCCGCCACCCGGGCCTTTCCAGAGCACCTTGCCGGTTTCGGGATCCAAGGCCGCCAGGGGCGCGCTGCCGCCGCCGGGGTTGACGATCAGCTTGCCCCCGGCGATCAGCGGTGAACTGGAGCAGCCCCATTTCGGCTCCTTGGCCACGTCGAAGTCCTTGTGGAAATCGAGCTGCCAAATGGTCTTACCGGTCTTCAGGTCGAAACAGTAGAACTCGCCGAAAGCGCTCAGCACGTAGACCTTGTCCCGCTCGACGAGCGGCGTGGCGCGGGGCCCGGCGCCATAGTCCATTTCCCGGGCATTGGGAAAGCTGCGGACCCACGTTTCAGTTCCCCGTGCGGCGTCGAGGCAACGATAGTAGTCGTGGCCCTCGTCATGATCGGCCGCCACGACAACGGAGCCGACGGCGGCAATTCCCGCGTCGCACTCGCCCGCCACCGGATGTTTCCAGAGGAGTTTCAGCTCGGGCATGGTGCGCGGCAACGCCGGGACGCGGCCGTCCCGATTCGCTCCCCGCCATTGCGGCCAATCGGCCGCCGTGGCCGCCGGTGGGGCCCACAGCGGCCCCGGCAAGGCCGCGACGACAAGGAAAAACGCCGCTGGCAGAAACGACGAATATCGCATGGCTGTTCCTAGCGTCTTGGAAAACGTGTGCTACATGTCCCCTCTCCCTCCGGGAGAGCGCTGTGCTATTTGTCCCCTCTCCCTCCGGGAGAGGGCTAGGGTGAGGGCGCACTAACCGCGACATCATGGCTCTTTGGCGTGTTTCGCCGCTGCCCTCTTCCCTCTCCTTCCCTCCGCTACCTGCCGGTCGCCGCGACCACGTGCGGCGTCAGTCCCTTCTCGTGCAGGGCGTAGAGATATTTTTGCGAGGCTACCAGCAGCGTGCCGTTGGCAGCGCAGGGCGTGCAATAGCAACCGCTGCCGATTTTGAGAGTCCGCAACAGCTTCTTGTGCTGGTTGTGGGCGAAAATCAACAAGCCCTTGTTCGTCGGCACGTAAACCTTGCCGTCGGCCACCAGCGTGGAGCCCCAAATCCGCCCGTTGATCTCGTGCGTCCAGTGGGCCTCGCCCGTCTCGGCGTTGACGCAGTGGATGGCGCCGAATGTTTCGCCCACGTAGAGCAGACCATCGGCCACGGCCACGGTCGACATGCTGCGGCCGATCTCGCCATAGGTCCAGACGGCCTTCCCCTTGGCCGGATCGATGCAGACGAGATTTCCCTTCCCCTCGCCGCGCTCGGGATCGCGGCCGATGGTGACGAAGATGTGGCCGTCGGCGAAGACCGGCGTGCCCACGATCTCGCTGGGACCGTTTTCCTCGCGATAGCCGACCCGCCGGCCGTTGCGGAAGCGGCAATCAGGCGGAATGACGTCCACGGCCCACACCTTTTTCAACGTGGCGATCTTCCCGTTGGGCAGCGGCGAGACCGGCTCGAAGGCATAGCAGAAGCCGTCGCCGCCGCCGTAAATAATGAGCGTCTTGCCGTCAACCTCGCACAGCGTGGGCGAACTCCACTGGCCTTTCAGGAGGCGGGTGCCGATCAGTTCCTCGTCCTTGGCCACCAGCCGGCCCGTCTTCTTGTCGAGCACGATCAGGCTCGGCGCCTGCGGATTGAGCACCTTGTTCTCGGCGCCGTTGATGCCGTTGCCCGTGCACACGTAGAGCAGGTCGCCGTACATCAGCGGCGAACAGGCGGTGCCGTCGTGCGGATGGGCCTCGAGTTCTTCAAAAATGTTGTAATGCCAGACGATGTCGGCGTCGGTGGGGCGCAATTCGACCTTCGGTGGCGGCTGTTGTGTGGTGTCGTGCAGGCCGGCCAGGTATTCCGCCTCGTCCAGATAGGGGCCTTCATTGCCGTTGGCCAACCCCTCGACGTCGAGGCACAGCACGTCGGTGCGGTCGTTGACCAGGTAGGCGCGATTGCCTTCGACCAGTGTCGAGGAACAGACGCCGTAGCCGTTGTCCGAGTGCGGGGCCCGCGCTTCCGGCAGCCGGGGCGTCGCCAGCTCCCAGAGGAGCTTGCCCGTCCGAAAGTCCAGGCACAGCAAGCGGCCGCCGGAGTCTCCCTTGCGCGGGATGATGGCACCGTCGCGCTTGTAGGGGTTGTTGGTGCCGATGAAGACGCGGCCGCCGGCAACGGTCGGGCTGCCGTGCGTTTCCCCTCCGAGTTTTACCACCCACTTCACGTTGCCGCCGCTAATGGGCTCGGTCATGGAAGTGTCACGGGCGGCGGCTCCCGGCTCAAAGCCGATCGGCAGCCCCTTCTCGTCAGACACCATGTTGCGATGCGGCGTTCCGCCCCATTGCGGCCAGTCGCCGGCCACGGCTCTTGAACTGGCGAGGAGAACCAAAGCAAGACTGAGTCCCAGGGCGCATTTCATGGATTCTTACCTTGTGGGATGGCCGCTCGGTTGGCGGCATACGCCGGACCATCGGGAAGCGACGTGGGTGTGAATCGAAGGGGGGTCAATGGGGCGGATGGAGCAATCGACACGGCCACGGCCCCCGCCCTAGCCACTGCCGATCACCGTTTTTAGTGTAATGGATCGCGTCGTCGGCGTCCAGCCGTTTGCGGAACGGCACGGAGGCCGTTCCCGACAGCGCCGCCGCCGCCACGGCACGCATCTTTTCCAGTCCGACCTGGGCCACCTTCCGAGCGGGCTCGTGCCAATAGTGGTCGTTGAACAACTCCAACGAGAGAAAACCGCGGAAGCCGATCGCCCGCAGGTGCCGCAGCATCTCCGCCAGCGGCGCCACACCGTCGCCGGGATAGACGCGGAAGGCGTCCGTAATCCGCTCCCGCGGCGGCTCCGCGGGGTAATCGTTCAGATGGAAGACGTGGAGCGAGTTCCGGCTGAACGCCCGCAATCCGGCCGGCGGCGAACCGCTGGTATAAATATGGAACACGTCCAACACGGCACAGGCGTCCGGGTCGCCCGTTTCGGCCAGCACATAGGCGATCTCCCCCAGTCGATGGAGGACCGGGGCCCGGCCCCAGAGTTCCAATTGCGGCGTGACGCCGAACGAACGGCCCAGCTTTAGCAGGCGGCGGTAGCGGGCGGCGACCCGTTGCAGATCGCGGTCGCCCGGCCCGATCGTGCCGATGGGCGGGGCGCAGATCCGCCGCCCGCCGATCTGCGCCACGAGGTCCAGGTCGCGTTTCCACCCCTCGATGCCATTGGGGGAATGCTCCGCCGAATCGGGAATCCACTCGTCAAAGCCAATGGCGCTTTCCACGGTCAATCCCAGGTCGACAATCCGCTTCCTGAGGTCCCGCAGGCTGCCACCGCGTGCGGCAAACTCCTGGATCCTGGCCACCCACGGCTCGAAAGCCTGGTAACCGGCCGCGGCGGCAATTTCCACCTCCTCGGCAAGCGACAGGTTTTGCCCGTGGATGGTCGAACCGTTCAGGCAATAGCGAAACGGCGCGGGCGGATCGGCAGGGGTGGCGGCGGCGATGGCCGCCATGCCAGGGCCCGCCAACGCTGCGGCCAGACAATAACCGCCGCGGCGAAGAACTTCGCGCCGCGGCAAACGATCGGCGGCTTCACTCATGGCTTTTTGTTCTCGTACCAGACGACTTTGTTCGATCCGCCGCCCACGACGACCAGGTCCGGCCGGCCGTCGCCATTGATATCGGTCACCAACGTGCAATCGACCGTGATGGTTTTATCGATCATGACTTCGCGAAAACCGTCGCCCGCGTCGTTGGGAACGTACATCGCCAGGCAGTGGTTCTTACCGCGGCAGCCGGCGATGATCTCGTCCCGGCCGTCGCCATTGAGGTCGGCCACGGCCAGTCCATGCCCTTGGTCAAACGACGAGGTGAGCACATGCCGCGTCCACAGGGCCCCGGGGCCGGCCGTCTTGCCGGGCGGAAAATAGGCCACCACCTGGTTTCCGTGCCACGGCTCGATGGCCGCCAGGAAAGGGCGATTCTTGCCCATGGTTCCGAACGCGACTTCGCTCGACCCGCGGGGCGCATCGGGGTCGTTCCCCACCGGCGGCGCTCCGGCCCCCAGATGCCGTTTGCACCAATGTGCGGCGGCCCCCTGCCCCTCCCAATCGAAGCGATAGATTCCCTCGCGGCTGGCCGTGAGGATTTCCGCTCGGCCGTCGCCATCGATGTCCTTCACGTAGCCGCCGTGAATCATCGTCAATGTCTCGTCGATCTTCCACACCGGCCACGGCTCGCTTTCCGGATGGGCCGGCAGGCGGAACGCCCAGAGGTGGGCCGGTTTCATCGACTTGAGGCCCTTCGAGCCCGGGCCGAAAAACGGAATGTGTACGAGTTCCGGCCGGCCATCGCCGTCCAGGTCGCCCCAGCGAACGCGATGGGTGACCGGATCCTTGGCAATGGGATGAATCTTCCACGGGCGGTTGAGATCCCGGCCGGGTTTCAGCCATTGCAGATCGCCCCCCTTCGTGCCGTCGTTGAAGTAAAACCCGGAAGCCAGCACGATCTCCGGCCGGCCGTCGCCGTCGATGTCATAAGGCGCCATGTCGATGTTGGCCGGCGTTCGGGCAATGATGTGTTGCTGCCACGTCGGGTTTTCGTACCACACCACGAGGTTTTGGCTGATCGACAGAACCAACACGTCGGGCCGGCCATCGCCGTTGACGTCGGCGATCGTCGCCTGATAGCCGTCGCGAAAATCGGCGATCTCATGACGTTGAAATTGCGGCGCGCCGGCAGCAACCGCTGCCGCAAGCAGAACAAGGGCGTGCATGGAAGGCTCCAAGACAGATTAGTTTGGTAGGCAATGAATGGCGGGCCACGTTGCGTGAACGCAGCGGCTAAACCTGGACGAATGCAGAATCACCAGCTTTACCAGCTTCACTACCCTAACAATATACCAGATGCCCCCGGGCAATCAATCATCCAATTAGGCAATTAGCTGCTCTTGCTTGCCACAAACCGTCTCAGTATACTGCCGCGCCTCATCGCACTACCTCGGTGGGGTGCCGTGTTTCGCGGTGGTTGTTGATCTCTTGCTTGCAATGGATGGCGATGGAGCAGCTAATTTCTTTCCAACCGCCGCCGGCCGACTATCCCAACCATTTAGCCAGCCCGCACATCGAGCGCCGATCGCTGCCGTCGGCAGGTTGGCTGTTGTGCCTTTTGGTGCTGCTCTGCCTGGCGCCGCGGGCGATGATGGCCTTGCGGATCCCCAGCGTCTGTCCCGACGGCGTGCAGTACATCCATCGCGCCCAGGCCGTCGAGGCCGGCGATCTGCGTACTGCCTTCCAAGACTCACTGAACATCTATCCCGTAATTCTGGCGCTGGTGCATCGCGCCGGGATCGACTGGGAACTGGCGGCAGCCCTGTGGGGCGTGACGATCTCCAGCCTCGTCGTGTTGCCGCTGTGGGGCTGGGTGCGGCGGCAATTCGACGACCGCGTCGCCCTGGTGGCCTGCCTGCTCTACGTCGTGCAGCCGAAAATGATCGAGTGGAGCCCGGAGATCATGCGCGACCAGACCTTCTGGTTCCTCTTTACGCTCTCGATCTACTGGCTGTGGCGGGCGGTGACCGAGGTCCGTTACGGCTACTTCCTTGGCACCGGCGCCGCCATTACGCTGGCCTCGCTGGCGCGCATCGAGGGGCTGTTCCTGTTGATCCCGCTGGTGTTTTGGACGCTTTGGCGATGCCTGGCGCTGCGGACGGGACGCCGCAAACTGCTGGTGGGCGCGGTGCTTTGCGTGTTGGTGTTTCCCTTGCTCGTGGTGGCCATCAACCTGGGATGGGTCTACGGCCGCTCGGGCTGGACCTCGATTTACCTGAGCCCCTTGACTCGCATCCGACCGTGGCTGGAGTTCGTCTTGGGGCGTGACGCGGGCGACGGCGGCGATGCCCCGCCGCTCCGCTTCGGCCGCATGATCTGGGTGTTTATCCCCACCATGACCCGCGGACTGGCGCCCGTCTTCGCGCTGCTGATGTTCGGGGGTATCTGGGGCTGGCGCCACGTCTGGCGCCGCCGCGACCATCAAACCTTGTTCTGGACCGCCGTGGTCATCATGTGCGGCATCTGGATCCAGTTGTGGTTCGACCGGGCCATCTGCCCGCGCTATGCCTTGCCGATCGTGTTGATGGCTTCGCCGTTTGCGGCCCTGGGCCTGCTGGGGCTGACGGCGCGGCTGCTGCGGATCGCCCACTGGCTTCATTGCGGCGCCTGGGGCCCCTACGCCGTCATGGCGGGCGTCGCGGCCATTGCCGTCGCCATCAACTTCGTCGACGCGATGACCAGCAACACGAAATACTTCGAAGCCCGACGCACCGCGGAGGCACTCGGGCATTGGGTGGAGCGCGAGTTCTCCGCCCCGCCCGTCCTCGTCGGACCGATGGATATCACGCCCATCGTCAGCTATTATTCCCACAATAGCCCTTACCAGACCTTCCGCTGGGAGGCCGGTGACGAGACCATCCTGCGGATCGTCGCCGACCACCACGCCGGCGTCGTCATGTTGCCGCCCGGCAAGCTGCTGAAGCCCGAGCGGTGCGCGGCGCTCGTGAGGCGCATGAAGGGCTTGGGACTGGAGCCGATCGTTCCGCCCGGCCTGCCGCCGGCGTCCGTCGAGCTTTACGTCCTCGTTCGCAACGCGAAGAAGCCGCACCTGACCAGCGCCAAACCAGGTGCCACGACTGACCGGTGAACGCGACTTCGACGAAAGTGGTGCTGGCGTCCACGCGGCCCAACTGGTACGGCGGCGAGGAACAACTGCGGCTGTTGGCCGAGGGCCTGCGCAGCCGCGGCCATGAAGTGCGCCTCCTGGCCCGCCGCGGCGGCATCTTTGCCCAGCGGATGAGGGCGGAAGGCTTCGCCGTGCTCGAGTTCTCCGGCCACGGCATGTCCCCCGCGGCCCTCTGGAGCATGCGCCGCTGCCTGCGGCGTTTCGGCCCGCACGTGTTGCACTACAACGACTCGCATGCGGCGACCAGCGCCGGGCTGGCCGCGGCGGGACTGCGGATTCCCGCCCGCATCGCCGCCCGCCGCGTCGATTTCCCGCTGCATTCTGCCCGGCCGTATCGCTGGTTCTCCGATCGCGTGGTGTGCGTATCGCAGGCCGTGGCGCGGGTGTGCCGCGCGGGGGGGATCCCCGCCGCCATGCTCCGCGTGGTGCACGATGGCGTCGATCCGGCCCGGGCCCGCTCCGGCGACCGCCAGCGAGGACGGCAATCGTTGGGACTGGCCAATGACGACCTCTTGCTCTTGACCGTGGCCAACTTGACCGACCACAAGGGGCATCGCTTTCTGCTCGACGCGTTGCCGGCCGTCATCCAACGGTTCCCGCGGCTCACCGTGGCCTTGGCCGGCGACGGCGAACTGCGGGAAACGCTGGAACAGCAGGCCGAACGGCTGGGCCTTCGCTCGCACGTCCGCTTCCTCGGCTACCGCAACGACGTCCCCGATCTGATCCACGCCGCCGACTTGTTCGTCTTGGCCTCGCACCTGGAAGGGCTCTGCACGACGCTCATTGACGTGATGCTGGCCGGCCGGGCCATCGTCACCACGACGGCCGGCGGAATCCCCGACTTGGTTGGCCGGCACGACGTTGACGGCGAGCCGGTCGCCTGGTTGACGCCGCCGCGCGAGCCGGCGGCCCTGGCCGAGACGATCGTTCGCGCCCTATCGTCGCCAGACCAATCGGCGGGCATGCGTGAGCGGGCCCAGCTCCGCGCCGAGCGGCTCTTTGTCGCCGACCGGATGGTCGAGGCCACGCTGGCCGTCTATCGCGAGGTGCTGGAAGAGGGGGCAGGGTTCAGGTCTCCTTCGGCTTGATTCTGCCCGTCATCAAAGCGTCCACCTCGGAAAAACGCTCGTCAGGCGTTAAAGAGGGTGGATCGTCGATCGGTCGCATAAAATTTGCTCCCCTCGCCCTTTTGGGAGAGGGGCTGGGGGTGAGGGCTTCGGGCGAGCGGCTTGTGGGTGAGGGCCTACGTTTTCCCCTCGCCCTTTGGGAGAGGGGTTGGGGGTGAGGGCCTCGGGCGAGCGGCAAGGGGTGAGGGCCTGCCCACAGCGACCTTCGCCTGGCGACCGGAACGCCGTCTGGCGTGACAGAGTGGCTAACAACCTCTATCTGTTAACCTACCCGGCGAGAGAGCGGGATGACGACGAAGAGTGGTTGCTATTCGCCAATCCAGAGCTTCATGACCAGGTGGTCTTTGCGGCGAACAACGTCCGGTATGAGCTCGAAGCCACATTGTTCGTGCAGTTGGTGTGGATGATACGTCATCCGCTCGCCCCCATTATCGACGACGAGCGGGAAGTGACTTCGCCGGAATCTTGGGGCGATTCGGTCGCGAGGTATCGCTGAGTGCGTGGGCTTCCGCTTCCGTCATCACATAGTCGTCCTGCTGGAAACTCCCCACAGCATCCAGCATCTCGGCCACGTCGATTTCCGGCCACAAATCACAAGCTCGCACGTTGAGGGCCTCCGCCAGCTTCAGAATGGTCTTTTTTTGGGGGCGGCAAGTACGATTGAGCATCTGAGAAATCGCCGGTTGCGAACAACCGGCGCGAGCGGCAAGTTCCTGCTGGGAAATTCGTTTCGTTTCCATCAACTCTCGAATGCGATCGGCAAATGTTGCCTCCTGAGTGTTCATCCTTTGAACTTCACGGGCCAATGACGAACTCTCTGCGGCGGCACTGGCCTCCGACGCAATCAGGTCCAAGCCGTGTTCTCCACCTTCCGAGTTCGGAAACAGCGCATCGGCAATCGCCCGCAACGCACGCTGACGTTCGACCACCGTCGTGTGCTGACTCTTAACGACCCCCAGCAGCTTGACTACGACCTCTTGTACAGGGTCGCCACACTCCGCAAGTGCGCCCCAGAAGTGCTTTCGGGTCGGTGCAGGCATCGATCGTAGCCATTCGAACAGGCAAGCGACCGATTCCAGTCGCTGAACCGTCTTCGGATCATCCGGCAGCAGCGTTTCAGCCATCGACATCTTCCACCCGAAGACTCTCGAGAGCCTCGTGTTAGTACAGTCTTTGCTTCATGCGAATCGGCCCCTCATATAACAAAAATATAAGCAAATATTGGCTGCGTCAAGGGGGAGATCTACTGCCAGCAGCAAGGACGCGCCGCAAACTGCTGATGGGAAACGACTTGCGAACATAGACGTTGTCCCTTTGGGAGAGGTATGGGTGAGGGCATTCGTCTCGTCCCCTCGCCCTTTGGGAGAGGGTAAGGGTGGTCTGATTAAACGTCTAAGAGCGTGTTTTTGAAGTGCTGTCATTGTCGGTCGCCGTTTGCCACTTACCATTCCTATGGGGCAGAAACCGTGGTTTTGGGTAAGGAGGACGGCGTATGTTCGATATTTGGCATGAA
>Ga0181520_10003119_pt1 | contig 29549 bp, 27 predicted proteins | sample PEATcosm2014_Bin_29_FD_132451 | JGI IMG/M metagenome (GOLD analysis project Ga0181520, IMG submission 132451) | Peatland microbial communities from MTU Mesocosm Facility, Houghton, MI, USA - PEATcosm2014_Bin02_30_metaG | ecosystem: Environmental > Terrestrial > Soil > Wetlands > Peat | place...
ACAGGTCGAGCACGCCGGGCACGAAGCCGGCGCCGATGCCCTGGATCTTGTGCGGCCCCGGCTTCAGCGGCTCGCCGGCGAGCTTCTGCGTCAAGATCGGGCTCGCCGCCGGCTCGACCGCGACCGCCTGGATCGCCTTGCCCTTGGTCTGCTTGATGAAGCGCGAGACGCCGGTGATGGTGCCGCCGGTGCCGACGCCGGAGACGACGATGTCGACCTTGCCGTCGGTGTCGTCCCAGATCTCCGGGCCGGTGGTCCTCTCGTGAATCGCCGGATTGGCCGGGTTCTTAAACTGCTGCAGCAGCACGTAGCGGTTGGGATCGGAAGCCGCGATCTCCTCGGCCTTGGCGACGGCGCCGCTCATACCCTTCGGTCCCTCAGTGAGGACGAGCTTGGCGCCGTAGGCGATCAGCAGCTTGCGCCGCTCGACGCTCATCGTCTCGGGCATGGTCAGGGTGAGCGGGATGCCGCGCGCGGCGGCGACGTAGGCGAGCGCGATGCCGGTGTTGCCCGAGGTCGGCTCGACGATTTCCTTGCCCGGGCCGAGCAGGCCGCGCTGCTCGGCGTCCGAGATCAGCGCCGCGCCGATGCGGTCCTTGACCGAATAGGCGGGATTGCGTCCCTCGATCTTGGCCAGAACCGTCGCGGACGCGCCCTCGGTGACGCGGTTGAGGCGGACGAGCGGCGTGCGTCCAATCGAGAGCGAATTGTCGTCGTACCAGCGGGTCATGTGCAGCCTCTAAATTCCCTTAGTCCATCGAATTTATATCTATATTCCCAAATTGATCTCCGGGCAAGAAGGCTACAAGGCCCCGCTGTGAATCGGTCTGACGATTGAACTCGCGGACCCGCCTAAGGCGAATGCCGCTGCGTGGCGCTGGGCGGACGAGGTTGGCAGGACCAGAACGGCCTTTTTCCAAACGCGCGGGACTTGCAAAGCGAATGTCCGAAACTTCGTTCTCGGGCGAGAAATTGGTCATTCTCCTTTCGGCCAATCACTTCCGCTTCGCGCCCAAGCACGAACCCGCTTCGCGGGAAAGCTACTGCGGGCAAGGTAGCGGGTTTCCTCTGGAGTCTTGAGCGTGGCGCGGGGCGGCTTGAGCATGGGGTTCCCTTCATCATGAAAGGAACTTCCGATGTCCGTTTCATCTGTCGAACGCCCCGTCAGCGCGGTGCGGCGGCGCATGCTCGAAGATATGGCGATGCGCGGCCTGCGATCGGATACCCAGCGCGAGTATATTCGCTTTGTACGCGATTTCGCGGCCTTCCTTGGACAGCCGCCGGATACCGCTACGGCCGAGGATGTTCGGCGGTTTCAGGTTCACCAGCGCGAGAGCGGGGTGCAGCCGCCCACCATCAACTGCTCCGTGTCGGCGCTGCGCTTCTTCTTCACCGTGACCCTCGATCGGCCGGATCTGTCGCGGCGCCTGGTCTTGGCGCGATATCAACGCAAGGCGCCGGCGGTGCTGAGCGTCGAGGAAGTCGGTCGGCTCCTCGAGTCCGCGCCAGGCGCCAAGTACAAGGCCATACTCGGGGCCGCCTAAGGCGCGGGCCTACGTGTGTCTGAAGTCTCCGCCCTCAAGGTCGACGACATCGACAGCGAGCGGATGCTGATCCGGGTCGAACAGGGCAAGGGGCGCAAGGACCGCAACGCCATGCTTTCCCCGCAACTCCTCGCGCTGTTTGAGCTTAGCCAGTTCATATCCGTCTCTGGGGACATGGCGACCGTCAGACGCCATCGCGAACTTCGTAGGGGGCGCAACGAATCTGAACGGGCGACGCGCCCCTGTTACGTTTCGTTACCTTCGTGTCGTCATTCAGTTACGGACCACAGACATCCTTCCAAGCGTCCACCCGCACTCTTGCGAAAGGGGCCTAGCTCAAGACGCTTCTACTACCTCAAGAAATGGCCGCATGCCGTACGGCGGCTAGCCCACAAGTCAAACAACCCAACCAACAGTCTACGAATTCGACCAAATCTCCGTTGGTATCGTTTCGATAGGCACAGAACGGATCGCCCTACTATGAGTATGACGCACTATATGGAATTGTTGACGACCAATGAGCCATGGAATTTGATTTTATTCATGGCGATCCCCGTAATATTAGCAGAAACAATCGCTGTAACAGAATTGTATGTCTTATGTACGCGAATGTACAATGGAACAATGAGGAATATTAATAGAATATGCAGTATTGTTGTCGGTATATATTTCGTCGGTGTGTTTATTTATTTGTTCACCACTGCGGTTCTGCCGCTCACGAGTGCCGGCGCATGGCGCGGCCCTGCCGACGTCATAGCCGTGTCCTTCTATCTCTTGGGCGTCATCCCGCTAGGCGGAATCGCGCTGGTCGACCTGAAGGTGATCGGAGGCGCACGCGACGAGCACAACCGTATGGCGCTGCACGCCGCCTTTGTAGCCATGTTTCTGGTTGTCGCTCACGTGGCGATGATCTTCGGCATGGTCGATCCAGCAATATTGACGGCTGGAATATCGAACCCCATGGGCTGAAGTTTGCTCATGCGCTTTGGGTAGCGCTGACAAATTGCGGGGAAAGGATGCGTGGCGCAGTCTGACTTGCCGATCGGGCAGTCGCTCTGTCGAACGGTCAAGTCTGGCCACGTTTCCCTGCGAGGTACACACGCTGAGACACGCGAGAGATCGCGATCGGGGCTTGACAGATCAGGGAGTGCGGCCGAGGCGCTGTTATGGCGCAGAGTTCATCTTGCCCAAGCGCCGACCAGGCTTCGGCGTTGCAGCGAAGCTGGTGAGCCGCCGGAAAAGAGCAAAGTTGCGCGCCGCCTCTTCGATCGGCGCGGCAATGTGTCTCAGGCATCGGCGCCGTCCGCGAGCACGATCTTCTGGCTCGTCAGCGTCCTTCCACCGTCGAGGCTAGGACGTAGCCGCCTCCGCGCACGGTCTGGATGAGCGCCGGATTCTTGAGGTCGGCCTCGATCTTCCGCCGTAGGCGTCCGACTTGCATATCGATGGCGCGATCGAAGGGACCGCCGAATCGGCCGCGCGTTATGTCGAGCAATTGGTCGCGCGTGAGCACGATCTGTGGGCGTTCGAGAAAGGCGAGCAACAACTCGTACTCTCCGCCGCTGAGTTCGACGAGGACGCCATCCGGTGACTTGAGCTGGCGCCGACCGGTGTCGAGGGTCCAATCGGAAAAGCGCAAGAACCGACCGTCGGCGGCGTTTTCTTTTGCCTGCAACGGAACCATCTCTCCAGGGGCGGTGCGACGGAGAACGGCGCGAATGCGGGCCAGCAGTTCACGGGCGCTGAACGGCTTGGACAAATAGTCGTCCGCACCCATTTCGAGGCCGACGACGCGGTCCGCCTCGCTTCCGAGAGCGGTCAAAAAGATGATCGGCGTGCGGCTGGAGATGCGCAATTGCCGGCACAACGCCAGGCCGTCCTCGCCGGGCAGCATCAGGTCGAGGATGATGAGATCGGCGGGATCGGACGCCAGAGCGGCCCGCATTGCGACGCCATCGGCGACGCCGGTGACGTGGAAGCCGTGCGGCTCGAGAAACTGCCGTACGAGCTCGCAGATCTCGGCGTCGTCGTCGACGATCAGGATGCGCGGTTCCGTCGCCAAGGCTCAGGTTCCTTCGTTCGCCTGACGGGGCAGGCTCACGGTCGCTCGCAAGCCCCCTCCGGGCCGATTGGCGACGACGACGTCGCCACCGTGCGCGCGGGCGATGGTGCGCGCCGTCGCCAATCCCAAACCGATGCCCCCGGTGCGTTTGTTGCGCGACCGCTCAATGCGGAAGAAGGGTTTGAACACGTTTTCCATCTCGCTTTCTGGGATGCCCGGGCCCTCGTCTTCGACTACCACTTGCAGGTCGTGGGTGTCGGTCGAGACTCGCACCACGGCGCTCCGCCCGTAGCGCAGCGCGTTGTCGACGAGATTGGCGAACAGCCGCTTCAGTGCGAGCGGCCTGCCCGGGAACACAAGCCGACCCTCGAATGCGAACTCGGCTTGATTGCCCGCGTCGACGGCGTCGTCGCAAATTGTCGCAAGCAGTGCGGCGAGGTCGACCGGTTGGGAAGCCTCGGTCGTCGCTTCGTCGCGGGCGAAGGCGAGACTCGATTCCACCATCTGCGCCATCTCGTCGAGGTCGGCGATGATCTTGCGCTGCGTTTGGTCGTCGATGGCCATTTGCTCGACCCGCAAGCGCACGCGCGTGATCGGGCCGCGCAGATCATGGGCGATGGCGGCCAGCATCCGCAGGCGGTCGTCGACAAAGCTGCGGATGCGCGTCTGCATCTGATTGAAGGCGTGCGCGGCGACCCGCACTTCCTCCGGGCCGTCTTCGGCCAGCGGCGGCGCGTTGACGTCCAATCCGAGCCGTTCCGCGGCGCCGGCGAAAGCGGAGAGCGGGGCTGTTATCCATCCGCTCGCCCACCATGAAAATACGACGATCGCCGCCGTCATCACGAGCGTCGAGACGACCGAGCCCGCTGACAACGCCCCGCCGCCCATGCTCCAGGCGCCGAGCGGAGAGATCGCGGTGCTGGCGAGATGTGAGGCGGTGAGGCCGACGACCAGCGTTACGACGGTGCGAGAGCGAATGGAATCGGGGAGCAATTTCACAGCGACCTCTGCGGAAACGGTCTCATCTTTGGATAGCAAGCGGCGGTCGTCGATACGAGCCACAAATCGTAACGGCGCCGACGTCCGTTGTTACAATTTCTTACAAAGGCGACGTCGCCGCGTTACCGGCCTGGCCCATCCTTTCGGCCATAGACACACCAGACCGAAGGGAAAAGCGCTGAATGTTCAGTCCGCCCGCTTCATCCCTCACCTGCAACATTCCCGGCCACTACGAGGCCGGGAAGAAGTGGATCGTCGCCATTCTGTGACGCCAGGAAGCCAAGGAATCGCTGGAAACGGACCTCCAATCCCAATCTATCGCGGCCGTTTGAAGGAGACTCGCCATGTCTATCGACACGATTGTCAGCCTTGGTTTGTTCGCGGCCGCGCTGTTTCTGATGGTCCGGTTCGGCTGCGGCCGTCACATGATGGGCCAAGCCCAAAGCCACGCTCACGCCGGAGCGCATGGCGGTGGAGGCTCTTCTCCGCTCGCTGCCAGCAAAGATGTCGATCCGGTTTGCGACATGACCGTCGACAGGTCGTCAGCCAGCACCGCGACGTTCCAGGGCAAGATCTACTACTTCTGCTCGGAGTCCTGCCGCAGAGAATTCGAGGCGTCGCCGGCGGCCTACACGGCAAAGGTCGTTAACGCGTCGGGCGAGCCCGCTCAACGCCACGGTTGCTGCTGACCCTAACGCTCGATGGCGACGTCGTCGGAACCATCTCCGACCAAGGCGACGCCGCTCGATCCTCCTACTCAGGAACGCTCGCTCATGATTGACTTGAACGCTCTTGCTCAGTCGGTCTTCGCGTCACGCACGCGGACGGCGCTTTTGGCGTTGACAGCTTTTGGCGCCGCACTGATCGCCTATGACCACCGTGTCCATGTCATTGGCGCATTGCCTTACCTTGTTTTGCTCGCCTGCCCGCTGATACACCTGTTCATGATGCACGGTCACGGCGACCACGAGCGCGGCGACGAAGCCCCAAGCGAGCTTCCGAAGTTGCCGGCCGCCAACCACGACAATCACAATGTCTGAGCCAATTAGTCGCGCGGAGGCGCAGCGGCGTAGGCCCTGGCGGCCAATCTACTTCGCGCCGATCGCGGCTTTTGCGGCGCTGGCGGTAATGCTTGGTTGGGGCCTGACCCGCGATCCGAGCGCGATCCCGTCGCCACTGGTCGGCAAGCTGGTTCCTCAGTTCAGCCTATCGCCGGTGAAGGGGCGAACGCTCGGCCTGTCGAGCGCCGACCTCGTTGGCGAGCCGTCAATCGTCAACGTGTTCGCCTCGTGGTGCGTCGAATGTCGGATTGAGCATCCGCTGATCATGCAGATGCAAGCGCGAGCCGTCGCGCCCATCCACGGCCTCAATTACAAGGACCATCCTGAAGACGCCGCGCGTTGGCTCAATACCTTTGGCGACCCCTATGCGCGCACCGGCGCCGACCTCGACGGCCGCGTCGCGATCGATTGGGGCGCCTACGGCGTGCCCGAAACCTTCGTGATCGGCGCGGACGGCCGCATCGCCTTCAAACACATCGGACCGCTAACAGCCGAGGTCGTCGAGCGAACGGTCATTCCGCTGATCGACCGCCTGAAGCAATCACAGCCGCAAGCCGGCGGGCAGAGCGGCGCCGAAGTCATTTTGGCGCGGGACCGCTCAGGCGACAGTCAACCCACGGAAACGGAGAGGCACAAATGAAGACCATGTCACACGCGAAGGGGCCGATCTTTCATGCGCGCCGCTGGCTGTTTGGCGCGCTGGCGTTGGCCGCGGTTGGCGGACTGGCCGCGGTCGGCTTCTCCGCGCTCGCGCAACAACCTGCGTCAGCCGAGCCCGCTATCCCCGCGGGCGCCAACTTCACGTCGTGGGCGGACAACGGCAAGGATGGACAGCGGTTGCTGCAACTCACCAAAGGCGACATGCCCGCGGTTGGCGCCGTCGTCTCCGCCGTCGTCAAGTCGGACACGAATTGCGATCCGGACGCTCAAGGCATCTTCCACTGCCACAACGTCATCGCCCTCGCCAACGGCGGCGAAATCGAGGTCGTTCATAACCACATGATGATGAACTACCCCTGCCTTTCACCCGACCAGAAGCTGACGCTCGCGCGACTGAATTCGGATTGGCTCGTCGCCAAGGACGCTCAGTAACCGCTGGGGAAGCGCCTCGACGCTCGTTCGCCCTCTCGGGCGGGCGAGCCCCCCTGGCGCCCAATGGAGGCAAGAATGGCGGTCCCCTCGCTGCGCCAGAGGACCTCGGTCGCGGGGTCGGCGTTTAGCGACGGTCGGCGATGCTGTTCGGCGGAAAGCGATGGGCGCCGCGCGAGCCCGCAGACGGCGGTCGCCGCCGCTGCCGCGGGGGCGCTTGGGAGCGCGCTCATCCTGACCTTCTATTTCACCATTCTGACGCTCGTATCGGGTTGGCGATTCACGATCGAACAGTTCGTCGAATGGCGGCCGTTCGTCTTGGCGCTGTCGATCGGATTTGGCGTCCAGATCGCCCTGTTCGCTTATCTCCGCCGAGCCTTTCACACGGCCGCCTCTGGCAAAGTCGTGACAGCGACCGGCGCCACTTCGACCGCCGCGATGGTGTCGTGCCGCGCGCACTACCTGGTCAATTTGCTGCCGGTCTTGGGCGCGACTGGCTTGGTCAGCTTTGTCGCTCTGTATCAAGCCGACCTGTTCTGGCTCGGCATCGCCTCGAACCTGGCCGGGATCGCTTACCTCGGCTCACGCGTCTATTCGCTCAGCAAGGGAGCCTGACACCATGAAACGCCATCACCTACTGGTCGTCGTTGCCGTCGCGATCGCCACGGCCGCGGTCGGATCGCTGTTCGCCCTGGCGCAGACCACGCCGCCGGCGGCGCAGGACAAGGCGGCGTTTGCAGTGAAAGACAGCGACGAAGGCGCGGTCAAAGTGTCGGTGACGCCACAGGACGTGTCGAAGAGCGCCGGCGCCTGGCGCTTCGCGGTTCAGTTCAACACGCATGTGACGCCGATCTCGCAAGATATGGTCGCCGTTGCGTCCCTGACGGACGAGAAAGGCGCCGAGGAACGACCGTCGGCGTGGGAAGGCGATCCTCCCGGCGGCCATCATCGTCGCGGCGTGATCGTGTTCCAACCGATCAACCCGGTTCCGTCGACCCTCACGCTGCATATTCGCGAAGTCGGTGGCGTCGCCGATCGCACGTTCACTTGGGATCTCGGCGGCTGAGGCGCATGGGCGCGCCGTCGGATCGGAATTCCGGCTCAGCGCAAGCGCAAGGCCGGCGCACTGATTGAGGAAGCAAAGATGGGCGATTTCGCCAATTATGTCGTCTTTGGCTGGTATCCATATGTCGCCTTCGCGGTGTTCGTGGTCGGCGGCTGGCTGCGCTTCGATGGCGATCTGCATATTCAACCGGACGAATCGGGTCGGCTGTTCGTCCGTCGGCAACTGACGCTGGGGGTGACGCTCTTTCACGCCGGCGTCCTGATCCTCTTCCTCGGCCATCTGATCGGCCTGCTGACGCCGATCCAGGTATTCGAGTCGCTTGGAATCTCGCACGCCTTCAAGCAGTCGATGGCCAACGTCATCGGTGGGGCCGCCGGAACGGTCGCGTTGATCGGACTCGCTCTGCTGCTGCGCAATCGGTTGAACGACGCGCGAACGCGATCTGCGTCGCTGTTCGGTGACGTCGCAATTCTACTGCTCATCCTGGTCCAACTCGGTCTCGGAATCAGCTCGATCCCTGTCGCGCTCGCCAAGATGAGCAGCGGCTGCGAGGCCCTGCCGCTCATGTGGTGGGCGCAGAGTATCGCGACTCTGAAGCCGGCCGCCGCCGCCGGTTACCTCGCGGCCATGCCGCTGATCTTCAAGCTGCACATCGTCAACGGCTTGACGATCGTCCTGGTGTTCCCGTTCACGCGGCTGGTGAACATCTGGAGCGTGCCGATTGGGTTTCTCGCTCACCGCCAAAATGTCTTGCAGCGTCAGCAGACGAGCCCAGCGAGATGACGGGACATTGGCGGGTGGACGCGCAGCGGCTTTCTCGAATTCCTGGTGACGCCGTGCCTTCTCGTCATTTCCCGCAGGAAGGACATAGATCTTCAGTCCGCGCCATATGCGGCGCCCGTCGCCAATTTCTCGGCATGCTGGCTGGCTCGATCGGCGCCTTCGCGGCAACTCGGGTCGGCGCCGATCCGCTCACGTCGTCGTCGCAGATGCTCGCGACCGCCGGGCATCAGCAGGTCGGGCTTGACCGACAACGCGAATCCGGGACCAAGCGTGCTGGAGGGATTTGCCATGGGTCGTACGCCGTAGGGGTCGACGTTGACCCGGGCGGCGGCTTGGGCGGCTTCGGACACTGCGTCCTCATTAGAGGCGCCTACAGTGAGACCGTTGACCGTCTCCGCAGGCGAGAAGAGGCGGCGCTCGCCGACGATTGCGCCCAAGGCCCGGAGGGTTTCGACGGCGCGAAGATCGGCGTCAGCGTCCTCATAGAGATGGTGTGTGGCGAATGCTGGGATTGGGAACGGCTCGACGCAATTTCCCGCACTCACAATAAACAAGAGACCGAATCGGTAGGCGAGCCTGTCGAGCAAACGCGCCCAGGCGGAAAGCTGGCCGTGGAAGGGCCGCCTCGCATTGCCCAGCGAGAGGTTGATGATGAGAACGCCGGGTGCGGTCGCCTCACGACCTTCCCGCATAGCGAGAATAGCGGTGTAGATGATGTCGACGATCAACCGATCAGTCGCAAACCGGTCGCCAGGGCCGAGAACCGGCACAATATGCACTTGTCGGGGCAGGGGAGGCTCATTTCGATTGCGATCACCGTGCACGATGAGCGAGGCCATGGCCGTGCCGTGCACCCGATCTGCAATTGGGGTAATCGGTTCCAGTCCGAACTGATCGTCAACGACGACGTGCGCAGCGAGCAGGCGATGCGCCGCGACGGGCACGCCGTCAAGCAACGCGAGGATTGGGTCGCGAAGCGCGTCACCACTACCAAGCGGTCCTTCGGCTTCGGTAGCGTCCGTCACATCGATCGTGCTGGCGACGCTCTGGGGGCGGATGTGCAGTACCGGCCCGAGGCCGGCAATGCCGTTAGGAGAGCGCGCAATGATCTGACGGACAGCGCGAACAGGCAAATCGGCCAAGAGTGCGTGATAAGCGATGTCGCCGATCCGTGAAGCAGAGATGATGCGCCCGGCTTGTGCGGTGACCGCAGCGCGCAGCTCCGCCTCGCGCTCCGCACCAACATCGGCATTGGCGCGATAGACGAGCTCGATCTCCAGTCGCACTGGCTCGTCCTCGCCCCGGCCCGATATCTCTTCGCTGAGGATGTCGGACTCGCCAGGCTGTACGCGGTCAGCCGGCCCCCAGGGTCGCAAGTCGCGCAGGAGCGAGAAGACGTCGCGCCAGGGCGTCTCGCCATACACGAGCCTGCCGTCCAGCCACCGCCGCCAAAGCGACTCGAGGTCGCGCAGCGCGCGAACATCCGGTACCATGAGATAGGCGACCGGCGCCTTGTCCTCCTCATCGGCTTCGAGTTCTTCCTCGTCAATAAGCTCGAGCCCTGGGACATTCCGCACAGCGGCTGCAAAGGCGCTTATTGACCCGCGCACCTCGAATACCAGCAAGCGCTCGGGAGCGAGCCCGGCGGGGTCGGCTCTCAGTTCAAGCCCTGTGGGATCCCGGTTGAGGACGTCAGCGAGGCGATCGAACTTGGGCGAAAACGCTCCGATCTGGCGATCCCGGAGAAACCCGCTAGGCTTTGGGATCGATCTTCGTTTTCCGACGAGTCTGTCTTGCTCGGGCTGGGGCGTCAGCCTCAGCAGTGGTTTGCTCGGGTCGCTCGCCATTTAAGGCCTCAGGACAAACCCTGGACGACCACAGTTCCAATTCAGTTTCGATCGCCCGATCGATTCCGACTTCGCCCAAGCCCAGGATATCCCGGTGCCGGACATTCTGGCAAAAGTCCAGCGCCTCGGCGTAGCTAACGAAGCCGAGTTTGGCGGCAATCTTCTGCACTGGCAGTCGTGGCGCCGCGGGCCAACCAGAAATGACGCGATCGAGGAAGACTTCGACGTTCGCGCGATTGGGGCGGGGAAGGCGAGTCGGACCTGAAAGCGCCGCCAGACGGCGCGGTCGAGAAGTTCGGCGTGATTGCTGGCGGCGATGACGATGACGTAGCTCGGCAATTGATCGAGCTGCATCAGCAGGAACGACACCACACGCTTGATTTCGCCGGTCTCGTGCGTGTCACCGCGTTCTTTGCCGATGGCGTCGAATTCGTCGAAGAAGAGGACGCAGGGCTGCGTCCGGACGTAGTCGAATAGCTTGCGCAGACGGGCGTTGGTCTCGCCGAGATAGCTGCCGATGAGCGCGTCATAGCGGACAACGAGGAACGGAAGAGCCAAGGCTTCTGCGACGCCTTCGGCAAAGGATGTCTTGCCGTTGCCGGGGGGCCCCGAGAGCAGAACGCGATGGCGCGGCTCGTAGCCGTGCGCGCGGAGGACGTCTGCCCGAACGTGCTCCTCCACAAGTTGCCGGCCATTCTCGCGCACCGGCAATGGCAAGACCAGATCGTCGAGCCGAACTCGCGGTTCGACCTCAATGATCGCGTCGCGTCCCCCTCCCATCCCGGCGCTGGTTGATGTGGTGAGTGAAGGAGGCGCAACCGAAACGGCCGAGAGCGCGCGTTGAAGGCGGTCCGCCAGAAGGTGGTGCTTCTTGGCGCGCTCGTCGGCGGCCAGCGCCTCGGCGGTTTGATCTCAAGGTTTCGCGACCGCCGCCGGCGGCCGCGCGTACAAGCGATATGAGAAGGTCGCTCCGAGCCATCACGGTCCAGTAAATCGATTCGTAGGTGCCACGAACGCTGCCGAAGCCTAGCTAGGCGGCGGCGCTTTGCCGCGCGATTTCTGCGTGAACCGAGCTCGGTGAGGCGGTAACCCGCTGCGGCGCGACCCATGAGTCAAAGCTGTGATTTGACCCGGTGATGGCCAACCGGCTCAAAGCATTACGACGCAAATCGGGCTCCGGACCCGGACCCGACAACAGCGTCTCCCCGTGCACGAGCCTCCCTTCGAGCCACCGTCGCGCAATCCGCCATGCTAATTCCAGTTTTTAATAATTCTAAATAGTACTCATTCAATAGAATACCTAAAGTTTCTCCCGAAGCAACCTCAGAGAACAAACATTGTATGAATGTTTAATCGAGGCAGTCGGGAATTCCCAGATCTTACCGGGATGAATAGGTAGCGTGGGCATCCGGTGAATTCTGACTGAAACAGCGAAATTCGAATGTACTAGCTGCGAACGCAAAAAATGAACCGTTTGCACGAAACGATCTCGGCTTTGGCGGGGAAATTACGCGTCAGTGCCGTTCGGCTTGTCAATTGATCAATTCACTATCGACATCTGGGAACGTTATCCATGGGACGACTTACGATCGTACGCAAGGCGCTTTCTTGCACAATTCTTATGCCATTGCTGGGTGTTGCCAGTAATTTCGCGATGGCGCAGCCACCTGTAGAGAAAGTGCTGACAGTTGGACTGGCCGAGCAGGCGCAGTGCATCGATCCGCAACAGGACAACTATGGGTACGCCGCTCTTGAGGGGCGCGGCCTCGTCGATTCCTTGACAGACCAGAGTTACGAAGACCCGTCCAAGATCGTCCCGTGGCTCGCCGAGTCGTGGGAGATCAACGGAGACGCTACCAGCTACAAGTTTCATATTCGAAAGGATGTCACCTTCAGCGACGGCAGCAAGCTCGATGCGCACGTCGCCAAGGCGAATTTCGACACCCTTTCAAGAATTCCAGGCGCTGCGGGCGCGTCTTACTTCAGGGGCGCTAAGGCAATTACCGCGCTCGACGATTATACTCTCGAAATCGACTTCAGCCAGCCTAACGTGCCCTTCCTCGCGGCGACTTCAACGGGCGAACTGGGCCTAGTCGCGACCGCGACTCTCGCCAAGACGCCGGAGGAACGCTGCCATGTCGGCGTGGTCGGTTCTGGGCCTTTCGTACTCGACAACGTCAAGCTGAATGAGAAGACGGAAGAAGTGAAGCGCGCCGGGTACAACTGGCCCTCGGCGCTGCGCAAGCATCAGGGCGAAGCCTATCTCGATCGCGTTGTCTATCGAATCATCCCTGAGGCGACGGTTCGGACCGGCGCGCTCAAGAGTCATCAGGTCAACCTCATCCAATCGACCAACTATGACGACGCGGCGCCGTTGGCTAAGAGCGGTTTTCCGCTGGAGAAAGTCGAATCGCTCGGCACGGCGGTCAATCTCCTGATCAACACTTCGCGCGGGATTCTGGCCGACAAGCAGGTACGGCTGGCCTTCAGCAAGGCGATAAATCGTCAAGAGGTCGTTGACCTGGCGTTCTCCGGTTACAAGATTCCTGCAACCGGCGTGCTCACGCGCAAGACGCCGGGCTATCTCGATCAGAGCCAATTGCTCGCCTTCGACCTCGCTGGCGCCAAGAAGTTGCTTGACGGCGCCGGCTGGGCGCTGCGAGCGGACGGCATCCGCGTCAAGGACGGCAAGCCCTTGCGCATCACCGTGTCCTTCTACGCAGCTCCGATCAATCAGGCTTTCCTTGAAGTGGTTCAGCAGCAGGTTCGGGACGCGGGCTTCGACCTTCAGCTACGCCCGCTGACCGGCGGCGCCTACAACGAGGCGCTGCTGGCGGGCGACTACGATCTTCACCGGTGGGAATGGTCGCTGGGCGATCCCGATGTGTTGCGCCAGCTTTACTCAACCAAAGGGCTCAATCGATTCAGACTGCCGCCAGAGAACGCGATTGACGGGCCGCTGGAAGCGCAACGCGCAACAACAGACCCGGCCAAGCGCAAGGCGCTGACGGACGCGGCGCAGAAGACAATCCTCGAGGAGGCCTATGCGGTGCCGGTGTTCTTCACGCAGGAACTGTGGTCGGACGACGGCGCCGTGAAGGGGCTTGAATGGGGCGGACCGGGCGCCGGCTCGACCAGCCAGATCCTCTACGACGTGACGCTTTCTTCAGTCTCGAACTGATCCGGACTCTGGGCGAGCTGCAAGGGCGTTCTGCTCCCTTTTTCGATCGATAACCGAGCGAGCAGGATTGTCGATATGATGACGCGCTTTGTTCTGAAGCGGTTCGCCCATGCGGTGGGCGTCCTTTGGGCGACGTTCACCGCTGCTTTCCTGCTGCTGTACGCGCTGCCGGGGGATGCGGCGCTCAGCAAGCTCAATCTGGGTGGCGGCGGCGCCTATTCGGCCGAGGGGCTCGCCAAGATGCGCGCCGAGCTCGGCCTCGACCAATCGGTCTTTGTCCAATACGGCCGCGCCCTTTGGGCTGCATTGCACGGGAGCTTCGGGGTTTCCGTGCAGACCGGCCAGGATGCGCTGCAGATGTTCGCCGTCGGCGTTCCGGAGACCCTCACACTCGCGGCGCTGGCGCTCGTTATGGGTCTTGTTCTTGGCGTCGGTGTTGCGCTGCTCGCGGCCTATGTTCAGTCGCCGCTGCTGCGCGGCGTGCTTCTCTCGTTTCCGGTAGCCGGCGTGTCCATGCCCTCCTTTTGGGTCGGCCTCGTCCTGCTCCAGGTGTTTTCCTTCCAACTGAAGTTATTGCCGGGGATGGGCAACGATGGCGTGGCCAGCATCGTGCTGCCCGCCACTGTGCTCGCCATACCAACGGCCGCGCTCATTGCGCAGATCCTTTCGCGCAGCCTGAGCGGCGTCCTCGCATCGCCATATATCGCAACCGCAAGAGGACGCGGCGCAAGCCGAAGCCGACTGCTCGTCAACCATGCGTTACGCAACTCCGCAATTCCTGTCATGACCGCATTTGGCACGATGTCTGGCCAACTGATTGCCGGATCGGTCGTCGTCGAAACGGTGTTTTCTCGGTCGGGGATCGGGCTTCTGACCGTCAAGGCCGTGCTGTTCCAGGACACGCCGATCGTGTTGGTCGCCGTCCTGTTCGCCGCCTCCGTCTTCGTCACAGTCAACCTGATCGTGGACATTCTCTATCCCTTCGTCGATCCACGCATTGAGATCGGCGTCCGCAGGTTGGACATCTTGGGAGCGCGCGCGTGAGCGACGTCGCACTCCCAGACGATCGGACCGCGGCTTTTCTCGATGCCGAGCGCAACGGCGTCGCCGACGACGAGGTTGCAGCCCGCGGTTCCGTTCGTCAGCTCCTGCTGCTGATAGGCCGTGCGCTCGTCAAGCAACCTAGTCTCGTCGTTTCGATCCTGTTGTTGGCGACGGTCGCGCTCGCAGCGTTGTTCCCCGAAATCTTCACCTCGTTCAATCCAATCCGCGGACATGGCGGAGCGCGTCTCAAGCCGCCCAGCTTCGAACATCTCTTGGGCACTGATCACATGGGGCGCGACCTTTATACGCGCGTCATCTACGGCACGCGAGAGTCTCTGCAAGCCGTCGTACTCGCTGTCAGCGTCGGCATGGTCGTCGGTTGTGGCGTCGGTCTCGTCGCCGGATATGTCGGACGCTGGGTCGACGACATCCTCATGCGGCTCGTGGACGTGTTGCTCGCGGTGCCGATGCTCCTGATCTCGCTCGCGATCATCAACGCGCTGGGCTTCGGGATGGTCAACATTGCGATCGCCGTCGGCATCGGCAGCATCGCCGGGTTTGCGCGCGTCACTCGCTCGCAGGTGCTGAAAATAAGGTCGGCCGCCTACATCGAGGCGACGTTGTTTGCTGGCGTTGGAAGAACGCGGGTGCTGCTGCGGCATATCATACCCAATGCATTGGGCCCTGTGGTCGTGTTGGCGACGCTTGAGCTCGGCTGGTCGATCCTGAGTGTCTCGGCGCTGAGTTTTCTCGGATTCGGACCGCCGCCGCCGACGCCAGAATGGGGTCAGCTCGTCGCTGCCGGACGCGATTACATGAGTGCAGCTTGGTGGCTGACCGCACTGCCGGGTCTGGTGATCGTGTTCACCGTACTAGCCGCAAACCGTGTCGCGCAGGAACTCGCTGGTCGCGAGGTTGCGGGCTCATGACACAAGCGGTTGCGACGTTCGGCGGCGCTCAACGGGCGGCCCTTGAGCCACTTTCGGAGCCACGGCGGACGCTGCTGCGGATCAGCGATCTTAGCGTCGACTACGTCACGCGTGGACGCCAGAGTGCGGCCGTTCGCGGCGTGTCCTTCGAGGTTCGGCAAGGCGAGGTCGTCGCCCTGGTCGGGGAATCCGGATCGGGAAAGAGCACGATTGCTCTTGCCGCGACAGGCATGCTGCCCGACTCCGCTCGTGTCGTAGGCGGGTCGATCACCCTGGGCGGACGCGAATTGGTTGGTCTTCGCGAACGGGCGTTGAGCCGCATCCGCGGCGATGAAATCGGCTGGATCCCGCAGGACCCGATGATTGCGCTCAACCCGCTGCATCGGGTGGGCCGACAGGTTGCCGAGCCCTTGCGAATTCATCGTCTCCTCGATCGTCAGGCTCTCCAAGACAAAGTCATTTCCTTGCTGGAGCGCGTGCGGATTCCCGACGCCAAGATGCGAGCCAGACAGTTCCCGCATGAGCTTTCGGGCGGCATGCGTCAGCGCGTCTTGATCGCGGCGGCCGTGGGTCCTGAGCCGCGACTGATCATCGCGGATGAGCCGACCACGGCGCTGGACGTCACGGTTCAGAAGACCATCCTGGACGATATCGCGGTCCTGACGGCCTCCAGCGGCATCTCGATGCTGCTGATCACACACGACCTCGGCGTGGCGATCGATCGAGCGAACCGGGTCGTTGTGTTGAAGGAGGGTCAGATCGTCGAGGAGGGGTCGACGGAAGACGTCATGCGCCGGCCGCGTCACGCCTACACGAGGATGTTGCTCGCCAGCGCGCCGAGTCTGGCGAACGGGCGCCGCAGGGCTTCGACGATCTCGAACTTCGCTGTGCCCGCCACCTCCGGCTCCTCTTCCGAAAGACCGAGCGAGCCGATCCTCTCGATTCGCAATATCTCGCGCGACTTCATGAGTTCGAAGAGCCGCAACGCTGGAACGCATGTCGTCCGCGCGGTCGTTGACGTGAGCCTCGAACTCGCCAGGGGAAAGACCCTCGCCATCGTCGGTGAATCGGGCTCGGGCAAGTCGACGACGGCGCGTATTGCGCTTGGCCTGATCAGGCCCGATGCAGGCGACGTTTTCTTCGACGGAGTCAATACGAAAAGCCTCGATCGAGAAGGCGTTCTGCGAATGCGCAGGCTCACGCAGCCGATCTATCAGAACCCATTTTCATCCCTCGATCCGCGCTTCTCCGTTTTGCAGATCATCGATGAGCCGCTCGAAGGCTTCAGGTTTGGCGATCGGGCCGCCCGCCGGCGCCGGGTTCGCGATTTAATGGAGCAGGTCGGGCTTTCCGAGAGTCTGGCCAGCCGGTATCCGGCCGAGCTGTCGGGCGGACAGCGTCAACGTGTGGCGATCGCGCGGGCGCTGGCGCCGGAGCCGGCGGTGCTGGTTTGCGACGAGCCAGTGTCGGCCCTCGACGTCTCGATCCAGGCGCAAATCCTGGAATTGCTGGCGAAGCTGCAGGAGGCGCATGGCCTCAGCTACCTGTTCATATCTCATGACTTAGCCGTCGTCAGGCAAGTGGCTGACGATGTGGCCGTAATGAAAGACGGACGCGTCGTCGAGGTGGGACCGGCCGACGAGATCTTCGTCAGACCACGGCACGAATACACACGACTTCTGTTGGATTCCATCCCCGGTAGGGGAAGGCTGACGCACGCATGACCGCCAATTTCAAGATATCCCCGATCGAAGAATCGGTTCGCCCGGAATTGGAACGCGCCGCTCCGAGCTTCGAGGCGCTCGCTGCGCTCCAGGCCGTCGCGAAAGCAGCGGAAAGCGACCCGGCTGCGGCGCTGATCCGCGTTCACGAGTCGGCGGCGCTCCACGCGCTCCAGCGGCTGAGCCGCGAACGCGCCGATCGCGTCCATGGCTGGTCGCGACCTCGGCTGCACGACGGTCGCGCTCGGCTCGATGACGCGCTCGTTGGTGCGATATCGGGCGGCCGCCTGGCGATTCGCGGTCGCCAGCCCTTCCACGGCGTCAGGACCGAGGGGCTCGACTCGGCGCTGATTGTCTTGGACGAAGACGCCTCGAGAGGCGGTTATCTCGTAGCCTGCGACGCCGGCGAGCACCTTCGCATCGGCGAGTCGATCTTCGATCGTTCGGGCTTCCGCATCGACGAGATCGAGATCGCTCAGCCGTTGTCCGTCGGGTCGTTTCAACCGATCGCGGCGCGGGCGTTGCAAGACGTTTTCGACTCTTCGGCGCTCGTCGAGGAGTATCTGCATGCTGCCCTGGATTACGGGCTTCTTCAGGGGTTCTCGGCAGCGGCTCGTACGCACGTCGCCACCCGCACGCGCCCTTGGCAGGGCCAGTCGCTCGCCAAGGCGACGGACGACCCGCATCTCGTGAGGCGTTATGGCGAGTACGTCGCGACGCAGCATGCGCTGGAAGAGCTGTTGGCGGACGCAACGAACGCCGTCGCCGTCGTCCAGGCCGATTGGCGTTCGGACGCTCTTGGCGAAGCGAAGGATGCGGTGGCGACTGCGCGCGCATTCGCAATTCTTGCCGGCCGCTCGATCATCAACGGGACGATCGAGCTTCTCGGGGCCAGCGCAACCAGCGAGCGCTACGGCTTCGATCTCTTCTGGCGCGATTTCACGGCCCATGCGTTGGCACACCCCCCGCTGTGGCCAAGCGAGGTCATCGGCAGCCAGCTGCTAGCTCCCAAGAAGGAGAATGCTGCGCGATGAGCGACAAGCAAATCCATATCAACGTCAACATTCTGAGTTCCGGCTCGCATGGCGCGAGTTGGCGCGCCTCCGGCGGAAATCCGCTCGGCTACATACAAATTGAGCACTATCAAGAGATCGCGCGGATCGCGGAGCGCGGGCTGCTTGACGCCATCTTTCTGGCCGACGCGCTGGCGATCGCTTTCGATCCGCGCACCAACCCGAGCTGGGCGCTCGATCCGGCGATCATCGTCGCCGGCATGGCGGCTGTCACGACCCAGATCGGTTTCATTGCGACCGCTTCGACGACTTATGCGCATCCGTACAATCTCGCACGGACGTTTTCCTCCCTCGATCACGTCACTCACGGCCGCGTCGGTTGGAACGTCGTGACAACCTACGACGAGCGGGCCGCCCCGAATTTCGGCGATAGGAGCTTGCCCGTTCATGCCGACCGCTACGCCCGCGCGGCGGAGTTCGTCGATGTCGTGCAGTCTCTATGGGACAGCTGGGAGGACGACGCGCTGATCTTGGATCGAGCGGCGGGTCGCTTCGCCGATCCGACCAAGATCCACGCGATCGGGCACAACGGCGCGCATTTTTCGGTCGCCGGCCCGCTGCAGATTCCGCGCTCTCCCCAAGGGCGGCCCGTGCTGGTCCAGGCTGGAAGCTCGGAGCAGGGGCGCGATCTCGCCGCGCGCTATGCGGAGGCGATCTTCAGCGTCCAGCAGGACTTGGGCGAGGCCCAATCCTATTACGCGGACGTCAAGCGCAGAGCTGTCCGCTTCGGTCGTGACCCGAGCAAGATCAGCATTTTGCCCGGCCTGTTCGTTATCACGGCCGCAACCGAAGCCGAAGCCCTGCGTCGGCGCAAGGAACTGGACGAGCTGGCTGGCGAAGAGAAGGTCCTGGCGCGCTTTGCGGGTCAGTTGGGCCTCGATCCAGATGACCTCGACCTCGACCAGCCGGTGCCGGAGCGGCTCCTTCCCAAGATCAACAGCTACATGGGCACGCGGGGCTTCGTCGAGGCGACCCTGTCGCTCGCCCGTAACAAGTCGCTGACGGTGCGCGACATCATCGCGCGCGGCGGCGGCGCCCACCGTCTCGTGGTCGGCGGTCCGGAGCAGATCGCCGACACGATGGAGCACTGGGTGCGCGAGAGCGCCGCAGACGGCTTCAACATCATGTGCGACGTGTTTCCGTCGGGGCTTGTCGCCTTTGTCGATCACGTCGTTCCGGAACTGCAAAAGCGAGGCCTTTTCCGGCGCGAATATTCGGGCGCCACGCTGCGCGATCGATACGGATTGCCCCGACCGCAAAGCCGCTTTGCGAAAGAGCCGGCCGCCAGTCCGTCCGAAGCCGCAAACACGCGCTGGGAAGTGGCCCTATGACGTCGCCGCGCCCGCGCCTCGCACAAAGCGACGTTCGCGTCATTTCCACGGCCGAGGAGGCGATTGCGGCGGCCCACGAACTCGCCGCCGTCTGGTCGCGTAGCGCAGCGAACGTGGATGCTGAACGGCGTATTCCCGTCGCCGAATTGCAAGCGCTGTCCCGCTCTGGCCTGCTCGCCGTCACGGTCCCACGGACATTCGGCGGAGCGGGCGTCTCGGTGGAGACGCTGATCGAAGTCTTCTTGATTCTGGCGGCCGTCGACACGTCTCTGGCGCAGGTCCCGCAGAACCATTTCGACTTCGTCGATACGTTGCTTGTTGCGGAACCGGCGACGCGAGCCTTCTTTTACGCAGAGGTCTTGCGCGGAGCGCGCTTCGGCAATGCGCTCGCGGAACCGGGACGCCCGTCGCGTCGCGAGATCGCCACGACGATCGTCGAGGACGGAAAAGGCTACCGCGTCAACGGGCGAAAATTCTTCTCGACCGGGGCGCTGACCGCCCGATGGGTGCCGGTGTTTGGCAAACACGCCGATGGTCGCATCCTCACGGCCTATATCGAGCGAGACAATCCCGGCCTGGACATCAAGACCGATTGGGACGCGTTCGGTCAGCGCGGAACCTACAGCGGAACGACGCTGATCAACGACGTCTGGGCGCCAGCGGCCCATGTCGTCGACCGGTCGCGCGGCGAAACGGCGACGTTGGTAGCGCAATTCGCTGGAAATCAGCTGATCCACGCCGCGATCGAGACTGGCGGGGCGAGCGGCGCCTTGCAGGCGGCGTCGCGCATTCTTGCGGATGCGGACTCGCCCTGGGGAGCCGATCTGGCTCGGCTTGGCGAGTACGCGGTGCGGATTCGCGCCGCAAGGGCGCTAACGTTGCGAGCCGCGAGGCAGGTGGACGCGGTGCTGACCGGGGCGACGCCCTCGGTGGAATCCGCCTGTCGAGCGTTCATAGCGACCGATGAGGCCAAGAGCCTCGTCTATGAACTCGCGCCGGCCATCACAAACGAGATCGCCCATTTCCGCGTCCCTTCGGCAAGTGAAGAACGGCGCGGCCTGGACCGTCTATGGCGCAACGTGCGCACCCATTCTCTGCACGATCCCGTTCGGTGGCGACAGTTCTACGTCGGCGACTTTCACCTCAACGCAAATCTGCCGCCTGACGTCAAGGCGATGGTCGAACGCAATCGTGCTGTAGCCTGACAGGAAAGAGACGACAGTGCCGATCACGGATCAAGACTGGCCGATCATCGATTTCCACGTTCACGTCCGTCCGCCGTGGTGGAAAGTCGAGATTCCGGCGACCGCCAGCGAGGCGGACGCCGAATGGCAACGGACCTGGGGCAAGAAACTCACGGATCCGCAGGCGCTGCTTCAGGAGAGCGACGAAGGCGGCGTATCGCTGCGCATTCTGAGTTCCACAGTCGAGGGCGTCAGCGGCATCAGCGGCCCGGTCGATTACGACGAAATCCGCCGCCACAATGATTATCTCGCCGGCCTCGCGGCCCACCATCCAGGCCGGTTGGCAGCGCTTGCCGCGGTTGACGCGTTTTCGGGCGAAGTCGGCGCTAGGGAAGCCGAGCGCGCTGTGACCGAACTCGGACACGTCGGCATTGTCATCGACTCGGCGCGTGACGGGCTGTTCGCCGGGAACCCGATCACCCGCCCCACGTTCGAGCTGGCCGCCCGTCTGAAGGCGCCGGTCTTCGTTCATCCGGTTGCGGCGACGAACGCCGACACGCTGATCGCCGCCGCCGGGCGGGCCGGCAATTCCTTCGGCCGCGGGCACGTCAATGGCGTCGCTTTCCTCTCCATCCTGAAGAGCGGCCTTCTCGAGGAATTCCCGGACCTCGATGTTGTGTTCACCGGGATCGGGCTGGGCGCCCTCACGATCGCGGCGGTCGAGGCTCCGGCCTATTCGCTGGCTGCGCGTAGGAGCGGGAAGAGGCGTCCCAATCTCTATTTCGATTTCATGGGCTTCGATCCGGCGGTCCTGAGATTCGCCGTCGACATTCTCGGTCCAGATCGCGTCCTGGTCGGCAGCGATTGGCCGATCTGGGAAGCTTTGTCGCGCGAAAAGCTGGTGAGCGTCTTCAATCACGCCGGCATTGGCGACACCGACCGACGTCTAATCGCAAGCGGCAACGCGCAGCGGCTGCTGGAGCGCCGCGTCCCTGCAACTCCGGTAGAAGCGGCGCACGCGCATGTCTGAAAATGCGTTCGTGGCGGCAGGCGGCGGCGCAAAGCCACACAACTTCGTGGCCGCGTCACGCGAGATCGTGGCTCGATTCGGCGTGCTGCCTGTGTTCGTCGTCGTGCTCGGCGTCATCGCCGGCGTCGCGCCGGCCTTGCTCCGCGGCGACAACATTGCGTTGGTGCTGCGCGAATCGTCGATCGTCGGCGTCATGGCCCTCGGCGCAACCTTCGTGATGGTGGCGGGGCGCATCGACCTGTCGATCGGATCCCTACTGTCGTTGTGCAGCTACGTCGCCATCAACCTGCATGAAAGCGTCGGTCCCGGAGCCGCCGCGCTGGCGGTGGTCGCCGTCGGCGCATTCGTCGGCGTCGTCAACGGCGTCATCGTCGGCTGGGTCCGCCTGAATCCGCTGATCGCGACGCTCGCGATGATGTCGTTATTGCAGGGGCTGACGCTGGTCTACAGCGGAGGGGCCAATGTCTACGTCGAGCATGCCGACGCGACATGGTTCGCCGTCTTCGGGCGCGGCTATGTCCTCGGCGCGCCGACGCCGGTGCTGATCTTCGTCGCGCTTGCGCTCGTGCTCGGCGTCCTCCTCCACATGACGCCATTTGGCCGCAGGATCTATGCGATCGGCGGCAACGAGATCGCTGCGGCTTATTCCGGCGTCGATGTTCGATGGACTGTCTCGATCGCCTATGTGCTCGGTGCGCTGACCACATCCGTGGCCAGCCTCATCATCGCCAGCCGAGTCATGGGGGCGCAAGCCAACACGGGCGATGGCTATCAGTTCGCGGTCATTTCGGCCGTCATCCTGGGCGGCACCAGCTTCCTCGGCGGCTCCGGGACGATCGCCGGCACTGTGATTGGAGTCGTCCTGCTCGCCTTCATGCAGAACGGCCTGCTGTTGCTCGGGCTGCCCTACTACCTGCAGTGGATCGTCACCTGGGCGGTCATCATCTCCGCCGTTTGGGCCGAGCTCGCGGCAAAACGCAAGAGGCTGTTTCTATGACCGTCAGCAGCTATCTTGAAAGCAGACCGGCGGTGGCCTTCCGCGTCTTCGATCATGTCGCCATCGGGGCGCTGCGCAATCCGATCTGGCTGTCGCTTCTCGTCGCCATCGCGTTCTTCGCCGCGCGCAGCCCGCATTTCCTTTCCCTCTTCAACATATCAAACATCCTTCTGCAGGCCGCCTTCTTTGGTTTTCTGGCGATCGGGCTCACGCTGGTCATCGTCAGCGGCCACATCGACCTTTCCGTCGGTTCGCTCGTCGGCCTAACCGCAGGACTCGGCGTCGTCTTGCAGCCGACGCTCGGCCTTCCACTTTCCGTGTTGGCGGCGCTTTCCGCTGGGGCGGCGGTCGGCGTCTTTAACGGCGTCCTCGTCGAGCGTCTCGGCATCAACTCGCTGATCGTGACGCTCGCGGCGATGATCGGCCTCAAGGGGCTAACCTTTGCGATCGTCGGCGAGGAGTCGATCATTGCCGAAAGCACCGCTTTCAGCCAATTGGGGTCGTTCCGGATTGGCTCCATCCATCTCATAACGATCACGTTCTTCGTCCTACTGATTGTGGCGAACTGGGTTTTGACGACCACTCGACATGGTCGGGAGGCCTACGCGATCGGCGGCAATCGCACCGCGGCCGTCAACGCCGGCATCCGCGTTCGCCGCCACGTGATCATCAATTTCGCCGTCTCCGGCTTTCTCGCCGGGCTCTGCGGACTCGCGATTTCGGCCAACATGGGCGCCGCGGTGCCGACCTATGGAGATGGCTACGAGGGGTGGGCGATCGCCGCCGTCGCGCTCGGCGGCGCCAAACTTACCGGCGGCTCGGGCAATGTCGTCAACTCACTGGGCGGAGTGCTCTTGCTCGCCGTGCTGCGCAATGGGCTCAACCTCGCTCATCTCTCGGCGCACTACGTTCTGGTCGCCATCGGCGTCGCGCTCTTGGTTGCGCTGCTGCTCGAAAAGCGCTCCGGCGCGCCGATCATCCTTCCCAACCTCATCACAAAGCATAGGAGACGTGCATGAAGACGCTCACGCGCATTGCGCTGGCGGCCGCGGCGCTGGCGGTGGCCACTTCCTTCGCCGCTGCTGCCGAGGCGCCCGCCTGGCTGAAGGCGCCGCTCAAGAAGCCGCTCGATCAGCTCGTCATCGGCCTTTCCTTCCCGCTTCTCGATCCGTGGGGCGCCACGTACGAAAGCAGTTTCCTCGATTACGCTAAGCAGCTTGGCGTCAAGGTCGTCGTGCTCGATTCGCAGGCCGACGTTCCAAAGCAGAGCAACGACATCCGTGACCTCGTCGCCCAAGGCGTGGATACGATTATCGCCCTGCCGCTGAACAATCGCGCCATCGTCGGGGCGCTCGGCGAGGCGCACTCGGCGGGGATTCCAGTCGTTCTCTCGAACGGACGCGTCGCTCCCTCCGGCGAGCAATATGTCACCGCATGGACCGGACCCGACCACCACAAGACTGGCTATCTCTCTGGACAGATGCTGATTCAAGCGCTCGGAGAGAAGGCCAATATCGTTATCATCAGCGGCACGCCCGGCACGGAATCCGGCGATCGCCGTGAAAAAGGCTGCCGAGACGCGCTGGCCGAGCATCCAGGCGTGACGTTGCTCGACGCCCAGCCCGCAAACTTCCAGCGCGAAAAGGCCCAGTCGATCATGGAGGCCTACATAACTCGCTTCGGCGACAAGATCGACGGCGTATGCGCGAACGACGACGACATCGCCTTGGGCGCGCTGGCGGCGATCAAGGCTGCGGTCGCAGCTGGGCGTCTCAAGCCGGACCACATCAAGATCACCGCCGGCGCTTCCCAGAAGGAGGGCTACGAGGAAATCAAGAAGAACGGCTACTTCTACGGCTCCGTGCTCATGCAGCCGGACGACGCGTCGCATCTTGCCTTGAAGACGGCAATCGAAGTCGCCGAAGGACAGGACGTGGCGAAGGAGCAGTATTACGACACGCCGCCCTACACCCTGAAGAACATCGATCAGACGCCCATCCCGTCTTATTGACGCTCCGCCTCCGCGATTGCAGCCGGGAAAGGCGGCGTCGCGGAGGCTTAATATCGGGGGCAGCTGCGTGAGCGACATCGGCAAGACGGAAATCGAGCGGCAGACGGTTCTGAGCGCGGTGGGCGTGGGGAAGAGCTTCCCCGGCGTGCGTGCCCTGGATTCGGTCGATTTCAATCTTCGGTCTAGCGAGATTCACGGCGTCTGCGGAGAGAATGGCGCGGGCAAGTCCACGCTCATGAAGATCTTGTCGGGGATTTATCAGCCTGACGAGGGCAGCATAATGATCCGAGGCAGGACGGCGGTTCTTGACAGTCCGCTTTCTGCGAAGAGGCACGGTATTCTGCTGGTCCACCAGGAGCTTTCGGTCGTTCCCGAACTGACCGTCGCTGAAAATGTCTTTCTCGGTGAGTTGCCGCTGCGCTCGTTCTCGCGGATCGATTGGCCAAGACTGTTCGCCGACACGCGCCGCGTTCTCGACCTGCTCGGCTGCGAGTTTTCGCCGGACGCTGTGGTCGGCGCGCTTTCGATCGCGCAGCGGCAATTGATTGAGATTGCGCGCGCGCTGGCGTTCGAGTCGTCGATCGTGATCTTCGATGAGCCGACAGCCTCACTGACTCAGCAAGAGGCTGATCGGCTTTTTGCGACGATACGGCGATTGAAGGCGCATGGCGTGAGCATCGTCTACATTTCTCACAGGATGCGAGAGATCTTCGACATTACGGAACGGATCACCATCTTGCGCGACGGATTGGTGACCGGCGTGGTGGAGACGGCGAAGACCGATGAACGGGAAGTCACGCGTCTGATGATCGGCCGCCATCTCGATCATTATTTCGTGCGCGCGCAGCCCAAGCTCGGACGGGAAATTCTGCGCGTCGAAAGACTCAGCGTCCCCGACCGTGTCCACAATGCCTCGTTTTCCGTTCGAGAGGGCGAAGTGGTGGGGCTCTATGGTCTGGTCGGCGCGGGCCGGTCTGAGATTGCGGAATCGATCTTCGGCATACTGCCGAGGTCTGAGGGTCGGATATTCTGGTATGGCGAGGAACAGAACATCCGTCGCAGTCGCGATGCGATCCGATTGGGCATCGGACTTGTGCCGGAAGAGCGGAAGCGGCAGGGCTTGATTCCCGGTCTTGGATCACGCGACAACATTTCGCTTGCTCAGCTCGACGAACTGTCTCGCTTCGGCCTCGTCAGTCGCGCTCGAGAGAACGCGCTTTTCCAATCCTATCGAAGAGCGTTGCGGATCAGCACAGCCGGACCGCGGCAGGAAGCTTCGACGCTAAGCGGCGGCAACCAGCAGAAGGTGGTGATTGCGCGTTGGCTCGCTCTCTCGCCGCGCCTTCTCATCTTGGATGAACCGACCCGCGGCATCGATGTGGGCGCCAAGGCGGAAATCCACGCGTTGATCGCCAAGCTCGCCGAGGACGGTTTGGCCGTGTTGGTGATTTCCTCCGAGATGCCTGAGATCATGGGGATCTGCCATCGCATCTTGACGGTCGCCGAGGGTCGGATCACGGGCGAACTCGCTTTGCAGGATTTCAGCGAGGACCGACTGATCGTCGGCGCTATGGCGCGCCGATCGGAGTCAACAGAGAGGGTTGCGGCGTGAGCGGCAAGCCGTCGGTCGACGCGGGCCGACGAAATTCCATGGCGGGAGGATTGGGAAGATGGCGCGTTCTTTCACTTATGGCGCGGTGACCAAACACACGGCCATTCTTAGTCGTTTCGGCGCACAAGCGGGCTTCTTCGCAAGAGAGGGCATTGACCTAACCGTTCGTACGGTGTTCGGCGGACCGGAAATGTCCGCCGCCGTCGAGAGCGGGGAGGTCAATGTCGGCGAGGTGGGAACGCCGCCTGGGCTGACGGCTATCGGCGCTGGAAGACGCATCCGCATCGTCGGCAGCGCGCTCGACCGTGGCCTCGCCATGTTCCTGATCGCTCGGCCCGACATCGAGAGATGGGAGGATTTCAAGGGCAAGACCGTAGCCGCCTTGTCCAAAGGAAGCTGCGGATACTGGTATCTGCGCGACATTCTGGTTCAACACGGCGTCGATCCGGATCGAGAAGTCGTCTTCCGGCACTTGGGCGCAGAATATGACCGGCAGCTCGAACTGCTGGAGGCCGGCGAGATATCGGCGCTGCTCTCGGGTGAGCCCTATGTTTCGCTGGGCGAACGGACGGGCGTCAGCAAGACCTGGGGAGAGCCCCAAGCCCTCGCCGATGTTCCCTCAATCCAATGGAGCATCCAGATCGCCAGCCAGGACTTCATCGAGCGCGATCCCAGTCTGCTGCGCGATGTGCTCGAATTGGTCCGTCAGACGGCCCATTACGTTTGGAACAACCAAGACGAATGGATAGCGTTCTACAAGAAGCTGTTTTCCGTCAACGACGAGATCGCGCGCAAGTCGATCGAGAATGAATGGCCCCATTTCCACTTCGACGGACAGATCGACATTCCAGGGCTCGAGCGTGCGCTCGATCTTCAATATCGGATCGGGTCGACGCCGCGGCGGCTGAGGCTCGACGAGGTCCTGGACCTCCGCTACCAGCCGGCGCCCAGCGCTGAGGCCCCATTGCGTCTCAGTGCGTAGCCGGCTGGCGTCTGTGTCTCGCCAACTGAACTTCCAGGGAACGGCTCGTGAGCTCATCCAGTCTCGCTAAGGATCTCCGCCGCGGCGACCAGAGTCGTTTCGCGGATCTGGACTCGATGCTCGGTCAGGTCGCAGAAATCGCAACCGAGATAGCCAGGGACGCAGCGAGACGCGAACTCGAGCGGGAATTGCCTCATCAGGCCTTCACGCTCGTCCGGGCCGCCAGGCTTGGCGCGCTTCGAGTGCCGGCGTCTCGCGGCGGGCCGGGCGCGTCTGTGCGACAAGTCCTGGAGGTGATCGTTCAGCTCGCCGCGGCGGACTCCAATGTCGCGCACGCGCTTCGGTCGCACTTCAACTTCGTCGAGACGATTCTACTTGCTCCGCCCGAACGGCGAACGCCCTACATCGATCCGATCTTGCGAGGGACAATCTTCGGCGGCGCGCATACCGAGCTCGCGACCGCTCGCCCAGGCGAGATTCGCACAACGCTGCGTCGGCAAGAAGACGGATACGTCCTCAATGGGCGCAAATACTATGCTACCGGCGCGCTGTTTGCCGACCGCCTTTTCGTTTCGGCTGTCGACGAGAGCGGCAGGCCGGCGAGTGTGGAGATTGAACCCACCCGCAAAGGAGTCGCCGTGCTCGACGACTGGGATGGGATGGGGCAAAGACTGACGTCGAGCGGCGGCATCGTACTCGACGACGTCCTGGTCGCGCCGGGCGAGATCGAATGGCGCGATGCGACTGAACGCGAAGATAGCAGCGGCCGCCATGCCGCGACGTTCCGACAGCTCTTTCTTGCCGCGTGCCAAGCCGGCATTGTCCGGAACGTTCTATCCGATGCAGTCAGTTTCGTGTCGACCAAGGCACGACCCATCACCCACAGCCATGCCGACAGAGCCGCCGACGACTTGTTCGTGCAGCGAACGGTGGGGCTGATCTCCGCTCGATCGTTCGCTATCGACGCCCTCGTGGAAGTGGCCGCCAGCCGGATCGACCTTGCACACGAAGCGGTCTTGAAAAATGCTCCGGAAGCAGATCGGCTGTTGACCGACTCCGCCCTCGCCACCGCCAAGGCGCAGTCTGTCATCAGCGAACTGTCGCTGGCCGCCGCCAGCGGGATATTTGACACCGGCGGGGGATCGGCGACCAGCCGGACTCTCAACTTTGACCGACATTGGCGCAACATCCGCACCATCCTCGGCCATAACCCGATCGACTACAAATTGAAGGTCATCGGCGACCATGCGCTCAATGGCGCGGCGCCTCCGCTTGCTGGCGGATTTTTCTAGACCTCATGTGCCGTCTCCGTGAAGCGGCGGGGCAATACCGATCGGCATGAAAACTAACTGAAATGATTGACTCGGCTGGGGGTCAACTCATCGTGCTGATTCACACTGGATAACTCGATTCGCATTTAGCGCGCCAAGTCAACGTGTCGCGATGTCGCAGCAGGGCGTTATTGACTAGTATCTCTATAGATTTCATAGACGGTATGAACTTGGCTCATTCGCTGGAGTCGTCATGCGCCAGGCTATGTGTGAGGAGAGAGTCATATGGAACTGAGGGGACTTTCCGTCCGTTTGTTGGCAGCGGTCGTGGCGGCGTCTTTGCTTGGAGGCGCAGCGCTCGCCGACGACGCGAAGAGCTATTGGCAGGGCGTTAGGCAGACAGGCGTTTTGCGGTGTGGGGCCGCTTCCGCGCCTCCATTTCTGATCCGCAACCCGGCGACAGGAAACTGGACGGGCTTCTTCGCGGAACTGTGCCGGCGCTTTGGAACCGAGCTCGGGGTCAAGACGGAATTCGTCGACACGACTTGGGACAACATGGTCGCCGGCGTGCAGGCCGGCAAATGGGACCTCGCGCCGGCGCTCGACCGCACCCCGGAGCGCGCGATCGCCATCACGTACTCGATCCCGGTCAACGAGGCGACCTACACGCTCGCCTACAACAAGGACAATCCCAAGATTCCCGCGTCGGCGAAGACCGTCGGCGACATTGAC
>Ga0181520_10003126_pt1 | contig 29501 bp, 19 predicted proteins | sample PEATcosm2014_Bin_29_FD_132451 | JGI IMG/M metagenome (GOLD analysis project Ga0181520, IMG submission 132451) | Peatland microbial communities from MTU Mesocosm Facility, Houghton, MI, USA - PEATcosm2014_Bin02_30_metaG | ecosystem: Environmental > Terrestrial > Soil > Wetlands > Peat | place...
CGGGCTGAGTGCGGCGATGCGATGCGGCGCGCGGCGCAGTTCGTCGAGCGTGGAGATGCCGAGCTGGGCCACTTGGCGGGTGGTCTCTTCGATCAGATCGGTGACCAAAGCGTCGAGCAGGCGCTTGAGGGCCTCATAGATGGCCGGCTTGGGCTGTGCGGCGGGGAAATCGGCGCGGACAGCGTCATGAAAGGCACGGAAGACCGGGACGCCTGCGCGAACCTGATCGATGGAGAGGATGCCGGAGTCGAGGCCGTCGTCGAGGTCGGCGGTGGTGTAGGCGATCTCGTCGGCCAGATCGATCAGTTGCGCTTCGAGCGGCGGAAACTGGTCGAGGAAGTACTCGGTTAGTTCGGGATGCTCGCGGGCGGAGTAGTCTCGAGAGTGCTTGACGATGCCCTCGCGCACGCCGAGGGTGAGGTTGAGACCACGAAAGCCGGCGTAACGCTCTTCGAACCAGGAGACGATGCGCAGCGCGTGGAGGTTGTGGTCGAAGCGCAGGCCGTGGGTGCGCAGGCACTGGTCGAGAGCCTTTTCTCCGGCGTGGCCAAAAGGCGGGTGGCCGATGTCGTGGACGAGCGCGAGAGCCTCGGCCAATTCGGCGTTCAGTCCAAGGGCGCGGGCAGCGGTGCGGGCAATCTGCGCCACTTCCAACGTGTGGGTCAGGCGGCTGCGGAAGTGGTCCGAGGGGGAGTCGGCGCTCAACCGGGCAAAGACTTGCGTCTTGCCGGCCAGGCGGCGGAAGGCGCGGGCGTGCAGGACGCGGGCGGCATCGCGGGCAAAGGGCGAGCGATAAGCATGCGGCGGCTCAGAATGAGCTCGGCGGGCGAGTGCGCCGTCGGCTGGGACGGCGAGCACGCTGAGTGGCGGATTGTGCTCCGGGTTGGTCATAGCACAGTGAACAGAGGACAGTAGTCAGAAACCCGCTTGTCAGGGATCATCGTATCCCACCCTAGCCACAAAAACAAAAACGCGGCGAGGATGGGGCACAGTGTCTCAATCTCTTGATCCTATATCCCTAAGAACAACTTTTCATCACTCTGATGAACTCTCCGCATTTTGCACTTCCAACTTGTTTATACCGCAAACGGGAATCAATCGTTCAAATACGAGGATTTGCGGACTCGAATTTCTTCCACAAGAGTTATAAAGTGCACAGGATGGAATAGACACTTCCTGTGTAACAGGCGTAGGATGCAGCCGGGATGTACGGATAGGCTGGCGCAATCGGCTGGTTTAGCACGCGCCGGAAGGGCAGATGGAAAGTCAAATCGGAGGCAAGTATGAAGGCGATCAAATGTGTTGGGCTATTGTTGTTGGCTTTGGCGGTTCTGTCCGTGTCGGGCTGCGGCAGACATTCCAGCAGTGAAGTGTATTACATGGTGGTGACGCGTTCCTCGCTTCCCTACTGGCAGACGGCGGCGGCGGGCTTCAACAAGGCGGCGGCGGAGTATGGCGTAAAGGCTCATGTGGTGGGGCCGGAGAATTTTGATCCTCAGGCCGAACTGGCGGCGCTGCACGCTGCGATTATCGCCAAGCCGTCGGGAATTCTGATCTCGGTGGTGGATGCGACGCTGCTGCAATCGGAGATCGACAACGCGATCAATGCCGGAATTCCGGTGATTACCGTGGACTCGGATGCGCCCGGAAGCCGCCGGCTTTACTTTATCGGGACCAACAATCTTGAGTCGGGACGATTGGGTGCACAGCGGGTGATTGAGAAGCTGGGCGGACGAGGCAATGTGGTCTTTTTCACCATGCCCAACCAGCCCAACCTGGAGGAACGCCTGAAGGGATTCAAGGAGGTTTTTGCCACGCGTCCGGATATTCACATTGTGGACGTGGTGGACACCAAGGGCGATGCGCGCTATGCCTTTGATTGGACGCAGGAGGCGCTGGCGCTCGCCGGCGACAAAAAGGTGGATGCCTTTGTGAGCCTGGAGGCGGCCTCGGGCAAGGCGATTGCCGATGCGCTGAAGCGCTCCAAGGCGACCGACCGGTTGCTGGTGGCCTGGGATGTGGACCCGGATACACTGGCTGACATCAAGGATGGGACGATTGATTCCACGGTTTCGCAGAAGCCTTTTACCATGGGATACGTGGGACTGAGGGCACTCGATGAGATCCATCACAATCCGCCCACGTCGTTGAGCAAGGACTACAGCGCCAACTCCTTTGCGCCTTACCCGTTCTTTGTGGATACGGGAACCTCGCTGGTGGACAAGACGAACGTGGACTCGTACATTGACACAGCGGCGGAGGAGGCCAAGTAACGGGGCCACTTTGTGGCAATCAAGAACTTTGAGTTAATCAACAGGCCGGGGCATGCGTCATCCATACGACGCAAGCCCCGGCCATTTCAATATAATCCAGACTGCAGGTTTGGCCGGCATTTTAAGAGTGAAGAAGCGCGGGCGGATGGAGTCAAGCATCCGCTGCGACGCGGGAGAGATGGAATGCGGAAACTGGTCTTGCTGGCAGTGTTGGCTGTGATGACAATCCCCGCGGGAGCGGCGACCAAGGTGACGGTGGCGCAACTGGAGCAAACGATTACTGCTTCGCACAGCGCTTCGGACGCCAAGTTGGCGGATCGGCTCTCCGGGCTGGAACTGACCGAACGGCTGAGCGAGGCCCGGTTGGCGCGCCTGAAGGCCGGTTTGCCCGGTGAACAGGCTCGCCAGGCGTTGCTTGTCTTGGCTGATTCGGCGGAGTTTCTGAATCTTCCCGCGGATGAGATTCCTCAGGCCGCCGCGCCTGATCTGGCCACCCAGCGCAAGATCATGGCTCAGGTCGTTCGCTATACAACCAAGACGATTCATGAACTGCCGAACTTCTTCGCCACGCGAGAGACAACCCGCTTTGAAGACCGTCCGCAATATGAATACGGATATATTCCATTACATTATGTTGGCAAGACCCGCAAAAACGTGGTTTACCGCGATGGGCAGGAGATGGTGGATGTGGCGGCAGTGAAGGCGGGCGTAACCGAGCCGTCGGCGCAAGGAATGGTCTCATGGGGCGAGTTTGGACCGATCCTGAGCACGGTGCTGCTGGACGCGGCCAAGAGCAAACTGGAGTGGAGCCACTGGGAGCAGAGCGCAAGCGGGCTGTTAGCCGTCTTTGGCTACGCGGTGCCTGATCCAAAGTCAAATTATTGGGTGCAATACTGCTGTAAAAATGAAGAGCTTACTGCGTTGGCGCCGCAGGAGATTGTGCGCCAGAAAACCGGATACCATGGCGAGATCACGGTGGACCCGGCGACTGGCGCAGTCCTTCGCATCACCATTGATGCGGAGCTCCCGCTGGGCGAGAAGGTAAAGCGCGCGGCCACCATGGTGGAGTATGGCACGGTAGAAATCGGCGGCAAGAATTATATTTGCCCTGCGCACAGCGTGGCGCTTTCGCTGATGCGCTATGGCCATGCCTCGACCAACGACGCACATTCGATCCTCGACCATGACCCCATCAAGGTTTATGTGAATGATGTGGCCTTTGGGCAATATCACCGTCTGGGCAGTGAGGTGCACATTCTGGGAGAAAACGGCGAGGAGATGGCGCAGAGTTCTACCGGCGCGAGCGCCCAGCCGAATATGACCAATTTTCAGCCGGCTTCAGCGCAAATCGTTGCGCCGCCCGCGCCAACGCCCAATGCCCCGCCAACTGCCCCAGCAATTGCCTCCGCGCCACCTCCGCCCGCACAAGGTGCCGCGGCGCCCTCACTGGCGCCTGCCGCTGCCCTTCCATCGCAGTCCGCGCCCGCACAGGTTAACCCGCCGGAGCAGTTACTCACCCTGAAGGCCAACGCCCGCGCCGTGGAGCTGGATGTGGTGGTTACGGACAAGAAACAGGCGCCGGTCACCGGCCTGGGCGGGCAGGTCTTTGAAGTGCTGGAAGACGGCAAGCCGCAGACCATTAACTACTTTGAGGAGCACACTGCCAAGCCAGCGCCGCAGAGCGAAGCGCCCAAGCTGGCGCCGAATCTCTACACCAATCTGCCGTCAGCGCCGGTGGTGGATGCGGTCAATGTGCTGCTGCTCGACAAGATCAATACGCCTTTGGAATATCAAGTGAAGGTCCATCAACAGATTCTGGATTTTCTTGGGAAGATGAAGCCGGGGACCAAAGTGGCCATCTTTGTTTTGGCAAGCAGGTTGCGCCTGATTCAGGGATTCACCTCGGATGCCGAAGCCCTGCGCGCGGCCGTGAACGATAAAACGAATGGAGACATAACAGAGAAGACTGAAGCCTCGCGCTCGCGCCAGGACGATGCCGACGACCAGGATCAAGCCGATATGCACGCCGTCATGATGGGAGGAAAGCAAGGGAGAAACGGAACAGGCTACTCCAGAGCCCGCGAAGGCCTCACCAGAGCGCAGGCTGACATCGCCGGAAATCAAGCCGGGGAGCGGGTCGGGATGACGCTGACTGGCCTTGAATTTCTGGCGCGCTATCTGGCCGGTATCCAAGGGCGCAAGAACCTGATCTGGTTCTCCAGCTCCTTCCCGGTATCGGTCTTTCCCAGCGGCAAAGAGCTGAAAGGCACGCTGGGCACGCAGAGCTTCGATCCAGGCGCAAAAGAAGCCTCCACTCTGCTGGCAAATTCGGATGTCGCCGTCTATCCGGTCAACGCTGAAGGCTTGCAGATGGACAACGCAACCGAGGCCTCCGGTTACAACCAGAACAGCCTCGGCACGCTTTACAAGCAAGCCGATCAGCGCGCCATTGCAACGGAAGCCGTAAACAAGCTGGCCAGCGACACCGGCGGCAAGGCCTTCTATAACACCAACGACCTGGCCGGCGCTCTCGCTCGCGCCATTGACGACGGCGCGCACTACTACACACTCTCCTATACGCCGACCAATACGAAGATGGACGGCGGCTACCGGGGCATTGATGTGCGCCTGAAGGAGGGCAACTACGATTTGGCCTATCGCCACGGTTACTTTGCCGACGAGACGCCTTCGCCGGAGGCGCCGCCCAACTCCGATCCGCTGCATCCATTCCTTATCCGCGGCGCGCCTGCCTCTACACAGATTGTCTTCAGCGCGCGTTTGGCTCTGGCCGATTCTCAACACGCACTAGACAACAAAGTGGCCGGCGGCAATGCCAGGCTTTCTGATCCATTGACTCGTTTTCGCGTGAAATTCAATTTACGCCCGGATGACCTGAAGCTGGATGTCTCACCGGATGGCAGGCACACGGGCAAGATTCAGGTTGGCTTGCTGGCCTACGACAAAGACGGCGCGGCGGTGAACTGGGCGGGCGGAATATTGCCCATCAGCCTCAGCGCCGAACAATTCGCTGCGGCGCAGAGGACGGGCATTCCGGCGCATCTGGAGATCGACTTGCCCCGGATACAGATCTTCCTGGAAGCGGGCATCTACGATTGGAATGTGCGCAAGGCGGGAACCCTCGAAATCCCGATCCGCGCCACAACTTCCATGGTGTTGGATGACAAGGATTTTGATTGGACAACCCGCCAGTCGGTCAAGCCGTAGCCTCCGATTCACGGTGGAAAGAAGGGGGTTAAATAAGAATGCGGCACGCCGTTACTTGCCTGCCATTTCATGGGCCGAATGACCTGTACGGGAGCGGTTATTTCACCTTTTGCACATTTGCCGCCGGCTATTAACCGAATCATTAACTCCATTCTTAACCTCGGTATAACAGGCGGGTAGCAGGCATAACCTTGTTTCATGCCGCCTCCGCATTCCTAACTGAATGCACGAGGTGGTGCAATGCGCAAATTGATCTTGCATTTTTTTGGGGTTTCCCTGACTCTTCTGCTGATGACTGCGCCTGCATGGGCAGCCAGAAAACTCACGATTCAACAACTGAAGGATCTGCTGGTTTCCATGCACCAGTCCAACAAAAGCGATGGCAAGGTGGCAAATCTGCTCAAACAGGTTGAGCTGAGCGAAGAGCTTACGCTCAGCACGATGAACAATCTGCTGACGTACGCACCAGGCCCGCAGTCGCTGGAGTATATGTACGTGCTCGAAGCGCGCAGCGCCGATCTCGCTCCGCCAGCCTCCGATTTGCCCGCCACTCCAGCGCCCGATGCTGCCGCACAGCAGGCCATTCTTTCCAAGGCCGCAACCTATGTCAACAACGTTTACGCCCAGACTCCGGCTTTGTCGGCAACCAAAACCACGTTGCGCTACCAGGACAACCTGGAGGCCGTAGCACCCAGTTCTGGCATATCGTCAGGCTCAAAGCCCATGGAGGCTGGCTCCTTATTCCCCAGTCACATGTCGAGCTTCTTCCACTCCACAGAGGAGCCGATTACCAGCGAACACGGGGCCGAAAAGTTGCCTTTGGAAAAGGACAAAACTCCATGGGGAGCCAACGGGATGATCGCGCTCCGGCAGCCTGACCCCAGTCTGGTCTCAATCATTCAGCAGGCGCAAGTTGCCGGTGGGCTCAAGTGGCTGCGCTGGGAGCAAGTGTATGGGCGGCAAGTTGCCGTTTATTCTTTCGATGTGCCTCCGCAAGACTCGCGGCTCAATCTTGACGTATGCTGCTTCCCTCATGTCAGCCAAGCCGGTGACCTGGCCTTCTTCCAGGTACTGTCGAACGAACTGCCGGTAGTGCAGGTGAGCGTAACCTGGAATAGTACAGGACCGCCCGCGGATAGCGGAGACATGGGTGGCAAATCGCAAAGTATTGGAGGAGGCGCCAAGGGCAACTTTCAAACCAATACGGAATGGCGCGAGTTCAAAGCCACGGTGCCTTACCACGGCGAACTGTTCATCCATCCAGGCACCGGAATCGTGGTGCGGATGATTGTAGAAACGAATCTGAAATCGGACGAGGTTGTTCATCAAATGAACACCCGCATCGACTATGGCCCGGTAAAGGCCGGTGACAAGCTGCTGATGGCTCCGGTAAAAACCTTCATCACCACCGAGGTTGTACCGAACGGCGACTCCGGCGTGGGCAGTATCTACACCCGCCACACGATGTTCATCTCCGAGTACAAGGACTATCGTCTGGCCGAAGCAAAGTAGTGAACGTCCTGATGTGGCGCTCGTTGATTTGAGATCGGCTGCAGCGTTTGCCAGCCGGGACTATGGCTGTCAGTCTCTGCGCACGGCAATTAGTTTCGACACAACAATTCGCTCACCTGGAGATCGATCTGCCGAACACGGAGGTTTTTCTGAAGGCGGGAGTCTTCGGCTGATGGGCGCGCAAGGCGGGAAGGCAGTAGATCCAGATTCATGGCGGGAGGATCGGCTAGGGATTATTATTTGAAAACGGGAAGAGTATCAGAGTGCCGCATCGTTTTCGCAAAAGACGCGAAAAGGATGCGGCGCCTGGCTCTCCTGCGTGGCCTGTATCACAGCGGGCCCGGTTCTGAACCGGCATTCAATCCTGCTCGATAATTCAACCCTGCGGTTGTGCCTCCGGTAACGTCAATCGTCACCCCAGTGATACTTTTCGCAAGGTCTGACGCCAGAAAGACAGCTGTATTCGCGATCTCATCCATAAGTGGAAGTTTTTTTAGCATTGTGTCATTTTCCATTCTGCGAAGAATTACGTCCATCTCTTTTGGGTTGCCTTTAATTGCCTCTTTAAACACTTGAGAATCCGGTGATCCGGCAGAGCGTATATTCACAACGCGTACACCATGAACACCCAGTTCCGAGGCCAGATTGCGAGAGAAGCTCTCAATGGCGGAACATGCCGGGGCAAAGCCCGCGGTAAACGGATAACCAATGCCTCCGGGCGTTGCGGTTAGGGACAAGATCACCCCGGAATGCTGCTTCATCATGACCTTTCCCGCCGCGGTGGCCGTTAAGAATTGGCTTCGCATAGCCAGAGTAACCGGACGGACAAAATCTTCAACATTCAGCCGAACCAGAGGGATATTCTGCACTACCTGATAATCTATCGCGCAAAATGAGAGGTCAAGCGTTCCAACTTTGCAAATCACCGAGTCGATGAAAGCATTGACTTCGCTTTCGTTTATCGCGTCCACGAGCGCGGTCTCCGCGCGACCCCCGGAGTCAACAATTTCATTCGCAACATTTTCCTGTGAAGAGAGATGTCTTCCAGCCAAAAAGATCGTAGCGCCTTCCTTGGCAAGTGCTCTTGCGACCGAACTGCCTAATGAACCGCCGCCTCCGTAAATGACGGCATTCTTGTTTTGTAATATCTGAATTTTCATGAATACCTCCTCTGGGAATTGAAGAACCGCAACCCTGAAGAACTATTGCAAATTCCGGATAGCAAAACATAGGCCAATTTTCCACAGGCCGTCAACGGCGGGGCATGGTTGTGTCAAACTGAATTTTGAAACACGCTCAAATTTGCCTTACTCCGGCTTGACCGGCCCGGCAGCGCTTTCCTGCTTGGCCAGTTTGACGCGCGCCGAATCCAGCTTCTTCTGCACCTTGGCTTGCTCGACGGGGTCCACATCGGCGGGGGCAGACTTGGCGAATTGCTTCATGGAAATCTCCCACTGCGCGGCTGCCAAACGGATGCGGTTGGTCTTTTCGTAGAGATCGCCCAGATGGTCGTGAACGCTGGGGTCGCTCGAGTCGCGCTCAACGGCCTGGCGCAGGTACTGCTCTGCCGACTCGTAATCGTTCATCTTGAAGTAGACCCAGCCCAGCGAATCCAGATAGGCGCCATTCAGCGGATCCAAATCGACGGCCTTGCGGATCAGCTTGAGGGCTTCAGGAAGCTGCTTGCCGCGATCGGCCATCATGTATCCCAGGTAATTGAGGGTCATGGCGCTGGCCGGATCCTGTTGGAGGGCCTGACGGAAGAACTGCTCGGCCGGTTCATAGTGCTTTTGGCGCTCGGCCCATTCGCCGCGCATGAACAGCAGAGTGGTGCGGTCCTCCGGCTTGACGGTCAAAGTCTCTGCCTTGTTGAGAGTCTCTTCTGCATCCTTCCAACGATGGGCGCGGACGTACATCTGGGCCAATTCGAGCAGAACCGGGCGATCTTCACTGGTGTTGGCCAGCAGGCTCTTGGCCAGAGCAAATCCCTCATCGGCCTTGTTCAGATCAATCAACTCGCCGGCCAGCATCAGCTTCAGATCGCGATCCTTGGGGTTTGTGGCAACGGCCTTGCCGGCGACCTCGACGGCTTTGTCAAATTGCTTGTCGTCGCGCAGGGCATCAACTTCAAATTGATAACCGCGCACAGCCTGCTCGCCGCCCAGGTCAATAAGTTTTTGATAGGCGGCAATCGCCTCGGCGGTTTTGCCCTGCTCGTGATAAACCATCCCCAGCCGCTCCAGGAAGATGGCGCGATTGCTCTTCTCTTCGGCGGTGTAGGCGCCGTTGGCATGCGAAGTAAGATCGACCATTTTTTCATAGACCTGGGCGGCCTCGTCGTAGCGTCCCAGAACGTCCAGCAGAAGCCCTTCGTTGTAACCGATCTCGAGCAGCAGCCCCACGTTGTAGCCTGGGTCATGCGGCTCGGCGGGAGCCTTTTTGCGGGCGGCGCGAATGCTGGCCAGCGCGTCTTCGTACTTTTGCTGGCGGCGCTGAATCTCGCTGATGTGTATCAGCGCATCCACATCTTCCGGAGCGGCGTCAATCAGCTCGCGATACTGCTTGAGCGCTTCGTCCAACTGGTTGTTGTCCAGTTGCGATTGCGCCAGCGCATCCCGTATGCGCAGGTCACCGGGCTCCATGTCCAGAGCACGTTGATAGGCGGCTATGGCTTCTTTGTATCTCTTCAACTGCTTGCACGAGGCGCCCAGCACATCTTCCATCTTGGAGGTGCGATCGGTTACCGGAACCGCCTCAATCACCTTGACCGCCTTCTCCAAGTCATCGTTTTCGGCGTAGAGGCGAGCCAGATTGAGCCTGACCTCCTCCGAATCCGGCTCGACGGCGAGCGCGGCCTCGAACTGCGCCATGGCGGACTTTGTGTCGTGCTTGACGGTGTACAACTGGCCCAGCACCACGCGATCCTGCACGCTGCGCGGCTTGAGCGCGACGATCTCCTGGAATTCAGCGATCGCCTGATCGAGTGGATTGCCGCTGGGCGAGGTCGAGGAGGGAGCATTCTGCCCTTCGCTCAACTCACGCAGATAGATGCGCCCAAGAATCTGGTGCGCATCGACATTGTCCGGGGAGCTCTTGAGCAACTCGCGAGCCGTGCTTTCCGCCTCGCGCACGCGGCCGGCATTGAAGTAAAGCTCGGCCAGCGCCAGATGCAACTGCGCGGAGGTCGGATCGGCATTCAGCGCGTATTTATACTCTTCCACCGCCTTGTCGATCAGTTCCGGGTGTCCCTTTAGGATGGCCTCTTCTTCGTAGCTGCCGGCCAGCGCGGCGTGAAAATAGGCTTGGGAGCGATCAGGCACGGGCTCGGCAGCCTTGGCGGGTGCAATCTGGATCGGCGTGGCGACGGGCGTCTGAACGGGCGCGGCAGGCGCGGCTTTGGCGGGCGCAAGCTGGTCGGGCGCGCTCTGGGCAGAGGCGAGCAGGGCCATCAGCACAAAGGCCGATGCGACGGAGAAGACGAGACCGAGGGGTAGCAAACGCGTATTTTTTATCATCATCCTGGGGATTCCGCGCCTGTTCAGCCTGTTTCAAGCAGCTTCGCCTTCCAATTCCAGGCCGAGAGGCAGCGCAGGCAGCCGTTGAAAGAAACTCTGCCTACTGTACAGACGATTCTAATTGCCAATGGGCTTGAACGGCACGGCTAATTGCGAGATTTTCCTGAGCTCGGCCCGGAATGCGGCGCGGCGGCGGGTGTCGCGGGGGTGTTCGTCAATCATTTCAATCACACCCTGGCGACAAAATTAAATACGTTGCGCGAGGGTGGAGTATCCAGTATGGATGGATCAAATGAACGTATGGACTGAATGAACCCAAAGACCGAATGAGCCCGCTCAGCGGCGGGCTTTGATGAACTCCACGCGGCGGAAGCGCAGTGCGGTCCAATCCTCGTCAATGGCCACAGCGCGCACCGTGTCGAAACCCTGAGATTTGAGCGCATCCCAGCCGTTGTCGCGGTTGAAATCGCAAGTGTACTTTTTGGATGTGCCTTTGGGATAGGCAAACCAGACCACCGCATCGCCCGTGGCGCGCGTGGCCAATGGCCCGCTGAGCGCGTCCACTTCGCTTCGGCGCGTGACAAAGCCAAGAAAAAATTCGATGCGCGGAAGCGACTCGATATGGTGATGGAGGTTGAGGACGGGAAGGCGTGCAAGCTCCGGCTGAAAGCTTTCCGGCGCATGCAGAATGAGGATCTCCTGCTGATCCTTGAGATTGAGTTTGTCAAATATTTCTGCCATGGAACCTCATGGTAATGCGTTTCTTGAAATAATCTGCAAAATCTTTCTCTAACGCCCCACTCTGGTCCTTGCACGACTGATCTGGCCTCATAGAATTGCAAAACTCTCTCCCATCCATTCCGCAATTGTTACGCAGATCCTTCAACTGCGCTCTGAACGGAATGGATGGAAAAGTATTTCAAAACATATGGGCCAGACCAAGGACTGGCAGCACACCGCATCAGGCGGCGGGAAGCAGCGGGTGACTTCGACGGTAGTAGACGCCCGCCCCCGCCGCGAACAAGCCAAGCAGAATGTATATCGCAGTGGGTCCCTCTGGAGTGTCAGCTTCCTGGGAGCCCGAGGCGAAATAGTCGGGACCATCTGGATTAGGTTCAACGCTCAGATCTTCGTTGTCGTCGGGAAGCGTGATACCAATTGGATCGCCGCTTCCGTCCAAAGTGACCAGGGAAGGTGTCAGCGCGCCGGATGTGCTGCCAAGATCTGTCTCAAAATCGTTGAGGCAATCGATGGCCGAACACCCGGCAGGGTCCAACACAATCATCATGTTGGCGAAATAGATGCCCGTAAACGGGTTGAAGGAGTTAAAAAAGCCTAGCGCCCCCCCGCCAGCCGGTCCTCCAGTCCAGTAGTAGGCCGCGGGAGTTACCCATTGAGCTGTGGGTACTGAGACATCGGCTCCAACAAAGCCGTTGGATTCGCCCAAAAATGTATCGTATGCATACCAGTAGCCGGCATAGCCCTGGAGCGCGAGAGAGACATAGTTCTCAGCGCTCGTGGGAGGGCCTGCTACAAGAGCGGTTCGGGCGGACCAGCCAGCCGGGAGTTGGGGATTGCCAAACCCCCAGTTGGGGGCAGCTGTAATGACATAGAAATAAAAGGGAGCCGCAGCGGCCGGGCTGGCAATACCTAACATTGCGATCACGCCCACCGCGACAAGAAATGCTCGTTTGAGCACGGCAAGGGAACCCATATTCAACCTCCTGATATTGGTGCGACAGGCCGGGAAGCGGGCGCGATCCAAGCCTGCGGGTTAGGGACACGATCACCTATCCTAAGCATCTGACACGCGTTATTACTTTTTCTTGCAGGGAATTACAGATTTGACCAGGGGAAGCCAACACGTTCTTGAGCAGAATAGTACTATCGATTCCGTTAAAAAGGCAATATCTTTTTTTATCGGGCGAATCGGCGAATCGGATCTTGCAGGATCAGGAATCAGCCTTCAAGCTTGTAGCGCGTCTCGGCCAGGCGATAGAGCCGCCGCCAGACAAAACGGTTCATGGTGACGACGATTGCGGCTAGCAAAACCGTCGCCATGATGAGCGAGGAAAGCTTGCCGTCCGTGCCGAGTGCGGCGCTGATCTGCGACCCGAGGCCGACCGTTTGCAGAGTGCGGCTGCCGTACGCGCCGTACTCGGCCAGAATCGAAGTGTTCCACGCGCCGCCGGATGCAGTGACCATGCCGGTAATGAGATAGGGAAAGATGCCCGGCAGTATCAGCCGTGTCCAGCGCTGCCATGTGGTGAATTTATAAACGGCGGCAGCTTCTTTCAGATCGGAAGGGATGGCCATGGCTCCGGCTATCACGTTGAAGAGCACATACCATTGAGTGCCCAGCAGCATCAGGGCAACCGCGCCATAGCCAAGACCGATTCCTTGCTGCATCATGACGATCATCAGCACGGGGAAAAAAGCTGAGGCGGGGATGGCGGCGACGATCTGCGTAATGGGCTGGAGGACGCCGGCGAGCTTGGGACTGGAGCCGATGGCCACGCCAACGGGGATCGTCCATAGTGCGGCGATGACCAGCGTGGTCATCACGCGCGCGAAGGTGGCTCCCGCGCCCAAAAAGAGCATCCGCAGGTCGGCGGCGGTAACGTTCTGCAGCAGATGAATGGCCTGACCGGCGGTCCAGAGCAGAACCAGGCCGGCGAAGACGCCGATCACGATGGGAGTCCATCGGCTGCCTTTGGCCGCGTCGTCGTCAATGGGCTGGATGCGGCGGCACTGCGGCGAGGCGGCCAGGTGGTGGTAAATCTGCTCCTCAACGCGGTTGAAGGCACGCGAAGGCAGGCGCAGCAGCAGGCTGGGCGTGCTGAGCAAAGTCAGAATTGGCGAGGTGACGCGCGAGGCGGATTCCGTCTGCTCGAATTTGAATTTGTCGCTCCAGGCGATCAGCGGCCGCCAGATCAACTGGTCGGTGGCGACGATGATCAGCACCAGTACCGCCGATCCCCAGAAGAGGGCATGTTTGTCGACCGGCGTGGAGGTGGCGGCGCTGGAGAGATAGCTGCCCAGCCCCGGCAGCCGAAAGTCGTGCGCGCCAAAGGTGAGCATCTCGCAGGGGATCAGCACAAACCACCCGCTGGCCACCGAGACGATCGAGTTCCAGATCAATCCGATGGCGGAAAAAGGCAGTTCAAGCTGCCAGAATCGCTGCCAGGCCGAGTAGCGATAAATGCGCGTAGCTTCCAGCATCTCGCGGGGAATGCTCTTGAGCGAGGAGTAAAAGCTGAAGGCCATATTCCAGGCCTGACTGGTGAAGAGCAGAATGATGGAACCAAGCTCGATGCCCAGTTGATGGCCGGGAAAGAGGGCGATCATGGCCAGCATCACACCGGGCAGGAAGCTGAGCACCGGGATCGATTGAAGGATGTCCAGCACGGCGATCATCCAGGCTTCGGCGCGCCGGTTGTAAAAGGCGATATAGCCATAACTAATTGAAAAAGCAAGACTTATAAAGTAAGCAATGCTCATGCGCGCCATCGAATAAAAGGCATAGAGCGGCAGGGATCGCGCGGAGTGAGAGATCTCGATCTCCGGCACGGGCTTGGCCAGCCAGTAAGCGCCCAGGCGGATGACGGCAAAGAAAAAGGCGAGGGCGCAGAGCATCACCGCCGCGTCGATGAGAAACGGCCAGGTGCGGGTCGGGATGAGGGTGCGCGCCAGAGGCTGAGGCTTCATTTGGCCTCCGGGCGAGCGTCCTCGTCCAGCGTGTCGGGCAGAACGAAGCGGCGATGGCCTGCGTCATAGTCGAAGAGTTCGGCATAGCGGCCCCAGGTGACGGCGGTTTCAATCTGCCGCTGGCACTCCTCCTCACTGAACTGCTCGTCGAGCATATCCAGGAAGAACTCCTCCGGAACGGTGTGGTCGCGCTTGGTTTCCAGGGCGCGAATAATTTGACGGAAGAGCAGGATATGTTCGACGGCTGCCGTGCGGAAGAGTTCCTTCTGGCGGAGAATCTCCGAGTTGGCGAACTCCGTGCCGGCAGGAGTGATGGCCGCGTCGCCCTCCTCGACTTGCAGGAAGCCGAGCAGTTGCGCGGCGTCCACGATGGGCAGCAGGTCGTCAATCTCGAAGCTGAGGTCGTCGGCCAGACGATAGATGTCGTCACGTCCGCCTTTGTCCAGCAGCAGTTCGAGCAGGCCGGCGATGCCGCCGGGGCGGGCGTGGGGCAGCATCTGATAGTGCATCTGGCGCTGGTCGCGGACCTTGGGCTCGACTTGCTGATCCGGCGCCTCGGCGGGCGCGACATCGGGTCGCGTCAGAACCTTATAGATGTAGTCCACCAATTGTGTAAACGGCTCGGATTTGCGGTCACGGGGCTGGGCCAGTTGCACGCGGAAGTCGGTGCGGATGTGACCCGGATTCTTGCCGAGCACAATAATGCGGTCGGCCAGCAGAACGGCCTCTTCAATGTTGTGCGTCACCAGAAAAATGGCTTTGGTGGGCATGGTCTTGTTGGCCCACAGCTCCAGCAATTCACTGCGCAGGTTCTCGGCCGTCAGCACGTCCAGCGCGCTGAACGGCTCGTCCATGAAGAGCACCTCCGGCTCAACCACCAGGGCGCGGGCAAAGCCGACGCGCTGCTTCATCCCGCCCGAAAGCTCCTTGGGATAGGCGGCCTCGAATCCGTCCAGACCCACCGTGTCCAGCATCTTCAGGCTGCGCGCGCGGCGTTCGGCGGCCGGCACGCCACGAGCCTGCAGCGGCGCCTCTACATTTTCCTGCACCGTGAGCCACGGAAAAAGCGCAAAGCTCTGGAAGACGATGGAGACGTTCACCTCGGCTCCCGCAATCGGCTTCTCATGCCAGTAGACCTGGCCAGCGGTGGGCGTGGAGAGGCCGGCGAGCATGCGCAGCATGGTGGATTTGCCGCTGCCCGAGGGGCCAAGCAGGGCGACAATCTCGCCCGGAACGATCGAGAGATCCGTGGCCGAGATCACCTGAATGCGGTTCTGGCTGGGCTGCGCGTAATACTTCTCGATCCCCGAGGCGCGAATGATGGCTTCGGCGCTGGGGAGCGCGCTTGGGGCTTCGCGGTCAAGGGCGGCTTCCTGCATGGCATTCTCCGGTGGGGGTGTCCGCAAGGCCAGGAGCCGCGGCTTTCCTCTCCAGTGTAAGCTAACTCGGTTTCAGCCGGATGAATGCAAGCCGGGATGATCCGAAGATGGATGCGGGAGGCGATCCATCGGCGCATGCGAATTGTTATGATTGAGTCATGCAAGTGATGCGAAAATAGCGCGGTTTTTCACTTCTTGACTCTTCAGCGCATTGGAAAATCAGCATGAAAAACAGGGCCGTTGCTGTGTTGCTCTCTCTCCTGGTCGCCTCTTCCCATTCAATCGCCTCCGGCTTGGATGAATCGGCTGCCACACCTTACCAGTGGAGCAATGTGGCGATCGTCGGTGGCGGCTATGTGCCGGCAATCCTCTTTTATCCCACGCAGCGGGGCTTGATCTTCGCACGCACCGATATTGGTGGCGCCTATCGGCGTGATTTGTCAGCCAAGGCCTGGGTCCCGATCATGGACGGGATCAGTTCCTCGCCGAATTGGTGGTATGCCAGCCCGGAAGCGATAGGGCTTGATCCGAAGGACCCCAAGCGGATCTACCTTGCCGTGGGATATTACGCGTCGCCCATCACGGGAAGCATCAATTGGGACGGCAACGGAGCCATGATGGTCTCCTCGAACAGCGGAAAGACCTACACGACAGTTCCTCTGCCATTCAAGAACGGATCGAACGACAACGGGCGTGGAGGCGGCGAGCGCATTTCCGTGGACCCCAATCACCATTCGAACGTTTACTTCGGTACCCGGAATGCCGGTGTATTTCTATCAACCGATTATGGCGCGAGTTGGAACGCGATGACAGGTTTTCCGGTCGCGGCGACAATGAGCAATACCAGCCGATCCAGCGACGCGGGCGTGGTGACGGTGACTCCCTACGTCGTAAATGACGCAACAGCGGCGGTGTATGCGGGGCTTTCGGCGACCGGCGTTGCTTCCGACGCCATGGGTTTGTACGTGACCAGGGAACCTGGAAAGATCACCGCCCAATGGACTGAGGTCAAGGGGCAGCCAACGGGCATGCTCGTCCAGCATGTGGTTGTCGGACCGAACAATAAGCTGTACATCGATTACACGGATCATGAAGGGCCGACCGGAATTACCCGCAGCCAGCTTTGGGAGTTTACGCCGGACTCCACTTTCACTTCGGGCGCGTGGCGGCTGATTACCCTGCCAGGCGGACCGATTGGCGGTCTAGCCTTGTCGCAGAGCCGGAGTGGTTTGATGCTGGTTTCCACAGTGGATCGCTACTCTCCAGCGGATACGCGCTGGCTTTCCGGCGATGATGGGAATACCTGGCATGAGGTGGGCGTGAACGGTGCGGCGTATGACAGCAGCGTATCGCCCTTCATCCGCAACGGCTCGCAGAACTGGGAAAGTGGAATCGCCATCGATCCATTCAACCCAGCGCATGCCCTTTATGGAACCGGCGGCACCGTCTATGAGACCGATAACCTGACGGACGGATTGCGGGGCCGCACCGTGAAGTGGTCCACCAAAGGCGCTCTCGGAATCGAGGAGACGTCCATCGTCTCCCTGATCGCTCCACCGTCTGGCGGTACTCTCCTCGTTGCCGGTTTAGGCGACTGGGGTGGATTTGCATTCACTGATTTGACCCACTCCCCCTCTCAAGGGAACTTCGATTCGCTTTCTCCCGCCCTTCCCTCGTGCTTGGATTTTGTCGAAAGAAAGCCCACAACTATCGTCGCCTCGATTGCCTCTGGCTGGAAACCCTATTCTGGCCCAATGGCGCAGATTTCCACCGATGGAGGCATGACGTGGAGCAGCCTTGCGGGCAATGTGAACACCAAGGGAAGCGGAACGATTGCGGCTTCAGCCGACGGCAGCGCCTTCGTTTGGGCTCCGGGCGACATAGGCGTTCAGCACGGGAATCACGGCATCTGGGCTCCCTCTGCCGGCATTCCAGCCCAGGCCCAGATTGCCAGTGATCGCGTGGCTGGAAGCGTCTTCTACGGATTCAGCGCTGGCACGCTCTTTCTCAGCATCGACGGCGGCCAGAGCTTTTCAGCCATTCAAACCGGTCTTCCCAACGACGGCAGGTTGTTTGTGCGTCCCGGCATTCAAGCCGATCTATGGCTCGCATCGCCAACTTCGGGCGTCTTCCATAATTTGGGAAATACGGCCCAGATCCAACTCATGAAGTTAAACAATGTGAGTGGCGCAACTTTGCTCGCATTCGGCGCGCCCGGCATTGGATCGAATGAACCGGCCGTTTTTCTTTGGGGAAGCGTCAACCATGGCAGTCTCCAACTCTTCCGATCTGTTGACAATGGCCTAACCTTCACTCGCATCAACGATGACAGGCATCAGTGGGCAGTCGGGCTTCACGTGATGGCTGGTGATATGCGCAGGTTCGGCGTTGTCTACCTCGGCACCAATGGACGGGGCATTATCATGGGAAATCCAGACAGCATGAACGGGCAATGATTTTGCTAAAGATGCTTGTAAAAACAAAGTCTTTTTCAGGCCGCCGACGATCTCTTCCGGCAAAAGATTAGAAAAGCTTTGGAACAATCCCACGGTTTGAGCGTATCATTCAAAGAAAGAGCCTTGCCAGGAAAGTGACATTCAGCCTTTGCCGCGAGAAGTGCATAGGAATTGTGCTTTTAACTCTTGTCATACAGTCCACATCCACCGCGGGAGAGAGATGCCGGAGACCGTAGCCAAACCGAGAATCCTTGTTGCCGACGACGAGCGAGTGATCGCCGATTCGCTGGCCATGATTCTGAACCTGAGCGGCTTTGAGGCGCGCGCCGTTTATTCCGGAGAGCGGGCGGTCGAACTAGCCGCAGAGTTCCAGCCGGAGATGCTCATCTCCGACGTCATCATGGCCGGATTGAGCGGCATCGACGCGGCGATCCAGATTCGCACGCAGCTTCCGCAGGTAAAGATTCTGCTCTTTTCCGGCCAGGCTGCCACCGCCGATCTGCTGGAAAAGGCACGCGCTCAGGGCTACGAGTTCGACATCCTCTCCAAGCCCGTCCATCCCCAGGATCTGCTGGCACGGCTCAGGGCGTAAGGCGAGGCGATTCTCCTTCCACTCCTGAAACCGGGTTATGATGAGAGAAAGGCCGCCAGGGGGCAACCGCATGAAGGAACTCATCTTTGAAGGCTTGCAGGAGGCCGATGGCGGCTATACCGCCGAAGCTCTCGGCGAGAGCATCTTCACCCAGGCCGATAGCTGGGACGAGTTGAAAACCAACGTCCGCGAAGCCGTGCAAGCCTTTTACTTCGACTCCGCCGCGCCCGCCTCCATCCGCCTGCATCTGATTCGCGACGAAGTGCTGGCCGTCGCATGAAACTCCCACGCGACCTGAGCGGAGAAGAGCTGGTCAAGCACCTCATCAAGCGCTGGGGGTACGTGAAAATCCATCAGGTTGGCAGTCACATCATCCTGCAAACCCAGCATCCCACGCCCCACCGCATCGCAGTTCCTGAACACGCGCCTCTGAGAATCTGAACACTCAACGCAATTCTTTCCAGTATTGCCTCTTATAAAAATCTCTCCAAAGACACCATCCTCAAGGGAGTTTAATCAAGAAAGGCATGCCCGCCAAACCCAAGCTCGGACAAAACTTCCTCGTGGACGACGAGGCCATTCAGCGCATTGCCGCCTCCATCGGTGATCTCACAGGCCGCACCGTCATCGAGATCGGCCCCGGTCGCGGAGCCATCACCGCCGCATTAGCCACCCGCGCCGCGCACGTCATAGCCGTCGAACTGGACCGCGAGCTGGCTGCCGGACTGCGCGTTCAATTTATGTTGGACGAATCGGCCCACGTCACCGTCGTGCCACAGGACGTGCTGCAATTTGACTTCATCGCCGCCTCGGTCACAGCCGCCGAGCGGTTGCTGGTTGTGGGCAATCTGCCCTACGGCATCACCTCGCAAATCCTGCTCAAGCTGGCCTCTAGCCACGTCGCGATCGACCGCGCGGTGCTGATGGTGCAGCGCGAGGTAGCCGACCGCATCGTCGCTGAACCCGGCTCGCGTGACTACGGCCTGCTCTCCGTTACCGCCCAGCTCTACGGACCGGCGCAGCGCCTATTCACTCTCCCTCCCAGCGCATTCTCGCCCCCGCCGGAGGTGCATTCCACCGTCTTCCGTTGGCGCTTTGCTCCGCGCTTCGTTGAGCTGGGAGTGGAGGAGGCCGGCTTTCTGCGCTTCGTCCGGCAATGCTTCCATCAGAAGCGCAAGACGTTGGGCAACAATCTGCGCGCCGCCGGTATCGCGCCCGCAGTGATTGCGGCAGCTCTGGCAGAGGCCGCAATCGAGCCGCAGGCCCGCGCTGAAGCCTTGACTATCGAGCAATTTGCCGCGCTGTGGCGCTTGTTGCAAGATAGCCATCAGCGCACCGCCAATGTATAACCGGCATTTGCTTTGGGCGTATCATAAACTCCGTAATCGCAACTGAAGACCGTCCAGGCTTCGGTACTATCTGCGGCGTCAGTCGTTGAGGTCCAATAATATTGATAGCCAATAAAATTGGTAAAGATTGGCGACCGGAAAGTGCTTCCATCCAGGTTCAAGTAGGTAGCATCAAAAAAATCCGCCAGGTTGTTTTCATTTCTGTCCGACAGGCTTAGCATCTCATTGCGATTCGGCATGCGCCAGCTTCCGGCTGTCGAACCGTCCGCAAGACCGCATTGCCCGCTGGCCAGTGTATTCACTGCGCCGACCGCGTCTGCCCAGTCTGTGTTGATGCAATCAGCCTTCTTCAGCCAGATCAGTCCGGTGACAGTATCGGTGATGGTTCCATTCCCGTTGTCTACCCATCGCTCGAAAGTTGCAGGCACGCCCATCTGATAACTTCCGTCGTCGCCCGCCGTAAAACTCACATATTGCCCCGTGGCTTGCAGCTTGATTGTGCCGCCGTTCCCAGAACCTTTCACCGCCCAGACTGCGTTGCTGGAAGCCGCTTTCACATTCGATACCGAATCGTTGATGAATCGCCCATCGCTCATGCGAATCGCCCATGCATCTGGAGAGCCTTCATCCCCACCGAAGTAACTGGTGGACGACCAATAAATGCCATTGAATACATTGGTGAATGGGTTGCCAATTGGCAGCGCCGGATTGGCTTGCGAGACATCCACCAGGCTTTCCAACTCGTTGATGTTCGGCATTCGCCAATCGCCTGCCTTCGAGTTATCCGACAGGCCACAAGCGCCGCTAGCTAATTGATTGACGTCGGTAAGCGCATCGGCAAAGAGAGCGGGAGTAAAGCATCCGGCATTCTTCAGCCAGATCAGCCCCGTCAGTTGATCGATCACGGTTCCATCCTGATGATCGGTGAAGCGGACACTGGGCCATGCAACGCCTTTCTTCCCGGATGCGTCGTCGCCAGGGAGATAACTCACACTCTGGCCCGTGGCGGGAAGTGTTACCAGCGGATTGCTGCCGTCATAGGCATTGAAGTCTGCGCCGCTCAAAGATTGGTTGGGCAGCGAGCTATATTGAATCACAGTGAGATAGATCGCGGTATCAGTCTTTCCGTTGCCTTGGAAGTTGCCTGTATGATCGAAGCGGATCACTTCGGCGCCGCTGCCGACAGAGGGATAAAATCCATACCCTGACTTGGTTGCCCACAACTGGTAGACAGCAGTTGCATCCCCCGTGGCGGACAGGCCAGAAAAGCTATAGTTGCCGCTCGCATCTGTTGTAGCGGTCTGTTCGACAGTGTTTGTATTTGTCAGCCACAGAGTTATCGCAACACCAGCCAACGGTGTTCCCTTGAATTGAACCGTTCCCGTCACGGTATTGGTGGGCGTCGGTTGTGCCGGATTTGTATTGCCGGGATCGTTCCTGCTTCCGCCGCACCCGCCCAAGACACAAACGCAGGCCATCACCAGTAATAGTTTTACTGTGCCCATTGGATCGTCCTCCTTTCAAAGCCGCAAAGACCCGCGCAGTGCAATAGATTGCTTCAAACGGAATGACTGCGGACAGGCGCTACAGAGGAGTATCGGAATTTTCTAATAAAATAATCAGCACCACGATGCACCGAGGTAACAACCTCAGAGTCCTTGTGCTTTCATGGTCTGCGCGGTATGAATGTGGCAGATGGCGATAGCCAAGGCGTCGGCAGCGTCGGCCGGCTGCGGCACTTCGGAAAGTTCCAGCAGGCGCGCCACCATGAACTGGACTTGCTCTTTCTTTGCCAGCCCGTAACCCACCACGCTGGATTTGATTTTGAGCGGCGCATACTCAGCCACCGGCAGCCCCTGCATCGCCGCCGCCAGCAATGCCACGCCGCGCACCTGCCCCAGCTTCAGCGCCGACTTGGCGTTCACCGAGTAGAAAACCTCTTCGATGGCCACCGCATCCGGCTGCCAGCGCTTGAGCTCAATGCTCAGTGCGCTGTAGACCTGCTCCAGCCTCTCGGCGGTGGTCTTCGACTTCACCAGCCGGATCGCCCCCATCGCCTTCATCGTCAGGCGCGGCTGCCGCCCGCCGTCGTCCGACTCGACAACACCGTAGCCGGTAATCTCCGTTCCGCAATCAATCCCAAAGACCCGCATGGCTGTGAGTGTAACGCAGCAGCGCACGCCCTGGCGCCCCGGCGCGCCTTGACCGCTATTTATGGGTTGCGTTCTTCAGTTCAATGATCGCAATTCCGACTCTTCTAGAAGCTTCGGAATATGGAGTTCCCGGATCCATCATTTTCTCGGCTTCTTCCGCCTTTTTCGCATTGATTGCAGCGGCGACTTTGCCGGCTTCCAGATGAAAAGCGGCGTGATCGGCCAAACACCTGGCAAAGCTGGCGATCTGGCCAAACTGGAGCTTTGCCTCACCATGCATCCATTTGCCGAATTCGCAGTGATTGTCCTTGGAGATGGCGGAGGCATCCAAATGTTCATTGTTATGAATCGCAGCGCGAAATTTGAACTTCCACTCAGCGTGCTTTTGTATGGCGATATCCAGATCCATGGTCCGGCTCCTCGTAAAAGACGAAAAATCCGTCACTCAAGAGATACCATTGGACGGCTGTGGCTGGAACTCCAAATGATCCATGCCGGTCAGGGTTTTCCGCTTCGTTGCATGGGCGTCCCATTTCGGACATCGAGAACACCCCAAAAAAACGGCGGCCTGGGCGCATTGCCCAGGCCGTCGCGGTGAACTGTGGGTATTGGACTAAGGCCATCGCGCTGAAGCGAAAGCCAGGGGCACTCCACTTCTGCTCCCTGATTCTGATTTCGAGTGGCGACGCCCGGCAAGCCGGACTCCTTCGGCGACAGGCTTCGTCGCTCGGTGAAAGAATAGCCACCCGCAGATCGGGCACAAGAGAAACAGCCAACGGTGAAGTTGCGGTAGCGTCCCAGGCGGAAAAAACTCTCCGCGTGGGGGCAACCAGGAACTCTAAGGCGCGATGCCCTAGGCCTCAGTCACCTCACGTACGGTACAACTGGAAGAATCTTTCTGCATCTGTTGGATCTACCTCCTTTCCCGTGTTTGCTTAATCTAGCTCCGAATTCATCTGGCGTCAACAGTTGTTTTTATCGAAGGTGAGTCTTTTCCGTCGCCAAGGTTGACACTTCCCGTCTCAGGAAAAAGCGCGCAGATTCTCCCTGGCCTCCGGCTAGTGCCGATGGACTCCTGGCGCCCGATGCATGGTTGGAGAATTTAATACCCTTTCCCTATGCAAATCATTGCACATTCCCCCAAGCAAGATGGCGATTCGCACCGTGAGATTCTCTCCCTATCGAAAGATCTTATCATTATCATTCTAATGATATTATTTGGCTGTATTCGAGCATTTACAGATGGTGCGCAAGATGGCCCGCCACGTGCATGCAATGAGGCGTCTCCAAGAGTTTTTCAGTCTTTCTCAGTTGCTGGGGAAGACCGCACTTAATTTGTTAGACGATAACCAGGTTACGGTCTGAAGCCCCATTCAGATCGAACCCGAAAATCTAGCGTCAAGCAGGTTTCTGCAAGACGTAAGGAGTGGACATACTATGAAGGCCTTTCGCAACGCAACGCTTCTCTCGCTTCCCCTCGCAGCCTTGGCGCTCGTCGCGGCTGTCCCCGCGGCCTACGCCGATACGATTGTCACCTACACTACTTCAGTACCTACCCAAGTGACTGACCTTGTCAATGTGGTCGCAACACCAGATGTCGCTGCATTCAATACGTCTCTTGGGACGTTGGAATCGGTCACTGTAACCTATTCGGGCTCCGAAAACTCTTCATTTTCGCTTTTGAATACGGCTGCGGGGGAAGAGGATTTTTATTTTAGCGAAAGTCTCGATTTTTTGTTGAGTAATACAAACACCAATATCAAGAATGATGTCGCAGGCTTACAACCCGTTTTCGATAACGTTCCATTTCATGAAATAGATCTCTTATCAGGTGACTCTCAAAGTTTTGGACCATTTGATCCAGTGAATCCCGCATTCGCGTCAGAAGTGATTACATCCCCTTCTGAGCTTGCTGATTTTGAGGGAAACGGTAATCTTGGCAACTTCGAGATCACCACATTAACGAACACGACATTTGCCGGTGGCGGTGGCAATATCACACTCTCTGGGTCCACAACTGCTTCTGGTATTGTTACAGTCTCATACGATTACATCCCCGAACCTCCTAACGTTACTCCCGAGCCTGGCACACTGATCTTGTTCGGCACCGGCCTTCTTGGCTTGGCTGGGATGCTGCGCTACAAGTTTCTGCACTCGCGCTAAGCCCGGAGCAACCGGCAGCGGCGTTTGAATGGCTCTTGTTTTTGTCCTTCCTGATCTTCCAGGAAAAGTGGAATGCGGCTTTCGCATTCCACTTTTTTCTTGCGCTTCCATCCTGTTCTTTTTCCTGACCATCTCAGTCTCCTGCGTCAAAAAAACCGACGGAGCTAAAATTCCCGCCACCCATTGAAGCTTCTTCGCGCCTCGACTGTCCGTGGGTGAACAAATCATGGATCGACTCGGATGGGATTGATCTCATCTGGGACAGTTTTCTGCCTTTTTGGCAAATACTAAGGTAATCATTCCAAAAGCTTCCCCTACTACCGCGCGCATGGTTCAAAGCCGATAACCTGTGCATGAGACTGCTGCGTTCCCAGCTTTGGGTCGTGCTACTAGCTGCCTTGGGGCCGACCTGCGCCCTCCGGAACGCAAAGGCTGCGCCGCCGCCAGAACCTTCGCCAAGGGTTCAGGGCTCTGTCGATGAGGGCGAACGAGTGGTCCTTGGCGGCAATACGAACCCTCTTTCACAGGTCAGAGTCCTTCAACCCGGTTCCCATTCTCCCATCGACCTGGGAGCAGTAGAAGACTCTATGCCGGCCGGGCGGATGCTGTTGATGCTCAAGCGCTCCCCCGCGCAGGAGGAAGCGCTGCGCGATTTTATCCAGGCGGCGCACACGCCAGGCAACGCGCGCTATCATCAATGGCTCAAGCCGGAGGAGTTTGGACGTCTTTATGGTCCGGCCAGCTCAGATGTGACCGCCGTGACTGCCTGGTTGCAATCGCACGGGCTGAGCGTCAATCAGGTCCACGCCGGGCTGCTGGCGATTGAGTTTTCGGGAAGTGCGGGTCAGGTGAAAGAGGCCTTCCAGACCGAGATTCACCGCTATCAGATCAACGGCCAGACGCATCTGGCCAATGCCGGCGATCCAACTGTTCCCGCCGCCCTGGCTCCAGTGATTGCCGGTTTGGCGCCAATCAGCGACTTTCACCCACAGCCCAATCTGAAGGTGTTGGGAGCGGCCCAGTTCAACGCCAAGACTCATCAAACTATCCCACAGTGGACTTACCCGGTGACAGGTGGAGTGAACTTCGTAGTGGCGCCCGGTGATTTTGCCACGCAGTACGACATCAATCAGGTTTATAAAAATGGAATTACCGGTGCTGGCCAGACCATCGCCATTGTCAGCGCATCAAATGTGGATCTGAGCCTGGTGCAGGCTTATCAGAGTCTCTTCGGGCTGGCGGCAAACCTGCCGCGTGTGGTGGTGGATGGCGAAGATCCAGGGATGAATGATGCGGCTACAGAGGCTTATCTCGATCTGGAGATTGCGGGATCGGTGGCTCCTGGCGCGACGATTTTGCTTTACACCTCGGCGGGCACGGCCACCACTGACGGCTTGGAGCTGGCGGCGTTGCGTGCTGTGGAAGACGATCAGGCCAGCGTCATCAGCACCAGCTACGGAGAGTGTGAGGCGCAGTTGGGGCCGAGCGGCAACGCCTTTTGGAGCGCTCTCTGGCAGCAGGCCGCGGCGCAGGGCCAAACGCCGTTTGTCGCAACCGGTGACGGCGGCTCGGCAGGCTGCGACAATTTTGATTTACAAACCGAAGCTCAGGACGGGCTAGCAGTCAACGGCATTGCATCCACGCCCTACAACGTGGCGGTGGGCGGCACGGACTTTTATTACAGCCAGTATGCCTTGTCGACCATCAATACGCAGTTAGCCACCTACTGGTCGGCCGCCACCACATCGCCGGCCGTCAGCCTGAAGCAGACCATTCCCGAACAGGCATGGAACAATTTCTTCGGCTATAACCTGGCTGACGAGGGCAATCCCGAAAGTCTGGCGATTTCGAACATCGTTGCTGGAGGAGGAGGAGCCAGCAGCGATGCGCAAAACGGCAAGGGCTACCCCAAGCCGGGCTGGCAAGCTGGAACCGGCGTTCCGGCAGATGGCGTGCGCGACCTGCCCGACCTCTCCTTGTTTGCCGCCAACGGCTACAATTACAGTTTTTACCCGATCTGCGCCAACCCCGGCGACTGTTCCAGCGCCAACTTGACCAGCAGCGAAACGGTTGTCATCACCGGCGTGGGCGGAACTTCGGTCTCCTCTCCGTCGATGGCCGCCATACAGGCACTGATCAACCAAAGCGTGGGCAGTTGGCAGGGGCAGGCCGACTTCATCTACTACCCGCTTGCCGCGCAGCAGCCAACGGTCTTCCGTGATGTGACCGTCGGCAGCAACACGGTGCTTTGCAACTCCGGCACCATCAACTGCGTGGCAGGCGCCTCGGCGACGAATTCAATTGGCTACGACGTCGAGAGCGGCTACTCGGCCGGAACAGGATACGACCTGGCCACTGGTTTGGGCTCGGTCGACGTAGCCAAACTGATTCAGTACTGGAGCAGTATCGTCCTGGCGCCCACCACAACCACGCTCAGTGTGAGCCCAACAAGTTTTGTTCATGGCCGGACCACGACAATCCAAGGCACGGTTGCACCCACCAGCGGATCAGGCACGCCCACCGGCGCCATCAGCCTGACCGGCAATGACGGCATTGCTCACTACGCCAGCATCGACGAGGAATCGCTGACCGCCGGCAGCTTCTATGCGGTGGTGGACAATCTGCCCGGCGGAACCTACCAACTGACTGCGTCCTACGGGGGCAACAGCAGCTTTTCCGCCAGCAAATCGTCTCCTGTCACCGTCACCATTACCCCAGAGAGCGACACGCTGGCCGCCATCGGATGGGTTCAAAAGCCTTCCAACTTGACATTATCCCAGCTTACAGCAGGGATCAGCGTGCCTTACGGCGCGCAAATCTTCCTGGATGCACAGCCGATCAGTTCGAATGCCACTATCTCCACGCAGCCCACCCCAGCCACGGGAACCATCACCTTCAGCGATGCACTGGGATCGGTTGTGACCACCAACACGCAACCGCTCGACTCGGCCGGCGTGGCGGAGTGGTCCACGGGCGTCTTTGCGCCCGGCAATCATCTCATCAGCGAGTCTTACTCCGGCGACCCGAGCTATCTTCCCTCCGCCGCAGCCAGCGCGATCTCGTTCACAGTGACTCAAGGCACCACCAACCTTGTCGTCACTCCCTTGGTGACGAGCGTGGCAGCGGGATCAAGCGTGGCTGTCGATGTGCAACTCAATGCCGGCTATCTTCCCCTCTACGGTGTGCTGCCCACTGGCACTGTCACTGTCAGGCTCGGCAGCCAAACCGCCACTGGCACGTTGCAGCCTTATGGCCCCACTGGAAGCGCAATCCTCGACTCGGTGGTGACCTTCACCAACGTTCCCTCGGGCGCGCTGCTTCTTTCGGCAACTTACTCTGGCGACAGCAATTGGCTGAGCAGCGGCGCCTTTGGGGCCACGGTGACTGCCACGGCCAGCAAGCTAACGCCCACTGTGGCGCTGACCACCAGCCTGGCCACGCCCGCACCCAACCAGAACTTTACCCTCTCTGCCACGGTTGCTGGACCTTCAGGCTCAGCGACTCCCACCGGTACGGTCGCCTTCTTCTCAGAGAGCCTAAGCATCTACATCACCGCTTCACTCGTCAGCGGAGCAGCCTCGCTCACCCTGCCTGGCCACGACCTCGCCAATGGAACCAGCATCTTCACCGTTGTGTACCTGGGAGACAGTAATTTCACCTCCGCCACCTCCAACGCCGTCAACGTCACCGTAGCTCAATCGGATTTTTCCCTGACCACTCAGAATGCCGAACTGCAGATCTCTCGCTCGGGATCGGGCATCAGCACACTGGCGCTTGTGCCGATCAACGGCTTCAGTGGAACCGTTACACTCACTTCCAACGCACCGACCGGCATCACCGTGACCCCAGCCGCAGTCAGCCTGACCCTGAGCGCGCCCACCTCGGATGCGCTCACGATCAGCGTTTCAAGCACCATGGCCACGGGAATCTATCCGTTTGCCATCACCGCAACGGGCGGCGGACACGTACACACCGCGCAGATTATCGTACAGGTTTTATTGGTTACACCACCTGTTTTTTCGCTTTCCAGCGGAACTTACATCACGGCGCAGACGCTCACGATGACCGACTCGACTACCGGCGCAACCATCTACTACACCACCAATGGAACTACGCCCACCACATACTCCAGTCTCTACAGCGGTGCGATCAGTATTCCAGCCACCGCCCCCCTCACAGAAACCGTCAATGCCATCGCGGTAGCTCCTGGCTACGAAAACTCCTCCGTCACCTCTGCTGTGTACACAATGACGCCGCCCGCCGCCGCGCCCACGCTCTCGCTCACCACCGGAACTTACACTACAGCGCAGACCGTCACGCTCTCCGACGCAACCACCGGCGCAACCATCTACTACACCACCAACGGAAGCACGCCCACCACAAGCTCCACCAAATACACCTCCGCCATCACCGTACCGGCCACGGCTGGAACGACTGAGACCATTGAAGCCATTGCAATTGCCACGGGCTATTCGGCTTCATCGGTTGCAACCGCCGCTTACACAATGACGCCGCCCGCAGCCACGCCCACGCTTTCGGTTGCCACCGGAACATACACCACTGCGCAGACCGTCACGCTCTCCGACGCGACCACCGGCGCAACCATCTACTACACCACCAACGGAACTACACCCACCACAAGCTCCACCAAATACACCTCCGCCATCACTGTACCGGCGACGGCTGGAACAACCGAAACCATTGAGGCTATTGCAATTGCCACGGGCTATTCGACTTCATCGGTTGCAACCGCGGCCTACACAATGACCCCGCCCGCAGCTGCGCCCACGCTCTCGCTCGCCACCGGAACCTACACCACTGCGCAGACCGTCACGCTCTCCGACGCAACCACCGGCGCAACCATCTACTACACCACCAACGGAACTACGCCCACCACAAGCTCAACCAAATACACGGCTGCCATTACCGTACCGGCCACGCCTGGAACGACGGAGACCATTGAGGCCATTGCAATTGCCACGGGCTATTCGGCTTCATCGGTTGCAACCGCGGCCTACACAATGACCCCGCCCGCAGCCGCGCCCACGCTCTCGCTCGCAACAGGAACATACACCACTGCGCAGACCGTCACGCTCTCCGACGCAACCACCGGCGCAACCATCTACTACACCACCAACGGAAGCACGCCCACCACAAGCTCAACCAAGTACACGTC
>Ga0181520_10003127_pt1 | contig 29494 bp, 24 predicted proteins | sample PEATcosm2014_Bin_29_FD_132451 | JGI IMG/M metagenome (GOLD analysis project Ga0181520, IMG submission 132451) | Peatland microbial communities from MTU Mesocosm Facility, Houghton, MI, USA - PEATcosm2014_Bin02_30_metaG | ecosystem: Environmental > Terrestrial > Soil > Wetlands > Peat | place...
CTTCGCCCAATCCGTCAAGCAGCAGGCCGACATCGTCAAGATCGTCGAGGGGTACATCCGGCTGCGCAAGGCGGGATCGACCAACTACTCGGGACTTTGCCCCTTCCACAAGGAGAAGTCGCCGTCGTTCTCGGTCCATGCGGTGCGGCAGTTCTACCACTGCTTCGGCTGCGGCGTATCGGGCGATGTGTTCAGTTTCGTAGGCAAGATCGAGAACGTCGGCTTCCCCGAGGCGGTAAAGATCGTCGCCCTGAAGTGCGGCATTCCGCTGCCCAAGCGGGAGTTCTCCTCCCCCGAAGAGGCCGCCGAGGCCCGCCAGCGGGGCAAGCTGCTGGAGCTGCACGAGACCGCAGCCGCCTGGTTCGAGGAGCAGTTGCGCGGCCCAGAGGGCGCTGTGGCCCGCGAATACCTGGCCGGGCGCGGACTGACCCCGGAGGGGATCAAGGCCTTCCGCATCGGCTACTCGCCGGACAGCTTCAACGCGCTGCGCGACCGGCTGAGCGGCATGGCCGACGATCAGACGCTGCGCGCGAGCGGCCTCTTCAGTTGGAAGGAGCAGGACGGCGGTCAGCAGGGGCATATCTTCGACCGCTTCCGTAAGCGGGTCATGTTTCCCATCGCGAACGAGAGCGGGCGGGTGATCGCCTTCACCGCGCGCACGCTGGAGACGGGTGAAAAGGCCGGCCCCAAGTACGTCAACTCGCCGGAGACGCCCCTCTACTCGAAGGGGCAGGTGCTGTTCAATCTCGACAAGGCGAAGACCGCCATCCGCAAGGCCGAGTTTGCCCTGCTGGTGGAGGGCCAGATGGACTGCATCTCGGTCTTTCTGCGCGGCATTCAGAACGTCATCGCCACCAGCGGGACGGCCTTTACCGAGCAGCAGGTGGCGATTCTGCGCCGCCACACCTCGAATGTGCTGGTCAACTTCGATCCCGACGCCGCTGGCGCCAATGCCGCCGAGAAGTCCATTGCCCTGTTGACCGAGGAGGGATTCACCATCAAGATCGTCACTCTCGACGACGGGTTGGACCCGGACCGCTTCATCCGCGAGCGCGGCGTGGAGGCGTATACGAATGCCCTGCGCAATGCCCGCCGCCAGTCCGATTACCTGATTGAGCGCGCCCGGTCGGCTTTCCCCGGCGCCAGCCCGGAGCAGAAGGTCAAGGCCATGAACTTCCTGCTGCCGCACATTCGGCGCATGCCGGAGAAGCTGGCCCGCGATCAGTTTGCCGGAGACGCGGCGCAGAAACTGGGCATCGATTCGGCCGTGCTGCGCGAAGAACTGCGCCAGGCAGCGCTGCGCCGACGCGACCATATCGAGACGCGCGCTACCGCGTTGACCGAGGTGGAGCGGGTGCTGCTCCGCGCGCTGGCCATTACCGATCCCGACAACGAGCAGTCGCGGCGGCTGGCGATCCAGGCATTGGCCGAGCAACCAGCGTGGTTTGAGCATCTTGGCACGTGTGCAGCACTGCATGCGCTGGCCGGCCGCCAGTCCCGCGACCCCATGGAAGTTGTGGAAGACTCCGCGCAAAGAGCGTTGCTGGCCGAGGCTCTGCTGGCCGAGACCAAGCCGCCCGAGGAGCCTGAGGTCCTGAGCGCCATTCAGGAGATCCACGAGCGGGCCATCGAAACCCGCCTGCGCGACCTGCGCACGCTCCTGGCTGAAGCCGAGCGCCGCGGCGACGTTACCGAAGTGGCCCTGCTGATGCAGCAGAAGCTGGAACTGGACCGGACGCTGCGCCAGTTGCACCAGCATCGGGGCGGGGTATAATCCTGGCCATGGGTGCCGTCGCGGCACGGTGGAGCGCCATGATTCTTGAAATCAAACCCGCGCAACAGGCACTGCTAGATCGGGCCGCTCTCTCGGGCATGAGTCCTGAGGACGTGCTCGACCAGGCTTTCGCGGTCATTCAGGAACAATATCGGAATGATGACTGGATGCTGGCCGACCGGGAGGCCATCGCCGCGCAGATCGCGGAAGGCTTTGCGCAAGCGGAGCGGGGGGAGCTTGTAGACGCCGACGAAGCACTGCGCATCCTCCAATACCGCAGGTCAAAACGGCGAATCGCCTGAAAATGCCTTCCCCGTATCAGTTGACGCTCCGAGCGCTCGACGACCTCGACGCTATCTGGAGCAACATCGCCCGAGACAGCGTTGACGCGGCAAATCACGTGGAATTCGCAATTCTGACGGCTTGCGAGAGCCTCTCCCGGCATCCGCAACTTGGTTCAAAGCGAGTCGAGATCACTCCCCTGCGTGTCCGGTTCTGAAACGTGACCCGGTTCCCCAATTTCATCGTCGTCTACCGCCCCGACACCAAGCCTCTCCAGGTCGTGACGGTCCTTCATGGCAAGAGGGATATCAAGTCGATTCTTGGCAAGTTTGAGCAGTAGCGGCTACTTCCGTGTCTCCGGCAAGTCCCGGCATTCTTGCGTCGATTTCCTCGCCGGCGCGTCTAATCCCATAGAAGCGGAAGCGGGCGAGCGGGGAATCCGCCCTGCCCAGCCCGAAGGTAACGCGCCAGGCAACGGTTTTGTCTTAGGACGATTGTGGCCGGCTGTGGTAATCTATTGATCTCTGTGAGGATGCGCGCCCCCTCTGCCCCAACCATGAGCTACGGCTCGCGGGCGATCCAGGTGAATCCTGAAGCGCTAGTCATCCTGTTCCGAGCAACACCCTGAGTCCGCTTCTTTTTGCGGGTAACCGCAGGTCCGCCCGTTGGTGCGCGGAGACGCCTTTCGGGGCGTCTTTTCAGCGCGCTCCGGAGAGGAACCCTTGCGCCGTCGCGCGAAATCGCGCTTCATCTGCATGGCGCGTGGCTGCTGCCTGGGCATGGCGACCCAGCACGACGAATTGAGCAGACCCCGGAGTCCCCGGGGAATGCCGAAGAGAGTAGGAATGATTTGGCGATAGACGACAAGTTCGAACACGATATTGACGGCCTGATCGAAGTGGGCAAGGAAAAGGGCTATCTCACCTACGGCGACGTAAACGACATGTTGCCGGAAGAGATCGGCTCGGCCGACGATCTGGACGATCTGATTACCACTATTGGCACCCAGGGCATCGACCTGCTGGACGGACCCAAGTTCGCCGGCGACAAGGACTTCGACCTGGAAGAGGGCGAAGACGTCGAGCTCGATCTGACCCCTGGCACGCTGGAAAAGACCAACGATCCGGTGCGCATGTATCTGCGCGAGATGGGCACGGTTCCGCTGCTGACGCGCGAGGGCGAAGTTGAGATCGCCAAGCGCATCGAGCGCGGGCAACTGCGCGTCATGAAAGCGATTTCCCGCTCGCCCATCGTAATTCGCGAGATCGTAGCCCTGGGCGAAGACCTCAAGCGCGGCGTGCGCAATGTGAAGGAAGTGGTGGTCTTCGACGAGGAAGAACTCACCGAGGATGTGGTGCAGGCCCGTGTCAAGGCCACCGTCACCAAGATCGACCTTCTCATCAAGCATCAGAAGAAGATTGCCGCGCTGGACGAGAAGCAGACCGCGCCGGCGCCCGCCACCAAGGCGAAGGCAAAGGATGCCCGCCACACCCGCTGGATGATCGCTCGCGAAAAGGTGCTCATCTCGCGCATCGTGCGCGACCTGAAGTACACCGCCCTGGAGCGCAAGCGGCTGCTCGACAAGGTCAACAAGACTGTAGACACCATGCGGACTCTGGAGCGCCAGATCCGCTCGCTCGATCAGAAGTTCGATGCCTCGAAGAGCGAGGAATTGAAGAAGGAGTACCGGCGGCAGCAGAAGAACTGCAAGACGGATCTCGAAAAGATCGAGGGCGACGCGGGCGTCTCCATCGTCGAGCTCAAGCGCACCCAGCGCGAGATGATTCAGGGCGATATGGACGCCGAGCAGGCCAAGCGCGAGCTGATCGAAGCCAACCTGCGCCTGGTCGTCTCCATCGCCAAGAAGTACACCAACCGCGGCCTCCAGTTCCTCGACTTGATTCAGGAGGGGAACATCGGCCTGATGAAGGCGGTGGACAAGTTCGAATACCGGCGCGGCTACAAGTTCTCGACCTACGCCACCTGGTGGATTCGCCAGGCCATCACCCGCGCCATCGCGGACCAGGCCCGCACCATCCGCATCCCGGTGCACATGATCGAGACCATCAACAAGCTGATCCGCACTTCACGCCAACTGGTCCAGGAGCTGGGGCGAGAGCCCAGCAGCGAAGAGATCGCCCGGCGCATGGACATCCCGGTGGCCAAGGTGCGCAAGGTGCTCAAGATCGCGCAAGAGCCGATTTCGCTGGAAACGCCGATTGGCGAAGAGGAAGATTCGCACCTTGGCGACTTCATCGAAGATCGCCAGGCGGTCTCGCCCTCCGAAGCAGTGATCAGCGTCAACCTCAAGGAGTACACCTCGCAGGTGCTTCGCACTCTCACCCCTCGTGAAGAGCGGGTCATCAAGATGCGCTTCGGCCTGGAAGACGGCTCCGAGCACACCCTGGAAGAGGTCGGCCAGAGCTTCCAGGTCACCCGCGAGCGCATCCGCCAGATCGAAGCCAAGGCGCTGCGCAAGCTGCGCCACCCCAGCCGCAGCCGCAAGCTGAAGGCCTTTGTCGAGGGCGTAAAGGAAATGTAGTTCTGAACAAGCGCTGCACGGCCCACGCCACGGGATGAAAATACGACAATCAAGCAGCCCAGAGATGGGCTGCTTTTTTTTGCCGCAGAATGGATCGCTCAATCTCCCAACCGTGTGTTCCGGTGCGGAATCAGGCGCGCGAAGGCTCAGGGGAATCTTCCCAGAGCCAATCGCCCCTGTGGTAGACTGGCGGCCTTATGAGATCACGCGTTTTTTCGATCCTTCTTGTTTTCGCCGGCCTGCCGCTCTGGGCCCAGGCGCCTGCTTCCGGTCCGGCAACACAGGCCCACTCAAGCGCTCTCGGCTTCACTTATTCGCTGCCCTCCGATTGGCAGGTTGTGGATACACAGCCGACCCTCCCGGCGGTACAGGAACAGGTAGCCAAGACCGCAACCAGCGAAGACGAGAAGAAGGGCATCGCCTGTGTCCAGATCGCCCTAACGGCGCGCCATGGCAACCCCGGCTCAGTGGTGGTGGTCGTGGGCCTGCCCTATGACTGCTTTGGGCAATCCATGACCGAGAAGGACTTGCCTGGCTTTGCCTCCGGCGCCTCCGAAGGACTCAAGAACTCTTTCGATATCTCCGACCCGGTCTACGGGGCTTACACGCTGGGCACTCATGGCATGTGGATTGAACGCGCCACCGGCGCAGTCAAGGATCACCCGGAGATAAAGTACACGGTGGAGACGGTCTGCAGCGTGCTGAAGAAGGGAGCAGTCTGCTGGATGGCCATGGCCGCCGACAGCGCCCACTTGCAGATCTTCGAACAAGGCCTGGTCACACTGGACAATGAGCCCCCCGCAGCTCTGGTTCCCGCTGAGGCATTTCAAAAGAAACCGCTCTGAGGTCTTTGGTTAACGGATAGCCGCTTACTCCGCAGCCAACTGCTCCAGCTCTTGGCTGTGCCGCGGCCTGGCCTTCACTTGGGCCGTCGTCATCAGGAAGACGGCCACCACCACCACCGCCATCCCGGCAAACTCCGCCTTTTCCGGCCGCTCATGGAGCAGAAAGATCCCAAGCAGCACGGCGACCACAGGATTCACGTAGCAATACGACGCGACCTTGCCCAGCGGCACATGCTCAATCAGGTAAATGAAGCAGGTGTAGCCCAGCAGCGAGCCGCCCACCACCAGGTAGGCGAGCGAGCCGAGGGACGCGGCATTCACGTGAAATTCGGGCCATTCCCGCAGCGCCGTGCCCAGGATGGTATTGAAGACGCCCGCGGCCAGCATCTGCCAGGCCGCCGCCACCAAGCTATCTACCGGCAACTGTGCGCGGCGCGAAACCACACTGCCCAATGCCCAGCAGATGCCTCCGGCCAGCAGCACTACGATGGCCAGAAGGCGAGTGCGGTCCCCGGTGAGACCGTTGTGCAGTGAAGGCCACAGCAGCGCGGCCAGCCCGGCGAAGCCCAGCGCCATGCCCAGCCAGCCGCGCACTGGCAGCAGTTCGCCCCCCGGAAGCATCATCTCGATCAGCGCCATATACAGCGGAATCACCGCCAGAATCAGGGACGTCAGCCCGCTGGGAATGGTCTTCTCGCCGTAGATCTGGGACACATTGCTCCCGCTCAGCAAGAGCAGCCCCACCACGCTCAGAACGATCATGGTCTTCCGGGGCCAAAACAGGCGCATCCCTCGCCAGCGGCACCAGGCCAGCAGAATCGCTCCGGAGGCCAGGTAGCGCGTCCCAGCCATCAGCAGGGCAGGCATCTCCGCCGCGCCAATGCGGATGGCCGTATACGTCGACCCCCAAAAAACGTAGACGCTGGCAAACGCCAGCACGATGGATGCGGTGCTGGCCGCCTTGCGTTCTGGGTGGGTTGGTAGCGGGGTGGATTGCGCCATGGAGATATTTCCATCCTAGCTGCTCCCGGATATTGGCGCTTCCAGGTGCCTGCTGAGGGCGGCGATGGGGTGAACGCAGAGCACCGGTGTGCCACCGGTCCAGTTGGATCACCCCGCCGATAGTGTGGAGCTAGTGACCTGAATGGCCCTTGAACGGCACCTCAATCGGCAGCCAGTCCGACAGGCGCTTGGTGTCGATTTCGGCATCTCCGGCCTGGCTGGTGAGCGACGATTTGGCCATCGCCACGTTCAGTTTCACCTTCCCCTTAACGCCGTACGCGGCGAGCAAACTCGACAGCCCTTTGTCCGCCAGATCCATATAGCTCGCCGGAAGAACGCCCTCCGTACCGGAGATGTCCACAGGGGACATGATCATCTGGTTGATCATGGGCTTGTTTTGCGCAGCATCCGAAGGTTCGAAGCGCACCACCAGGGTGGCTCTCTTCTCCAGTGCGTCGGGATTTGCCGTGTACATCACGGCCGGAATGGTAATGCCAGCCGGGTTCGGCTTGGCTGCCTTGGTGTCAAACGCGATATGGTAGGGTGCGCCCTTCCATTTGGGCGTAGCTGGAACATTGGCTGCCTTGTCTGCCTGTTTTTGGCACCCCGCCAGGAGCGCCAATCCACCGATTGCCAGTATGATGCCTTTTCTCAAGTGATCCTCCTCGTTCAGATCGGACGACGCGCCAGAATATCACCCCTGTGCCTTACTGGAACAACCACTTCGGGGAGGCTCCGCAACATCAGGCGGAATCAGCCTATTTGCCAACATCCATGCGATGCGGAGCACCCTGGCCTGTCTCCATTTGCCGCGGCCCGCGCTCTTCCTTCATGCTTGAGGCGAGGAGCTTTTGTCATGAGCCAGGGCTTGCAAGTCATCAACGCGGCATCCGCGGGAACCATCCAACTGGGAGATTGCACGGTCAACCGCCTGGGATACGGCGCCATGCGCATCACCGGCAAAGGCATCTGGGGACCTCCAGCGGACCGTTCGGCCGCGCTGGCCACGCTGCGGCGCGCCGCGGAGCTGGGGGTGAACTTCATTGACACGGCGGATTCCTATGGTCCATACGTCTCAGAGGAACAGATTGCCGAGGCGCTGTCGCCCTATTCGCCGGGCATGGTCATCGCCACCAAGGCCGGATGGGAGCGAGTCGGCCCCTTGCAGTGGATTCACAACGCCAGTCCCAAACATCTTGAAGCAGCTCTGGAGGGCAGCCTGAAGCGGCTCCGCCTGGAGCGCATCGACCTGTTTCAACTGCATGTCCCAGATCCGGCAGTGTCGTTCGATGGCTCGATGGAGACGCTGGCGCGGGCGAGGGAGCAGGGCAAGATCCGGCACGTGGGCCTGTCGAACGTAACCCTGGAGCATGTTGAACGAGCGCGCAAGATCGTGCCCATCGTCTCGGTGCAGAACCGCTACAGCTTTGCCGACCGCGAATGGGACTATCTGCTGAACCATTGCGAACAGAACGGAATTGTCTTCATTCCCTGGGCGCCGCTGGGCCAGAACCGGCAGGCGCACCAAGTGCTGGAGCGGGTGGCCAGTGAACTTGGCGCAACGCCGCTTCAGGTAGCGTTGGCCTGGCTGCTGAGGCGGTCGAGCTGCGTTCTGCCCATTCCTGGAACATCGTCTCCGGCTCACGTGGAAGAGAACATCGCGGCAGCCGCTCTCCGACTGCCGGACGAAGCGTTCAAGGAGCTGTCCGAGGTCAATCCACCGCCAGTAAGCTACCGATAACCTTTCAGCCGAAGCCGCGCCGGTTCACTCCGTTTCTTTGCCGTCTTCTTCAGGCCAAAGCGGAGGCTGAACCGCGCGGGTGCGCTCATGCTTGAGGTCGGCAAGGATGCGGGACCAGTAGCGGATGCTGCGCTCGGTCCGCGCCAGACGGCCCTGCGCCTCGCGGAGCTTGCGCTCGGCGTAGCGCATGCGGCTGCGCCGGGCTCGGGCGATCTGTGGATCTTCATGCATGTGGATCTCGATGGGACCTTCCAGAATAACGCGACCGGGCAGACGGTTGCCCCATACGCGGTTTCGCGCAATGGCAATTGCAAGAACGGCACTGTAATGACAATTACCTCGTTTACGCCGCCCGCACGGGGCTGAAATGCTCATGCTGGCCCATTTCCCCACGGTAAAGCGCGGGCGAACGACCGTTGTGCCTCCGGCGCGATAGAAACCAGAGCCTGGCTGGTCAATAAAACGCATTCATGCGATCGCCCTGTCCGCCCCCGATGCCCCATCCCCCCCCGGTATTTTTGGATAAATTGCTTATTCGAAAGGGGATGCCACACGCATATCGCTGCAACTTACTCAGGTTGAATGACTTATCCGCAGATTATTCACAACAAACGGGTTAGCGACGGTCTTCCCCCGCTTGTCGAGTCCAATGCACCCTTGGCGCCTGAGTGCATCGAATTCTGCCTGCACTTCGCCGCAGAACAATTGTGCGACAAAGCGAAGTAATTCTAGGCAAAGGCTGAGTAATCTCCGAATTGGCAAGGACCCGGAGGAACTCAACCAAACCAATGGAAGCAGCCCTGGCTGAGTGCATTGGCCAGTTGCAACAGTTGACAGATCGCGCTGCAGAGAATTATCGCAGCGCTGTCCGCGGATTTTTTTGCGCGCCAGCGCTTTGTCGATTCCCACCGTGACAAACTAGAACCGTCTTCAGGGTGCAATGACCTGTCTCCGTCGCTGCTCGCTTGCCTTCATGACTTCGTTCATGTCTGCCGCTGGCCGGATCTCGAAAATGTTGCCATACGTCAGAGCTGGATGCCGGCCGATGAGCTCGACAGCATGGTTCATGTCCCTCGCCTCAAGGACGAGAATGCCGCCGAGTTGTTCCTTGGTTTCGGTATAGGGGCCGTCGGTCGTTGCCACCTTGCCGTTCTTCCAGGACAGAGTCAGGGCGGTTTCCGGACCCTGAAGCGCTTCGCCGCCACCCCAGTGCCCGTTGGCGCGAAGATGATCGTCATATTCAAAGCATGTGTCGAACATGGCGTTTCGCTCGCTTTCCGCCATGCCATCGAATCTGCCTTTGTCGTAGTAGCCGAAACAGATATATTTCATGGCTCTTCTCCTGCTGATGTATGTGAGCCGCGTGAGTGCGGCGATGGCGCGCGCGGACTCGGATGCGCCAGACGGCTCCGATGGTGCGATGCAGGGCCAACTGCTGTGTGGCGTGATGTGGATCGGTAGCGAACACTGCTACCGATCCCACCGGCTTTCGATTCATGGATTGAAGTGAGGCTATTTGTTGGCGGTCTGATTTGGCAGCTTGGCGCGCTTCTCAACTTTGTGCTGAATCTGCTCTTCTGACAGGACAGGTGCGAAGTCTTCCATCTCGAAGATCTGGCGGATTTCGACCTCGGATTCACCGCCGGGGTTGCAGTTGGGGGCGCGCTTGACCCACTCGATGGCCTCTTCGAGGGACTTGACCTGCAAGATCGAGAAGCCGGCGATAAGCTCCTTGGCCTCGGTGAAGGGGCCGTCAATGACGGAACGAGAGTTGCCGGAGAACTTGACGCGTGCGCCTTTGGAACTGGGATGGAGACCATCGAGGGCGAGCAGGACGCCAGCCTTCGAGAGCTCTTCGTTGTACTTTCCCATCTCGAGCAGGAGCTCGGGATCGGGGAGGGCGCCTTGCTTTTCTGCCTCTGGGGTCGATTTGACGATGACCATGAATCGCATGGGGAAATCTCCTTTGGGTTGCCCGTTCGAGGGTTGCTGGTTGGGTGGCTTGTTTTCGGGTTTGGCGATTGATTGCCTACCCTGCTTTCACCCTATAGTCGAACGGACCCACCGGAATTCGACAAATCGCCAAAGAAAACTTTCTTCTTCCGCGCTTTGCTGGTAATAACGTAATGCCGCCAGCCTGTAGAGCGTTAAGTCGTCTCCGTCGCAAGGCTGCACGACGGCCCGCCAGGATTGGTCCTACCATGCGAGGGTACCCCCGGTCCCTGCTTTTCGGGACCGGGGAGGAATCGCCGCCGGACATTCCTTATTTCAAATGCCGAATCCGCTCTTGCAGGAATTGCCGCTCTGGTTCCTGTTGGGTCAGCGCCAGAGCTCTCTCATAAGAGGACCGGGCCTCAGCTGTCCGGCCCAGCCTGCGGCACATATCCGCGCGGGCTGCATGCGCCAGGTAGTAGTTTGCCAATTCGCCATCTTCCAACACCGCGTCGATCTGCGCCAGACCGGCCTCCGGGCCGTCGCGCAGGCCAATGGCCACGGCACGATTGAGATGAACTACCGGCGAAGGCTGAATTCGCACCAGTTGGTCGTAAATCGCAACGATCTGCCGCCAGTCGGTGGCAGCGACCGATTCCGCCTGCGCATGAACGGCCGCGATGGCAGCCTGCAGTGTGTAAGCGCCGAAGCGGCGGGAGCTGAGGGCTTTCTTGAGCAATGCCAGGCCTTCCTCGATGTGCGAGCGGTTCCAGAGCGAGCGGTCTTGGTTCTCAAGCAAAATCAGCCCTCCGGCCGGAGAGGTTCTGGCGGCATGACGTGATTCCTGGAGCAACATCAGGGCCAGCAGCCCAATGACTTCGGGCTCTGGCCTGAGTTCGGCCAGCAACCGGCCCAGTCGGATCGCCTCGCCGGTGATCTCGGCCCGCGTTACCTCCGCTCCCGCCGCGGCCGAATACCCCTCGTTAAAGACGAGATAGATGACCTGAAGCACTGCGTCGAGCCGCTCCGGCAATTCCTGCGGCGCCGGCACCTCGTAGGGTATCGGTGTCTCTCGAATCCTTGCCTTGGCGCGCACGATGCGTTGGGCGAGCGTTGCCGGCGTAACCAGAAATGCCCGGGCAATCTCCTCCGTTGTGAGGCCGCAGATTTCGCGAAGAGTGAGCGCAACCTGGCCTTCAGGAGGCAGAGCGGGATGGCAGCAGGTAAAAATCAGACGGAGGCGATCATCCTCGATCTCCTCATCTCCAATCTCTCCATTCCCGCCGGGAGCATGGTTGACTCGCGATTCCATATGGGCAACGAGATCTCTCTCGGCTCCATTGAAGCGCGCGCGCCGGCGCATAGCGTCTATGGCCTTGAAGCGTGCCGTTGAAATCAGCCAGGGGCGTGGCTTGGCTGGAATGCCAGCCAGCGTCCAGGACTCCAGAGCGGCAGCGAACGCCTCGTGCATCGACTCTTCGGCCAGGTCCAGGTCTCCGAGGAGGCGCACGAGGGTCGCCAGAACCCGGCCCGATTCTGACCGGTAGAGAGTTTCAATGGTCTGGCTCAGTTGTTCGGGCACGGGCGGCGGCTGCGACATCGGCATCTCGGCCAAACTACCAGACGGAGTGGCTCAATACAACTGCGCTCAGGTTCCCCCATGCACAATTCATCGGCGCTACGATCTCGTGCACGCCACCAATAGGCGGAATACAGCCGATGGGCTCATCGAGCTTGGCTGTCCGAGAAATCTTCGTCTCCTATGATTCCGGGCGGGCCATAGGCATCTCGGCAGGTCGATCTTATCCAACAGCAAGTTACCCTTCGTTCCAACTGTTGTCGGATATGACCGGAGGCTTTTGGGGCAGAGCAGAGTCCCAACCTCTTGGGAAAGAATGCTGTTAGCGAGTTCTTTAGACAAAGCGGCAACACGCCTGAACGGTAGCCGACGCTGATAAGAGCCAGGAATCCAAGTTAAACAAAACGAAGACGAACGCCAACTGCTGGCGAACCCACCCAAGGCTTCATTCCCCGCGGGTCCGCGAAGGCGGCGGGAGACTAGAGCGGAAACAGCGAGTCTGAAGCGACCGGCAGGGTCGCCAGCCGGGAGCGGCGGCGGGGCGACGGGGACACAGGCGAAGCCAGCAGGCGGGCAATCTCCCGCAGTTCAGAGCGGGCGTGTCCGATCACCGCGGCCACGGAATCCTGATGCCGATTGAGATCGCCGCCGGTGAGCGGCAGGCTCGGCTGGGAATCGATGCGGCGATTTCCCTGTTCCAGGGCCTGGCGTGCGCCGGAAAGGGTATAACCCTCCCCGTGAACCAGGCGCTTGATCTCCAAGGCCAGCTCAACATCGCGACGGCGGTAGAGCCGCTGGCCGGTTCCGCTCTTGTTGGGCCTGAGCTGGGGAAACTGCGTCTCCCAGAAGCGCAGCACATAGGTCTCGACGGCACAGATGCGCGCCACATCCCCGATCCTGAAATAGAGGCGGTCGGGAATCGCGGGCGAGTCAAAGACGCGCTTCTGAGAGAGTTGCGAGGCCATAGTCAAGACGAGTTGGGGCCATATTCACGCGGGGATTCCAGCTCTAAACGAAGTATAGGTCACGGTTTGCACAATTTGTGAAGCAAAATCGACGAGTTGGCACCATCTTTGACAGGGATGAGAGCGAAAAAACCGGAAACAGGCGCGTCGCGCGGACCCACAGTAGCCTGAAGGCGGCTCCGGGCCAGCGCGAAGCCCATAGCAGCTCTTCAATTCGCGGCGGGGAGAAAGAGACGGAGAACAGGGGACTCAGTCCCCTGAATAAACGGCCAATCACGCGGCCTTCAGCCCTGGGCCAGGAGGCCAGTTCAACTCATGTCTCGATTTCGTGGGGTTGAAGAGGCTGCGTAAAAACCCCTGCTTTTTGGAAAAACCCCGAAAACACACCTCAGGGGCTAAAGCCCGCGTTGATTATGAGGCCGCTTACGGCACGGTCGAAAACGTTGCCTATCCCCTTTAGAATCTTCACAGCGATTTCGGGCGCCCCTACGGGGCTTTAGCTCCATTTGTCGGCCTTTCCCAGGACTGCGCTTCGCTTGTCCTGGGCTAACATCCTTCGGCCCCTCCGGGGCTAGGCGCTTTCTGGGCGGCTGATGGCAGAGCGCGCCGGAGAGTGGTGCGGAGCAGCGCGCAAGTATTGATTTGGCCAAGAGGCGAGCTCGCCCAGTTCGGCGGCGGCATGGAGCGGCCAATTGGGGTCGCGGAGCATCTCCCGGCCCAGCAGCACCAGATCGGCGTTGCCTTCGGCCACCACGGCATCTGCCTGAGCGGCGGTGGTGATCAGGCCCACCGCGGCGGTAGGAATATTGGCCTCGCGGCGGATTCTACCGGCAAAGCCGACCTGGAAGCCGGGTCCAACTGGAATCTGGGCGTTGGGAATCTGGCCACCGGAGGAGACATCCACCAAGTCGACCCCGTGTTCGCGGAGAAGACCGGCCAACTCGACACTCTCGTCAACCGTCCATCCATCCTCGGCCCAATCGGTGGCGGAGATGCGCACAAACAGCGGTAGATGGGCCGGCCAGATGCCTCGGACGGCGCTCACCACCTCAAGGAGCAGGCGGGTGCGGTTCCTGAAGCTGCCGCCGTAGACATCGGTGCGACGGTTGGCAAGTGGAGAGAGGAACTGGTGGAGCAGGTATCCGTGAGCGGCGTGAATTTCAACCAGATCGAACCCTGCCTCGAGCGCTCTGCGCGCCGCCTGCGCAAAAGCCTCAATCACGCCGGCAATCGCGTTGGGGTGCAGCGCCTTGGGCACGGCGTAATTGGGAGCAAAGGCCACGGCGCTGGGCGCGACCGGCTGCCAGCCGCCCTCGGTGGGAAGCAACAGGCGCTCTCCCGGAAACGGAATGGCCATGCTGCCCTTGCGGCCGGCGTGAGCCAGTTGAATTGCTGCGCGGGCTCCCTGGGAGTGGAGAAAAGCCACGATGCGTTTCAGGGCGGGGATGTGCTTGTCTTTCCAAAGGCCGAGATCGCCCACGGAGATGCGGCCCTCGGGAACAACGGCGGCGGCCTCGAGAATCACCAGGCCTGCTCCGCCCTGGGCGCGGCTACCCAGATGGGCCAGGTGCCAGTCGGTGGCGAAGCCGTCCTCCGAGGAGTATTGGCACATCGGCGAGACACCGATGCGGTTGGCGAATTCGACGGAACGAAGCTTGAGGGGCGAGAAAAGGGGATGGCTCATGAGTTCGAGATGGGTTCCTGGGGATCGGATTGTAGCGTGAAGCCTATATAGAGGATGAACGGGAGCGGCGCGAGATGCAAATCGGGCGCTTTTAGTTCAATTGCAAAGAAAATGAAGCCAGAAAACCGGCACCGGCCTTACACTGACCGTGTAAATCCGGTGACGCCATGCCCGTAGCTCATTTGACTCTGGAAGTCCGCATCGAGCACGCCCAGTCGCTGAAGGACCGCAGGCAGGTGGTGCGTTCGCTCAAAGACCAGTTGAAACAAGGCTTCAATATCTCCGTTGCCGAGATGGATGAAGCCGTAACCTGGCGCTCAGCCACCATTGGCGTAGTGGCCGTGTCGCGCTCGCGCAGCTACCTGCACGGGTTGATCGAGGAGGTCGAGCGCGCCGCCCGGCGCATCCTCAACGATCACGGCGCGGAACTGGCCGACGCTTCCTGGGACTACATCGAGAACTGACACCAAGAACCCCGCGCCCCGGCTGTGAAAGGATAAAGCAATGAAAGTGCTGATCTTTGGCGTGACGGGAATGGTGGGTCAAGGGGTGCTGAGAGAGTGCCTGCGCGCGGACGACGTGGAGCAGGTCGCAGTGGTTGTCCGTCGTGCGACGGGCTTTGAGTCCCCCAAGCTGCGGGAAATCGTGCGGGGAGACTTGGCGGAATATGAGGGCATGGAGGGCGAGCTCTCAGGCTTCGACGCCTGTTTCTTCTGCCTGGGCATCTCATCCAGCGGAATGGCGGAGGCAGAGTACGCGCGTATCACCTATGGGCTCACCACGGCGGCCGCGGAAGTTCTCAGCCGGCTCAACCCGGAGATGAGCTTCACCTATGTCTCCGGCGCGGGCACCGACAGCTCCGAGAAGGGCCGTACGATGTGGGCGCGGGTCAAGGGGCGGACGGAAAACGCGCTGCTGGCGTTGCCTTTCAAGGCCTACATGTTCCGGCCTGGAATCATCGAGCCTCTGGACGGCATTGAATCGAAGACGCCCGCCTACCGGATCTTTTACAAGATGGCCAAGCCGCTGCTCCCGCTTGTTCGCTGGGCACTGCCGAACCAGATTCTTTCGACGCGGGAGATCGGCCAGGCCATGCTGGCCGTGGCGCGGGGTGGGTGCGCGAAGCGGATTCTGGAGACCTCGGACATCCGGGCCCTGCTGCGGTAGCTGCGATCACAGGCGCGTGCCGAAGATGGGCGTCCTTGCCCATCGCTTACTGGTTGATGACCAGGTTCAATGCGACGGTAGAGGCCTGCGTGCCGCTGGTGGCCGAGATAGTGAATGTGACATACGTGGGCGGGGGGGGAGTCGAGAGCGAGCTGCTCCCGCCGCCACAGGCGCTCATGCTGAGAACTGCCAAGGCCGCCACGGCTAGAAACACCTTGCCCAGCTTTCTTGTCTTTCTGCCGAAGGCCACTGCGATGAGCGCCGCATACGCGAAGGGCAAGGTTCCTGGGAAGGGCGGCTCCGAGTGCATCTGCGCAGTTGCCGGGGTTGTCACGGTCACGGTGAATGGCACTGAAGCCGTGGAAGCTGCGAGCGTCTCGGAGGCGGGAAGGGTGCATTGCACTCCGGTAAGCGCAGTGGAAGGAGTGCAGGTAAGGTTGACCACTCCCGCGAAGCTGGAGTTCGAGAGGGTGAGGCTGTAGTTGGCCGTCGCGCCCTGCTGGATGGACTGGGAGAGCGAGGCGGCGGACAAGGCAAATGGCGCGGTGATGACCAGCGTGGCGGCGGTGGAGGTGGCAGGATTGTAGTTGCTGTCACCGGAATATTGCGCCGTAAGGCTATGCGTGCCGTCGGCGGTGAAGGTGGCGGAGATGGCGGCATTGGTTCCATTGGCCGCGGCCAAGGCAACCGGCGAACCAAGAGCCGCGCCGTTGTCCAGGAACTGGATTGTCCCGGTGGGGAGCACGCCCCCATAGTCGGAGTACACAAAGGTATTCATGGCGACAGGCTGCAAGGCGATTGCTGTCGCGGGCGCACGGACCGAAACCACGATCGGATCGCCCTTGGTTACGGTAATCGTCACGCTGCTGCTCGCGCTCGCGTTGAAATTCTGTGGGACCGCCGTGTCGCCGCTGTAACTGGCGGCAATGACATGCTGACCGATGGTCAGGCAGCTATTGACCGTGGGGCAATCGTAGTATCGGGCGATCCCACCCGGCAGCGGTCCCAGCGGGACGGTGCTCAGCACTTTGCCGTTGTCAGTAAAAGTGACGGCTCCCGTAGTGGGCAGAAGCCCTGAAGCTCCTGTGACATTGGCAGTGAAAACCAGCATGCTGTTGGGATCGGCGTAGTCCAGCGTTGTGCCCGAAGTGGGGGTGCCGCTGCCGCCGGTCAGGATTCCCGATTGCAGGCTGGTGGTGGTGTTCTCCGCCGCAACGCTGAGCGAAACAGAGTTGGACGTGCTGCCGGCGAAGACACTGTCTCCGGGAAATGAAGCGTAGAGGTTGTAATTTGCGCCTGCGGGGAGCGCTTTCACGCTGAGCGTTCCGGTGGTGGCCGTGCCACCGCTGCCGGACAGGGGTGCAGACTCGATTCCTATTGGCGCGGGAAGGTTGCCGCCCTGCGCCATCAGCGCCACTTCAGTGCCTGGAGTCTGCGACTTTGTCCCGCTCAGCGCGCCCACCGAGACGGTAACGGAGACCAGCTGCCCATGCGCAATGCTCGCCGCGCTCGACGGCAGTTGAACGCCGTTAAAGGAAGCCGAGAGCGTGGTAGACGAGCCGTTGAAACCCGCCGCGGCGCTGGACCATGCGCTTACCAGTTTGGCGGCGTCGATCGATCCCAGCCCGGAAGCGGGATCAAAGCCTGGTACAGCGTTGTACCCAAGCTGTCCGGCCGTGTCGCCAGGGGGCAGGAAAGTGAGGGTATCGTTGCCGGGAACGCCATTGTCGCCGGTGGTCACATCGTTGAATACGCATTGCGCTCCCGGCCGGGTTGCGGGATTGGTCTGATTGCTGGAATTGCAGGCGGGATAGCTGGAACTTTCAGCGGCAGCCATGGAATAGAGCTGGAAATTGGCCAATCCCTGGCGTCCGCCGGCTGCCTGGTCGATCAGGGCCATCACACCCGCCATTGCGGGCGAGGCGAACGACGTTCCTCCCGCGAAATTGCTGAAGTTGACCGTTCCTCCGTTTACCTGGCAATCGAGCTGGGTGGGATGCTCGGTGAAACAAAAGACGTAGGGGTCGTGTTTCTCAGAGGCCGTCAGAGAGAGATCCGGCAAGACGCGATTGGCGAACCTGGCGCCGGTCAGACCCAGGATGGGGAGCGTTTGCCAGCTTGGAACCGGATAAAGCGTGCTGATTCCGCCGCCGCCGGCATACCCGCAACTGGCGGGACAGTCGTCCCAAACCATCTCAGGGATATAGCCGATTGCCAGACTTGTGCCGCTGTTCCAGAAGGTCGCATTTGCCCCGCCGTTGACGGTTTCATTGAACTGGGTGCCTCCCACGGAGGTATTGAACGGCGTCGAGCTCAGGCCATTGACCCCGAGCTCGGTGTTGCTGGTGAAGCTGTCCGGTTCGCATCCCGCCGCGCCCCAATCGCCTGACGCGGTAAAAACGCCGATCCCTTGCGCCGCGGCTTGCTCGAACAATGCGTTCCAAAACGCGTTCTCCGCCGTTCCCAGGTCCTGTTCGCAGCCCGAAAAGCTCAGATTCATGACCCCGGCAAGGTTGTTATCCACGATGTAAAGGGAAGAAAGAACCACCGGGTCCGTGGTGTTGGTTCCGGCGCTAACCACCAGGTCGATGGTCGCTTTGGGAGCCACGGCGCCCGACCACTCCACATCCAGGGTCGCCTCAGTGTCCACCGCGTTCAAGACGATGCCAGGCGCGGTCAGCACGATGTTGGGCGGATTGGCGGGCAATCCGAAAATTTGCCTGAAACTGGCCACGTCGTCTACGCCGGTTGTGGGAATCGTGTTCACCATTCCCTCGGCGACGATGGCAATCGTCTGTCCGGAGCCATCGACGGGCGTGGTTTTCGGCGATGGGGCTACCCCGTTGTACAAGGGATTCAGATCGTAAATCGTGGCGAAGTCCGCAGGAGAGATCGCATTGAAACCGTCTCCCGAATCGAAGAGAGCCTTGCCCGCCACCAGCTTTGCTGTTGCCTGTCTATTGGCGGGGATCAGGGCCGGCTTGCTGTAGAAATCGTGGAGCGAAACCAGACCGCGCACGGTTTGCGCCAATCTTGCGGGAACGCTGATGTCCGAAGCATTCGCCGTGTGCAGTTCGCCATCCACCCGATATCGGTGCATCTGTGTCTGAAACGCGGCTTCGACTTGCGCCGAGGTCCCGGAGAACTCTATCCATCGCCCGCTCTTAGCCACCGCGTTCACGGAGAATCCCTGTTGGCTCAGCCAGGAAGCAACTTCCTGGATCTGCGGGCGCGAGGGACCGTATGAGCTGCCAAACTCCTCGGGAGTGATCCAACGGTGGTAGTCGGGCGAGCCCTTGGTCTGCTGGCTGTCGATCAAGGTTCTGGCCTTATGGTCCTGCTCCGCGGTTGCGCCGAGCACCAGAATCATCCGCTCCAGCGGGGTTGCGCCGTCCAGTGACCCGGCATCGTATTCAGGACGTGCCTTGCGATGAGTTGAGTGCGGGATCCGTACGCGCGGATTGTTGTCAAGGCTAGCTGGGATTGCAGAGGGCTGCGCGGAATTGAATATCGCAGCTGGATAGGTTTGAGCCAGCACGGGAAGCGACAACGCGCTCCCCAGAATGAGTAGCGATCTTATCGATTGCACGATGGCCATCCCCCGGCGACCGCGGCCGCAGCGTTACGATCCGCACTTCCTTCCACAATCCCAGTGAAAAAGTGAGAGGAATCCCGTCCGCAATTATGCAATATCCCGCCCGCGCAGGGATGTGACAGCGATTTTCCATCGCCCCGCCCGCAGCATTCTCAACTTGCCGTTGGTTCGAGTTTTGCGCAAACCGCTGGACGCCTTGCGCGCGCTTCCCCACGCTGAGTATCTTTGTGGAGCAGCTTGCGCCATTCGCAACGAGAGGTTCATGGACGTCCTAGAACAGCTTTTTCAGCAGCATTTCCATCTGGCGCCGGAGCGCGTGCAGCCCTTGCAAGGCCAACTGGGCGGGTCGGGGCGCACCATTGTGCGGTTGACCAGCGGAGAAGCGAGCGCCATCGGCATTCTTTATGCGGTGCACGAAGAGAATATCGCCTTCCTGGAGTTCTCCCGGCACTTTCGCCGCCACGGATTGCCGGTTCCCGAGATCTATGCCGAGAATTTGAGCCAGGGCGCCTACCTGGAAGAAGACCTGGGCGACACCACGCTTTTTGAATTTTTGGGCAAGCATCGCGCCGGCGAGTCCATTGCTCCGCCGGCGATTGACGCGTATCGCAAGGTGGTGGCGATGCTGCCGCGCTTTCAGATCGAAGCGGGCAGGGATTTGAATTACAAGGTCTGCTATCCGCGCGACCGCTTCGACCGCCAGTCCATCGCCTGGGATTTGAATTATTTCAAGTATTACTTTCTTCGTCTGGCCGGAGTTCCCTTCAACGAACAGGCGCTGGAGGTCGATTTCAGCCGCCTGACCAAGTTTCTGCTGTGCGCCGGCCACGACTACTTTCTCTATCGCGATTTTCAGTCGCGCAACGTCATGCTGCGGGACGGGCAGCCCTATTTCCTTGACTACCAGGGCGGGCGCAAGGGGGCGCTGCAATACGACATCGCTTCCCTGCTTTACGACGGCAAGGCGGACCTGCCGCCGGATCTGCGCCTGCAACTGCTCGACGACTATCTTGGCTGCCTTTCAAGGTATACAGATCAGAAGCGCGAAGCGTTCATGGAGCACTATTACGCGTACGTCTATGTGCGCATCTTGCAGGCTCTGGGGGCATACGGGTTCAGAGGGTTCTACGAGCGCAAGGCGCATTTTTTGCAGAGCGTTCCCTACGCGCTGAAGAACTTGCGCTGGCTGGCGGAGAACGTGAAGCTGCCTGTCGCGCTGCCCGCGCTGATGGCCGCGCTCGAAGCCATGACGGAGTCAGAGAAACTGCTGGGCTTGGCTGCTTCCGCGGAGGTCTTGAAGGTGAGGATCTTCAGCTTCAGCTTCCACCGCGAGATGCCGGCCGACGAAACAGGCAACGGCGGCGGATTTGTCTTCGATGCCCGCAGTTTGCCGAATCCGGGGCGCGAAGAGCAATTCAAGCAGTTGACCGGCAAGGACGCGCCGGTGATGGAGTATCTGAACCGGCAAGAAAGCGTGCACCAGTACCTTGCCCACGTGCTGGCGCTGGTGGATGCCAGCGTGAGCGGATACCAGCGGCGCGGATTCAAGAACCTGATGGTGTCGTTTGGCTGTACAGGCGGCCAGCACCGCTCGGTGTATCTGGCCGAGCAGTTAGCCAGGCATTTGCGCGCCAATGGCGTGGAAGCAGAAGTCCGGCACGTTGAGCAGGAGCGGTGGCCCAAATGAAGGCGATGATTCTGGCTGCCGGGTTGGGCACGCGCCTGCGGCCGCTCACCAATGACCGTCCCAAGGCGCTGGTAACGGTGGCCGGCCACACGCTGCTGGAGATTGCTCTGCGCCGCCTGCGCGGCTGTGGCGTGCGCGAAGCCATCGTTAATACGCATCACCATGCGGAGATGATCGAGTACTACCTCAAGGCCAACCGGAACTTCGGCATGAGAATCGAAATCTCGCGCGAAGAAGAACTGCTGGACACCGGAGGCGGCTTGAAGAAGGCCGCGCATTTCTTTCTTGAAGACGGGGCGCGGGAGCCGTTCCTCTTGCACAATGTGGATGTGATCAGCACCATCGACCTGTTGCGCATGGTCTGCTTCCACGCCGAGCATGGCGCCCTGGCCACGCTGGCGGTGCAAGAGCGGGAAACTTCGCGCTATCTGCTCTTCGACGAAGATGGGCAGCTGTGCGGGCGGCGCGCCGGGCGCGACGGGGCGGATGAACTGGCCCGCCCCGCGCGGGAAGCCCATGCACTGGCATTTTCAGGCATCCACGTTCTTTCACCTCAGATTTTCGCGAAGATGGGCGAGGAGGGCGCATTCCCCATCGTTTCCAGCTATCTGAACCTGGCGGCGCGAGGAGAAAAGATCGCCGCCTTTCGCGCGGATGAATGGTACTGGCGCGATCTTGGGCGTCCCGAGAGCATCCTGCAATCAGGTGAGGATTTGGACAGCGGCAAATACCGCATCGCATGACCGGTCCGCTGCTTTTTGAAGCACCAGGATGAAAGATCACAGCTGCGTAGAGCGGAGAAAGTAACGAACCATCCATGAGGCCCTGGCAATGATCGACGCAAGCTTCTGCAATCACATCGGTATCATCACGCTCAATAATCCCGAGAAACGCAACGCGCTCAACAAGGAACTCATCCATGGCATCTGCGCCGCGCTCGAGGAGATGCGGCGTCAGGAGGTTCGGGTCGTCATCTTGCGCGCGCCCGCCGGTTCAAAGGTCTTTTCGTCGGGCCACGATGTGAGAGAGCTGCCCACCAACGGACGCGACCCGCTGACCTATGACGATCCGCTGCGGCGCGTCATCCGCACTATCGAGCAATTTCCCGCGCCGGTTATCGCCATGATCGAGGGCAGCGTGTGGGGTGGCGCCTGCGAGCTGGTGATGAGTTGCGACATGATTGTGGCGACCGAGGACACCACCTTTTCGGTAACTCCCGCCAAGCTCGGCATGCCCTACAACATCTCCGGCGTACAGAATTTCTTGAATACCGGGGGCATATCGCTCTGCAAAGAGATGCTCTTCACCGCCCAGCCCATGCCGGTGCAGCGCCTTGTGGATTGCGGGATCGTGAGCCATGCGGTACCCAGAGAGCAACTGGAGAGCCTGACCATGACCATTGCCGGGCAGGTTTCGAGGAACTCGCCGCTGGTCATGGGGCTTCTCAAGGAGGAGTTGCGGCTGCTTTCTGTCTCGCACAGCCTGGGACCGGAAACCTACGAGAGAGTTCAGGCGATGCGGCGCCACATCTACGACAGCGGCGACTACCAGGAAGGGATTCGCGCGTTTCTCGAGAAGCGGCCTCCCGAGTTTAAGGGCAAGTAAGGGGAGGGCAAACGTCTCGTGCTTGTAGATCACACCCTCTGCAAGAAGGGCGCGGGGCAGCGTGAACCCTCGCCCGTGTCCTGTCTCTGAAGTTCGCATCGGAAATCTGGGCGGGAGAAAAGCAGATTCTTCGCCCACCACCCCCGGACTCCACCCCAAAGAGCAAAGGCCGCTCTTTGGGGACCCTGGAACTGAAAACCGTTCGGGGCCCCGTTCACTCAGAATGACAGCCGCAGTTATGCCAGGGACTTTGGAGACAGGACACTAGAAAAACAGCGTCCAGTTCGCAATGGCATTGAGCGCATTGGGAACCCGCGGAGTAATGGCCGGCCCGGCGACGTAGCTCATTCCGAGGCTCAGGTAGTTGCCCGGCGCGGCGCGCAGCGAGTAGCTGCCGGTCACCGTCGTTCCCGCCCGCCACACGGTCTTGCCCTGGGAAACGAGGCTGTTGGTAAAGATCCTGCTGTAACCGCTCCGCGAGGCCACGGCGGAGAAGACGTCGTCTGGACGCGAGCGGAACGGCGCCTTCTTGTAGAGTCGCGCCTCGTAGTAGCGGGAGTACGCGTTCATTGTTTCCGGAACCGTCATGAAGGATCCGCCCGCATAAAGCCCATGCGCGGGATGCTCGCTGTTGGTCTTGAGCACCTGAGCATCCATCAGCGCGTAGGCGCAGTAGTTGCCCGGCTCCATCTTGCCCGTGGCCATGTTCTGGTAAAGCGTTCGGTTGTAGATAGAACCGGCGCGGAACCACGCCTCGTGCGCCTTCGCGCTGGCCGGCCGCAGGTAGCCAGCTTCGTCCACCAGGACCAGCTTGTCGCCGTGGGGGATGAACCTGAAGCCGGAGTGGTTGCGCGCGACTTCGGACGGCGCTCCGTTGGGATCCTGGCTGCGCTGCTCGGCGGTCTTGATATAGGTATTCCCGGGCCCGCGAACCCGAACGTTGAACGAAGGCGCCGTCAGTGGGAAGTACGACATTCCGGCCTCGTAAGGCAAAACGGCATAAACGCCCTGTGCGCCGGTCGCGGTCGATCCCCCCACAAACAGGCCAACGAAGTTCATGTTGTTGGCAATGTAGCCTGCCTTGAGCTCCACCCGGTCCGCCCCGAATTCCTTGTAAAAATACATGGCCCAAAGCTGAACCGTCTTCGGCCCCGCGGGATTCCAGCTTGCCCAGTTCCACACCCCGCCCAGATAAAACTGTGCGTTTTCGAGATGCAGTTGCCGCAGATCGGCCGAGAGAATCGGCTGCACAAAGGAACTCCCGAAGGCCCGCTGGCCAACGTAGACCTGGTCATCGGCCTGCACCGGCTTATCGAGCATGTTCTGCGTATATTGAACTCCCGAGATGACCCGGAATGCGATGCCCTTGCTGGCAAGGCCACTTCGAAAGCCGGAGTGAACGTCGATGACGCTGTCGGCAAACGGGGGCATGGCGGCATCGCCGCCGCGGTAATTCAGATCCTCGATGGAACGTGCCCCGGGTTCCGGCGAATCGGGAAGGCCCTGATTTGCAGGTTTGCTTTGGGCGCTGCTCACCATTCCGGCGCACAACAGAAGCACAATTGCGAGGATCATCCCGTTCCTTCGGTCTTTCTCTTCTTGCATTACGCCTGCACCTTCAGTCTTTCTGGCGGCATTCCGGCCCGTGGCCCCGGAAAACATCTCTCAAGAGGCTCAAATCAAAAATACACTGCTTGACCTCGGCGCATGACCGGCCCAGAGTCCGGAAGGAAGTCATCCATCGCGTGGGAGCGAAATTCGAATGAGCTGCAAGGCCGCCTTTCCCCTGTACAGCGCGATTCAAATTGGGCTATTCTCTCGCCAGCGGGGTTCCGATGCGACCACGTTGCGGCAAAGCGATGCTGCACGCGACGCCTGACAGGCGCTGGCACCGGCCTTGCGTGCAGAGCATCTCAACGCCTCTGCACCTGCGCGCACTCCCTACCCGCACCCGTCCCAGCCTCTTCGCCGGCGACTAGCTTCCCTCTGGTCACGTGGATCCCGGGCCATTTCTCGTTCGCGCCAGTCGAGCAATTCCAGATGCGCTGGGATTCGTGGCGCGCTTCCTCTCTCTCCCGCCACACCACCCTTCTGCCGTGGAGGCTGCCCCATGACCAGGCAAGAACTGCACGCACAGTACGGACCCAAGCTGGTTTGTCCCCTGCCTGGACCCAAGGCTCAGGCCGCCGTGTCCGCCGACGACCGGCTGATTTCGCCCAGCTACACGCGCTCCTGTCCGCTGGTGGCCAGGCGCGGGCGCGGCGTTCGCATCGAGGACGTAGACGGAAACGAATTTCTCGATTTCGCCGCCGGAATCGCCGTAGCCTCCACCGGCCACTGCCATCCCGAGGTGGTCGCCGCCATCCAGAAGCAGGCCGCCGAGCTGATACACATCTCAGGGACCGACTTCTATAACGAACCGCTCACCGATCTGGCCGAGAAACTATCGGCAATCGCACCCATGCCTGGCCCGCATCGGTTCTTCTACGGCAACTCAGGCACGGAGGCCGTGGAGTGCGCGCTCAAGCTGGCGCGCTACCACACTGGGCGGCAGCAGATCATCTCGTTCTTCGGCGCTTTCCACGGCCGCACCATGGGCGCGCTCTCCTTGACCGGCTCGAAGCCGCAGCAGAAGCGCCGCTTTTCGCCGCTGGTTCCGGGCGTGACGCATGTCCGCTATCCCTACGCCTATCGCGGCTGCTCCGGCGGAGCGCAGGACGAGGAAGCCTTCAGTTTGGGTTGCGCGCGCTACATCGAGGAGAAGCTCTTCAAGACCATCCTGCCGCCGGAAGAGGTGGCCGCTATCTTCGTCGAGCCGATTCAGGGTGAGGGCGGATATGTGGTTGCGCCGGACAACTTCTTGCGCGAGTTGCGGGCGATCTGCGACCGGCACGGCATTCTGCTGGTGGCCGACGAAGTGCAATGCGGCGCGGGGCGCACGGGAGAATGGTGGGCCATTCAACACTCCGGCGTGGAGCCGGATATAGTCTGTATGGCCAAGGGTCTCGCCAGCGGAATGCCGCTGGGCGTGTGCATGACCCGCGCGGAGATCATGGATTGGCTCCCCGGCTCGCACGCCTCGACCTTCGGCGGCAATCCGGTGTCGATCGCTGCGGCCATGGCGACATTGAACATTCTTGGGCGCGAGGCGATGGCCAACGCGGCCAAGGTTGGCCAATTCATGCTCGAGCGGCTGCGCGGCTGGAAACAGACGCATCCGCTGGTGGGCGATGTGCGCGGACGCGGCCTGATGATCGGCATCGAATTGGTCAAAGACAAGGCTACCCGCGAGCCTGCCACCGCGCAGCGCAACCAACTGGAGACGCTGGCCTTCAAGCGCGGCCTGATCGTGTTGGGCTGCGGCGAAACCACGCTCCGGCTGTGCCCCCCGCTGATCCTGAAGGAGGAAGAGGCCACCGTGGGACTCGACATCCTCGAAGAGACACTGAACCTGGTGGAGGCGGGGCATGCGCAGGCCGGAGCGCCGGCGGGAGTCTGAAAGATGAAATGGAAGGCGATCTGATTTGAAAGGCGAGGCTCCAGCGGATATGGAGAACGCCCCACAAAGTGCGCATGTTTACGGCATCTATCTCAAAGATATTTAGGAGGTTCGCACGGTCTTGAAGCAGGACGCGTGGGCCTTCAGCCCACGAAATCTAGATGCGAGTTATCCAGGGGACTGAAGTTCCCTTCTCCCTCCGTTTTGTTCTCGCCTCTGCACACATTGGGGAGCTGTTATTGCACTCAGGCGGAGCTCCTATCGCAGATTGAAAACCCAGAGGCACACCAGGAAGCCCGACAGCAGGAGAGCGATCAGCGCCTGACCAACAAGGAGCGGTTTCCACCCGGCGCCTCGTCCCAGAAGAGTGAGCACTGCGCTAACAGGCCAAGCGAGAAGCAGACCGGCCGCGAAGAGCATGATTCCTAAGTTCGAATCGAGATGAAGGAGAGCCGCTCCAAGTACAGTCAATAGCACCGAGGCGGCAAGCGACGCGATGGCGCAGTCGATTGTGCGTTGCGGTCCTGCTGCGCCGGCCCCAGAGCCGGCGCGAAGCCGGGCCACAATTGCTGCGGCTGAGAACAGGAGTCCAATGGCTGCATGACCCAAGAATAAGAGGAGGAGCGGACCCAACATGCCCAACGCGAAAAGACCGTTTCCAAACATCGCTTTCCCCCGATTGGAGTTATTGAAAGTCTATTCCCAAGGGATGCCCAGAGTGACCGCCGACGATCCAGGACTCCCGAACCGTTTGCCGCTTGAAGATCCGCCGAAGTCCAGTCTGTGGAATTTGCTCTCTCGCAGGCCCTGAAGCGCGCTGCCCCAGTCAAGAAGCCCGGTTCGCTGGGCTGCTCCAAGGTACACGATCAGTCGGCAGATTTGCAGCTTTTGCCTTTCCGGCGGAAAATGGTCTGCCATGGAAAGTCTGCTACAGATACGCGTCACCTTGCTCGAACGCGTGCTGGCCGGCTTGGACTGGATCGCCCGCCGCCGCGGCGCAGATCGCGTGCCCGCGCACCTGGCTACCGGCATCGAAGGCGAAACCGCCGCTTTCTTCTATTTGCGGCGCAAGGGTTATACCTTGGTGGCGCGGCGCTGGTCCTCGGGTGATCTGCCAGGCGACATCGACCTGATCGCGTGGGATGGGCCAATGCTGTGTTTTGTTGAGGTGAAGACCCGTACCGCCCGCGATGCCACGCCCGCCGAGGCGGCCGTCGATTCTCACAAGCGCCAGACGCTGCGCCGCCTGGCCCGGCAATATGTGCGCCAACTGCCCCAGGAGACTGCCCCGGCGGCGCGCTTCGACGTGATCAGCGTCTACCTTGTGCCCGGCGAAAAACGGGAATTCGTTCACTACCAGGGCAGTTTTGGCTGGGACGAAAAGCCGGACGATGATTGGCGCTAAACCGCCTGTGGCTACCCTTTCGCGTCCTCGAACTCCTCATGCCAGGCCATCTGAATGGCCTCAAGGCGCGATTCGTTCGATTTGGCCGGATCGCCGGCAAAACCTTCCAACTCCGTCACATAGCGGTGCAGGTCGGTAAAGCGCACCGTTAGCGGGTCCAGATCAGGAAACTTCTCTTGCAGTTGAATGCCAATCTCCTCGGCGTCGGTCCATTGAATCTCATGGGGCATGAAGACGGTTCCTCTTGAATGGGCTGGAGAAGGTCTGGTGCTCTCCCCGGTCTCAAAATCGAGACCGGGGGCACCCAGCTCTTTTGATTGAATTGGCAAAAGACTTACTCGGTTTCCGCCAGGGTCAGGGGCTTGCCTTCGGAGGTGTAGTTGCGGTTCCATTTGGGAATCTCCACCACGTAGTTGCCGGGGCCGGTGATGATTGCCTGGCAGCCCAATCGCGAATTCAATTGCTGATCGGCGGCCATGTCCATGCGGTCCAGTTCGTCGTCGTCGGCCGGGCTGATGCCCGTCTGGTCCTTGATCCAAAGATGGCAGGTGGTGCAGGCGCAAACACCCCCGCAGGCGTGATCGAGAAAGACGCCGTGGTTCTCTGCCACGTCGAGAAACGACATCGGCTTGCCGTGGTGCTCGTAAGGCATCGTGCCAAACTCGAACTCCACGGTTCTGCCCTCGGGAAGAAAGGTGACGCGCACCAGTTTGTCGGCTGGGATGTTCTTTTCAGTTGCTTCGCTCATACGGTCCGTCTCTTTCGTGCCGGATTGATCCATTGGACTGCGGCAGGTTCTGAAAAAGCAACCGCAGGTCCTTCGACTTCGCTGCGCTCCGCTCAGGATGACAGGCCACAATGGGACCGGTTCCCTTCGCCCCTACGGGGCTACAACTCTCGTTGGGCCGTAACCCAGGGCTGTGCATCGCTTGCCCTGGGCTATTCTCGATGCCTCCCTCCGGGAGGCAGTGCCGTCTGCGGACAAATCAACTCTACTTGAACTCCGCCGGGGCCATGGCGTGCGGTGCGGTGACGGCATCGCCCAAATCCTCACCGGCGGCATCCATGGTTTTGCCGCGAATGGCGGTCGAGACCGCGGCCTCCATCATCAGTTCGGCAAAGCGCCGCGTGGCCTGATCCAGCGCCAGCGTGGCTTCGCGGATTGCCGAAGCGTCCTCTCCGCGTCTGATGACCATGAGCCGGTCGCATGCCGCGGTAATCGCCGCCTGCTCCTCGGCGCGCAACTGCTTCCACGCCGGGTTCAAGGGAGCGCGCTCGACGGCTGCAATAATTGTCTCCGCCTCGTTGCGGGCCTCGATCAGGAGGCGCTTGGCAAAGTCCGCCTCCGCGTTATCGAAGGAGTCCAGGATCATGCTCTCGACTTGCTCGTCGGTAAGGCCGTAGGTGGGCTTCACCTCGATCTGCGCGGCCAGGCCGCTGCGCTGCTCGCGCGCCGTGACCTGCAGGATGCCGTCGGCGTCGATCAAGAACTTGACTTCGATCCGCGGCAGTCCGGCGCTCATGGGGGGGATGCCCTTGAGGTCAAAGCGGGCTAAGGACCGGCAATCCTCGGCCAGCTCGCGCTCGCCCTGCACCACATGAATCGCTACATTGGTCTGTCCGTCAACGCCGGTCGTAAAGTGCTCGGTGGCCGAGGCGGGAATCGTCGAATTGCGCTGAATGATGCGCGCAACCGTGCCGCCCAGGGCCTCGATGCCCAGCGAAAGCGGGGTCACGTCCAGCAGCAGCATCTCTTCGGTGGTCTTCGAGGCGCCGGCCAAGATGTCCGCCTGCACCGCCGCGCCCAGGGCCACCACTTCGTCGGGATTCAACTCGATGTGCGGGCGCTTGCCGCGCGGGCGGAGTCTGAAGAGTTCATCCACCAGTTCGCGCACTGCTGGAATACGCGTCGAACCGCCCACCAGCACCACTTCATCGATCTGCTCGGGGGGGATGCCGGCGTCGGTAATGGCCTGCTTGCAGGGGCCGGCGGTGCGCTCCAGAATCGGCTCGATCAGCAACTCGAAAACCGCGCGCGGAATCTCCCGCTGGTAGCGGTCGCCGTTGGGCAACTCAATATCGAATTGCGCGGCCTGCTCCGCCGAGAGCCGGACCTTGGCGTCGATAGCGGCCTTGCGCAGAGCCTGCACCGCGCCGGGATGCGCGCGCAGATCGACGCCATGCTCGCCA
>Ga0181520_10003129_pt1 | contig 29486 bp, 22 predicted proteins | sample PEATcosm2014_Bin_29_FD_132451 | JGI IMG/M metagenome (GOLD analysis project Ga0181520, IMG submission 132451) | Peatland microbial communities from MTU Mesocosm Facility, Houghton, MI, USA - PEATcosm2014_Bin02_30_metaG | ecosystem: Environmental > Terrestrial > Soil > Wetlands > Peat | place...
AGCCGGATGGCGAAAATATTCAATTGGACGAGGAGGGCCATGCCCGCCAGCACCAGGGCGCTGCATAACAGAATTTTCAGGGTGGGAAACCGCCGCCGGCTCACGGCCAGCCATAACGGGATGAGCACGCAATATAACTGGGTGAGAAAGGCCGACGTGGAGGTGGACACGTAGCCCAGCCCGTCCATTTGCAAGCAGACTCCGGCGGATGAGAAGCAGGCCAGCCAAAGGCCCTGTTCGATTTCCCGGCGCGAAGTGGTTTTGATCCAGGACCAGGAAAAAACCAGCAACAGCAGGCCCGCGAGCAGGAAGCGCAGCATGACGCAAAAAGAAGTGATGAACCAGCTTCCGGCCGCCGGCAAAATCGCCTGCTGGGTGAGCGTCAGCGCCTTCATCGCCGGAAAACTCACGGCCCAAAGGGCGGTGCAAAGCAAAAGCATCTGAAACGCCTTGCGGCGGTGATGGACATCCGGCATGAGATGATCGGGCAGTCAGCGCTGCGCCATTTTTTTTCGGGCGGCTTCGAGAATGGCGCGCTCGCGCGTGGTCAGGCTGTTGATGCCGCGTGCGGAGATTTTGTCCAGCACGGCGTCCACGTCCCCATCCTGAAATTCATTGGCCGATTTGTCCACGACGGGCGCCGGTTCCGGGCGGAAAAATCGCTCTTCCTCCGCCACCCCCAGCAGCGCCGGGTTCTTCAAAATCTTTTTGACGTAAAACCAGCCCATCGCCATGCCGCCAAGATGCGCAGCGTTGGCCACATTGTCCAAATGAAAAATGATGCCCATGAGCGCGATGACGAGGGAAAGAATCAACAAGGTCTTGGCGCGCAAATGCACCGGAATGACAAAGAAAATCAGCATGGTCAATTCGCGCTCGGGGAACAGCATGGCAAAAGCGGCCACGAGGCCGAAGGCACAGGCCGAAGCGCCGACCACCGGGCCGTCAAACAGCGCCGGCCAAACCATGGCGGTCAGAACTTGAAACACGCCGCCCACAATGCCACTGGAAAACACCAGGGCGAGATAGCGACGCGCGCCGAGCAGTTGTTCCAACTCGCGGCCGAAGACGAAGATGGCCCAACTGTTTAAAATCAGATGCATCCAGCCGGCGTGCATGAACTGGTAGGTTACCAGTTGCCAGACGTAGCCATGGGAAATACCGGCGCGGCTTAAAGCGAAATAGTTGAAGATGAAACTTTGTTCGTGGAAAAACTTGTCCGTGATCTGTTCGGCCAGCAGGACCACCAGATAGGACGCCACCAGCACCAGGGTCCACGACCAGCGCAGGCGAAAGTTTGGCCGCCACCCGCGTTCTCCAAATTCGGGCTGGCGCATGTAATCGCGATCTTCGAGCATGTTATAATTATTATATACTAATCTTCTTACCGGTTGTTCGCAACGTTGGCCATGGGGGGTCCTCTAAAATGCCCAATCCCATCCTCCTCGTTTGCGTTCCCGTCTGCCTCCTTGATTTTAAACGAGGACGAGGACGAGAACGAGGACGAACCGTCAATCGTCATTTCACGCCGGCTCCGAAGGCAAATCAGGGCGTTGCCGCCCGCGCGGACCACCAAAACATTCGTTCCTTGCCTTCGCGGTTCGGATACGAGCGCGGCGTCCAGTCCGCCCGCAGATCCAAGTGTGGCGAAAATCTTTCCCACTGCTCCGCGCGCGTGGTGGGCCACGGCGGGCCGTCCGGGCCGCAGTCGAAATAATTCACGGCCAGATAATGGCCCCCCGGCTTGAGCCAGCGCAAAACGGCGCGGACATAATCGTCACGTTCACTGGGTTGGATGGCGCAGAAGAGCGTGTGTTCAAACAACCAGTCAAATTTCTGCGGCGGCTCGTCGCGCAAAAAGTCGGCGAGGGCGAATTTCGCCGTCAGTCCGGCGGCCTGCGTGTTCTTTTCCGCGAGAGAAATGGCGCTGGGCGCGAGGTCAAAACCGAAGGCGGCAAAACCGGCGCGGGCGAATTCGCGGACATCGTGGCCGGCGCCGCAGCCGGGCACGGCCACGGTTGCCCGCGGCAAATCGGGATGCGCCGCGAGAAAATCCACGAGGCCGGGCGACGGCGCGCCTTTTTCCCATGGCATGTCGTGGGCCTGATAGCGGGTTTCCCAGTAATTTTGACTCATTTCATTTACGATTTAAGATATGCGATTTACGCGTTTTATTTCAGGGCCGGTCGCCAATTGTAAATCGCAAATCGTAATTCATGATCAGGAATTGATCTGGCCGTCCACCAGTTCAATGACGCGGGGGGCGGAGGAGGCAACTTTAGCATCATGCGTGGCAATGACCAGCGTCATCTGTTTTTCCGCGCGCAGGCCTTTCAGGAGTTCGATGATTTCGCCGCCGGTGTGGGAATCGAGATTGCCGGTGGGTTCATCGGCCAGCAGGAGTTCCGGTTCGTTGATGAGGGCGCGGGCGATGGCGACCCGCTGCTGCTCGCCGCCGGAAAGCTCGGACGGCTTGTGATCGAGCCGGTCCTGGAGACCGACACGCGCCAGCAATGCCTCCGCGCGCCGCGCCGTGACGCCGGCGCCGACCCGCGCCACCCGCGCGGGCAGGCAGACATTTTCCAGTGCGGTCAGTTCCGGGAGCAAATGGTAGGCCTGAAAAACAAAGCCGACGCGGCGATTGCGGAAATGCGTCAGCTCGCTGTCGGAAAAACGCGAGACGTTCTGGCCGTCGAAGAAAATTTCGCCTGCGTTTGGCGTATCCAGGCCACCGAGGAGATGGAGCAGAGTGCTTTTGCCGGTGCCGGACGCGCCGCGCAACGCCACGAAACCGCCGTGGGTGATTTCCACGTCCACCCCGCGCAACACTTCCAGCGTGCGCTTGCCCATGACGTAGGTTTTTTTAAGCCCGCTGGCGGATAAAAGGATGTCATTCATAACGCAGCGCCTCCACGGGTTTCAATCTGCCGGCGCGGACCGCCGGCAGCAGGCCGCCCAGGACACAAATGATAAATGAACTGATGCAGATGACCGCGACATCATGAGGACTGACGAGCGCGGGCAGTTCGCCGAAGCCATAGACGGATTTGGGAAACAATTCCCAGCCGGTTGCGTCGCGCATGAAATGCAGAAATTCGTTCCGATACGCCACGGCCAACATGCCCAGGCCGTATCCCGCCGCCACGCCGATGACGCCGATGATGGCGCTCTGGGCGAGAAAGATGCCGGAGATTTGGAGCTGCGTGGCGCCCAGCGCCTTGAGCATGCCAATCTCGCGCGTTTTCTGGATGACGAAGGTGATTTGCGCGCTCAAAATGCACAGGGCCGCGACCAGGACGATGAAAAAGAGCAGGTAAAACATCACGTTTTTTTCCACGACCAGCGCGCTCAGGATGCCGGAATTATCGTCCATCCACGATTGCGCGTAATAAGTGCCCTCGTTCATCTGGTAATTCAGCGTCTGCTCCAATTGCGTTTTAACCGTGTCCGCCCGATACGGATTGTCCAGCATGACGAAGAGGCCGTGGACGGAATTGTCCAGATCATACAAATCCTGCGCGTTGGCCAGCGAGGTGATGATGACGCGGGAATTGTATTCAAAATAACCGGTGTCAAAAATACCGCGCACCTCGTAGTCGTCCGGCATGATGGTCACTTCGCGTTTGTGGTCGCGGGCTTCCTTCATTTTTTTGATTTCCCGGATGGAATAAATGGAAAGGGTGTCGCCGACCTCAAGCTGCAAATTCTCGGCAAAATCCGTGCCCACGAGTACGCCGCGCCCGCTCAGGTCAAATTTTCCGCCGGGCTGAATTTCCTCCGGCAGTTTGCTCACCTTGGCCTCGGTCGCCGGGTCCACGCCGCGCAACATCGGCGCATCCTGCATGGAGGGCCGGTTGGAGTCGCCCTGGGTTTCCACCAGCACCGGTCCGAGGACAAAGGGCGAGACGCCGCGGACATTCTTGTTCGCCTTAACAATGGCCGCCACCTGCGCGTAATTTTTCATGGCGTTGCCCGATTCCTTGACGGTGAGATGCGCGCTGAAGCCGAGGATTTTGTCGCGCAAGTCGTGGTCGAACCCGCTCATGACGCTGATGACAATGATGAGGACGGCCACGCCCAGCGCGACGCCGAGGATGGAAATCAGGGTGATAATGGAGACGAAAGTCCGTTTGGGCCGCAGATAACGCAGCGCCAGGAACAGTTCAAACGGCAATCGAGACATCCGGTCAGCCTAAAGACGCGGGGCGGCGGTGTCAATTTTCTGTCGCTTTCTGTCGCTTTCTGTTGCTTGATTGAAGTGGTGAAGGGCGCGCGCTTTTTGAGGTGCCAGTTTAATGGTTCCTGACCGGCAGAGAGCAGGTGGATGTGCGATTGTGGCGCGTGCCTGCGCTATAGCATTTTAAGTAAAAATTTGAAACGCTTCCAGACCCAGCCCATCACTCTGCCGCTTGATTTTTAGGGGCAGGCGGTGAACTATTAGGCTGAAAATGAGGCTGCCATGAATACTATGACCGACAATACCACCTTGGACACCGCTATTGCCCGTTCAACTGTCGGTGACCTTCGTCACCGCCGGCACACGCTAAATCCCAACCGCACCTGGCTCGACCGCTGCGGCATCGCCGCCCAAACCGGCCTGGAATGGGCCGTCGCCCGCGTATCGCCCCTGGGCGATCCGCATATCTATGACACCCGCCAGTTTCCGTGGGCGGCGGGGGTCGAGGCCGAATGGCAGTGCATCCGCAAGGAACTCGATGCCGTGATGACCTTTCGCGATCAGATGCCGAGTTTTCAGGACATTCTCAAGGAAGTCGGCGCGATCCAGTCGGACAACAACTGGAAAACCTTTTTTCTCGCGGGCATCGGCATGGACTGCGCGGAAAACCGCCAGCGTTGTCCGGAGACCGTGCGGTTGCTCGGCAAAATTCCCGGCCTGACCACGGCCTTCTTCAGCATCCTCTCGCCGGGCAAACACATTCCCGCCCATCGCGGCGCGTGGAACGGCATCCTGCGTTTTCATCTCGGCCTCATGGTGCCGGAACCCCGCGAACGCGTCCGCATCCGCATCGGCAATGATTTCTATTCCTGGCGCGAGGGCGAGGCCCTGATTTTTGACGACACGTTCAACCATGAAGTCTGGAACGACACCAGCGGCTATCGCGTGGTGTTGTTCGTGGATTTTGCGCGGCCCCTGTACCAGCCGTTTCACTGGCTGAACCGGCGCCTCTTAAACGTCGGCGCGCTGGCGCCCTTTCTGCGCGAAGCCGGCGAGAAACAAAAACGCTGGCAGGACGCCTTTTGGAAAAAGAAGACGGCCTGAGTCGGAAGGTTGGGCAGGAACTGGCTGAGGCGCTGGGTCTGCGGCGGGAAGCGCCACGCCGCTTTCGTGCGGGCGAACGCTTTAATTAGTTAGTTAAAACGCCGTGCGGGCGAAAGCGGTGTCGCCGCTGCGCTCTGCCACCGCACTCCAAAAGGCTGCTTTGCCACGCGCTGCTTTTGCCCGTTTTGTGGCTATAGTTTTATTTAAAATGCTCCAAAAATTAAAACGCCCTAATTACCGCACGGTGCGGTAATTAATCTTCGAACACTTCACGAACCTGTCCCACAATGGCAAGAGTGGACGCCCAGCCGTGAGGGTATTGAACCACCGCCCCGAAAAGGGTCAAAAGGGCGTAATCCCGGCGCGCCTCGACCTTGTTTTCCAAAGCGCCGCCACGTATGTTCTTTGCGCGGAATGAAATCAACCCACTTTGCACGATGACCGAGGCGGACGTTATCCGGGCCATGCGCGAACACTTGGAAGGGCTTTTCCCCAGGACCTGTTCGAATTGCGGGCGTAACTTTGCCACGCTGCGGGAATTCCTCCAGGTCACCACCCATCAGGGGCAGCCCATCTCCTACGATGCCCAGGCCGGCAACTGGCAGCCGCAGAAACCCACCGGAACCATGACCTTTGTCAACTGCTCATGCGGCACCACGCTGGCGCTCAGTTCCGAAGGCATGCCCCTGCCCCAGCTCTGGCGATTGCTGAACTGGGCCAAAATTGAAACCAACCGCCGCGGCATAAGTTCGCAGGCGCTGCTCAGTTATCTGCGCGATGAAATTTGCAAACAGGTCCTGGCCGGGCCAGGTCCGGAAAATCCTTGAGCCGAAGCGCGCTGCTCTCATGAAACCCCGACCACCAACCCTTCGTCTCCATAAGTGATGCTGACTGACCGTTTAAAGCTGCCCGTCTGGATTCTGCCGCTGGCAATTGCCGGCCTGGTGGCCGCGCTGGGCTGGTGGGGCAACGGACAACTGCGCACCACCGTCGAAGGCGGATTGCGGGCGCAGTTGGCCGCGACGCTGAACGCCAACGTCACCGCCCTGGGAATTTGGAGCACCAATCAAACCCGGCTGGCCACGGCCCTTGCCGAGGATGCCAACGTGCGCACATCTGCCGCCGCCATCCTGCAGCTCCCGCCGCAGATCCGGCGCGAATTTCGCCCGCCGCCAGAATTACAGCAGTTCGTCAATGATCTCCGGCCACGCCTGCCCCAGCTCGGTTACGGCACCGCCCAGCTGGTGAATACAGATTATGTGGTGGTGGCCAACTCCATGCGACCGCAATTGATGGGCAACACCGTGGTTTCCGACGCCCACACCAACAAATTCGCCGAACTGTTCGCCACCGGCCAACCCGTCATCATTACCCCCTTCCGACCGGAACTGCTGGTGCAGCGGCGCGCGGCAAGAAACGCCTTCGGCCAGTTGCGCACGAACAACCTCTCCGCCCAGTTCAATCGGCCCGGCCAGGCAATCGCCAACCGGCGGCGCGGGGATATCACCTTGATGCAGGTTGCCGCCCCGGTGCGCGACCGCGACGATCACATCGTTGGCGCGCTCGCCCTGATCATCAACCCAGACAAGGAATTTTCGCGGATTCTGTCCGTGGCCCGGTCCGGCAAGTCGGGCGAGACTTATGCCTTTGACCAAACCGGCTTGATGATTTCCCACAGCCGGTTTGATGCGCAGCTTAAACAATTGGGCCTGCTGGAGGCCACCAATACGAGTTCCGCGCTGAATCTCCGCCTGCGTGATCCCGGCGGCGACCTGACCAAAGGCTTCAAGCTGGCGGACCATGAGCCTTACGTGCGGCCTTTGACCCGGCTCGTCGCCAGCGCGGTGGACGGTGAGGATGAGGTGGATTTGGTTCCGTGGCGCGATTACCGCGGCGTGCCGGTGGTGGGCGCTTCCTGCTGGCTGCCGCAATTTGGTTTTGGCGTGGCCACGCAAATTGACGCCGCCGAAGCCTTTCGTCCGCTGCGCGTGCTGCAACTCGTTTTTGTGGTGCTGGTGCTGTCCCTGTTGCTGTACGCAACGGGAATGTTCATTTTCTCCTATGCCAATCTTGCGTGGAGCGAGCGCCTGGACGCCGCCGAATTGAAGTTGAAGCAGTTGGGCCAGTATACGCTGGAGGAAAAAATCGGCGAAGGGGGCATGGGCGTGGTTTATCGCGCCCGGCACGCGTTGCTGCGCCGTGACACCGCCGTCAAACTGCTCGTGCCGGAACTGGCCAGCGCCGCGGCGGTGGCGCGATTTGAACGTGAAGTTTGCCTCACCTGCCAGCTCATGCATCCCAACACGATCCAGGTCTATGACTACGGCCACACGCCCGACGGCATTTTTTATTATGCCATGGAATTTCTGAACGGCGTGAATCTCCACGATTTGGTGGCGCGGTTTGGGCCGCAGCCCGAAGGCCGCGTGGTGCATATTCTGGCGCAGGTATGCGAATCGCTGGCCGAGGCGCACGCGTTGGGATTGATTCACCGCGACATCAAGCCGGGCAACATTTTTCTGTGCCGCCGCGGCGGGGTGACGGACTGGGTGAAGGTGCTCGATTTCGGCCTCGTGCGCGAATACCGCTCCGACGGTTCGGAGCCTCCCGATCCGGCCGGCGATCAAAACATTGAAGGCACGCCGTGGTTCATGCCGCCCGAAGCCATTCAAGGGACCACTCCCGCTGGCCCATGCAGCGACCTTTATTCGCTGGCCGCGCTGGGGTATTTCCTGCTGACTGGTTTTTATATTTTCGATGCGGAAACCGTTTCTGAAATCCACCAAAAACAACTGACCGCCATCCCGGTTTCCCCCGGCCAGCGCACCACCAATCCCATCAGCCAGGAAATGGAACAGCTCCTCCTGCGTTGCCTGGAAAAAGACATGAACCTGCGGCCCCAGTCAGCCGCTGAATTGCGGGCCTGCCTGCTCGCCACGCCCGCCGCGGCGGACTGGACGCCGGAAATGCGCGCGGCCTGGTGGGATGCCTATGATCGCCAGCCCGCCGCCAGCCAGGAGAAAACCACACCCGACACCTCCACGCCCATGGCCTCGGTGAACATTGATCTCTCCAGCCGGATGGACTGAGCTGCCGCCTATGCCAGCCGTTCCACTGATTCCGTCAACGGAAGTTGCGCCAGCAATTGGGAAACGGATTTCGTCTGGCCGGGCAAAATCAAATCCGGCGCGATTTCATTCAATGGCTGAAGCACGAATCGCCTTAAATGCGCGCGCGGATGCGGCAGGATTAATTCCGGCAAATGGCGAATCTCATTGCCGAAGGCAATCAAATCCAAATCCAGCGGACGCGGCTCGTTGAGAATTTTTTTAGGCACGCGACCGGATTCCTTTTCGAGTTCCTGCAATTTTTTTAGCAGCGATTCGGGCGTTTCACCCTTGCGCGGTGTAAGGGCGACAACTGCATTCACAAATTTCGGCGAGCCGGGCGGACAAGCCACCGGCGTCGTCTGCCACAGGGAAGATTTAAGAACCGGCCCGTCGGAAAATTCTTGCAACCGCGTCATCGCGTCCACAATGATGCGACGGGAATCACCGAGATTTGAACCGAGGGCCACCAGGGCTGTGGTGGCAGCCGAAGTGAGGTGGCTCATGCTCGTTTCCATGGAAGATGCTGGCGCCTCCTCACGTCGGCGGCTGCGAACTCATTTCAGCCCCAGCACATCCTGCATGTTGTAGAGGCCGGGCTTTTGTTTCACCAGCCATTGGGCGGCGCGGAGCGCGCCGTTGGCAAACGTGTCGCGGCTGGAGGCCTTGTGCGTGAGTTCCACGCGCTCGCCCACGTTGGCAAAAATAACCGTGTGGTCGCCCACCACATCACCGCCGCGGATGGAGTGGACCCCGATCTCGCCCGGCGTGCGTTCGCCGACAATGCCCGCGCGACCGTGCCGCGCAGCCTCGGCCAAATGCAGCTTGCGCACGTTCGCCAGAATTTCCGCGAGCGTTTTGGCGGTGCCGCTGGGCGCATCTTTTTTCAGGCGATGATGCATCTCCACTACTTCGAGGTCGAAGTCCGGGCCGAGGATTTCCGCGGCCTTGCGGGTGAGCCAGAACAGCGTGTTGACGCCCGTGGAAAAATTCGAGGCCCAGACGATGGGAATCCTTTTCCGGTGCTTCTTGATCTCGAAAGTTTCCGTGTCGGTGTGGCCGGTGGTGCCGATAACCAGCGCCTTTTTATACTTGGCGCAAAGCCGGGCGACCTCGACCGTCGCCGAGTGCGCGCTGAAATCAATGACCACGTCGCATTTCTGAATGACGCTGCCGAGATCATCACCCTTGTCCACCTGGGCGGCGATTTCGAGTCCGTTCATTTTTTTGGCGCACGCGATGAGCGCCTGGCCCATCCGGCCCTTCGATCCGGTAATGATGATTATGACCATACGTATCTTTTAATTGCGCATGAAAACAAACAAACAGGATTTCAAAAACTGCCAGCAAACCACTTCGTGTCCGTTCGCGTTTATTCGCGGCTCATTCCAGCACGTCGCACCGCTTGAGCGTGGAGCGCAGGATTTCCCAGTTCTTCGGGCTCATCGGCACGAGCGGCAGGCGGTATTCCTCCTCGCTCAGCTTCATCATGGCCAGCGCGGCTTTTATCGGCGTGGGATTTGTTTCGATGAACAGATCCTTGAACAACTGATAATATCGCGCATGAAGCGCCGCCGCCTTGCGCGCGTCGCCGCGCGCATAAGCGTTCACCATCTGCGACACTTCTTTCGGAATAATGTTGGAGGCCACGCTGATGACGCCGTTCGCGCCGACCGACAAGAACGGCAACGTGAGCGAATCGTCCCCGGACAAAATCTCGAATTTCGGCCCCAATGTGGCGCGCAACTGCGACACCCGGTCGCAGCTTCCGCCGGCTTCCTTGATGCCGATAATGTTTTTGCAGTCATGCGCGAGGCGTTTCACCGTGTCCACGGCGATTTCGACGCCGCAACGGCTGGGAATGCTGTACAGCACAATGGGCAGCTTCGTCGCCTTGGCGATGGTCTTGAAATGCTGGAACAATCCTTCCTGCGTGGGCCGGTTGTAATACGGCGCGACCTGCAGCGAACCGTCCGCGCCGGCTTTCTCGGCCGCCTGGGTGAGCATAATCGCCTCGTGGGTGGAATTGCTGCCCGTGCCGGCGAGCACCTTGACCTTGCCCGCCGCAAATTTTACCGACCACGCGATGACCTGGATGTGCTCCTCGTAGTTCACCGTGGGCGATTCGCCCGTGGTGCCGACCGGCACAATGCCGTCCACCCCGCCCTTGATTTGAAATTTAATCAGGCGTTCGAGCGCGGCTTCGTCCAGTTGACCGCCGTGAAACGGCGTGATAATGGCAGTATAGGTTCCCGTAAACATGGTTTAATCCAGACGCCTAAAATAGCGGAAAAACGCCATTTGGCGAGCGGGAAGTTTGGGACTGTGCCGCCTCAAACCGCCAGATGCCCGGGAGACTATGTTCTCGTCCTCGTTCTCGTTCTTGCTTGTTTCGCAGTTCTTCGAGCACGAGGATGAAAAGGCAAACGAAGTTGAACCTCCCGATTTACGCCAGTGCTTCGGCGAGGACTTCAGCCATGTGCATCGTCCGGATCGTGACGAGATGTTGCACCTGATGCCGGCAGCTCGTGCCGGAAAGCACAATGGTTGTGCCGTAGGGCTGATGCTTGATTTGTTCCACCAGGGGCTCCGCAATTTTCAATGAAAGTTCATACTTCGATTCCATCATGCCGAATGAGCCGGCCATGCCGCAGCAGCCGGTATCCAGCATGGCCACGGTGCGGTTGGGCAGGCGGGACGCAAGCTGTTTGGTGTTCCTTGTATTCGTCAGCGCCTTGGCGTGACAATGCACGTGGATGGCCACGCGCCCTTGTTCGTGGTCGAATTTCAACGCCTCCGGTTCCTGCTTCAACAAATTTTCAATGAAGTCCTCGAACAGGATGCAGCGCGCCGCAACTTCCGCCGCTCCGGGCAGCCCCAACTCGCGGTAATCCTCAACGAACATTGAATAGCAGGATGGTTCCAGGAAAATGACCGGGGCGTCGTCGTTCGCCAGCACCGCCAGGTTGTGTACACCGAGTTTTTCCGCCGCGTCCAGATTGCCCACGCTGAAAGCCGGGCGACCGCAGCATTTGCGCAATTGCGGCAGCGTGACGTAGCAACCAGCCGCCTCCAGCACTTTCACGGCGGCGATGCCGATGTTCGGCTCATGATAACGCGTGAAGGTGTCGTCCCACAGCACCACGCGCCCGCGCTGGCCGTTGGTGTTATGTTCCCGCTTGCGGAACCAACGGTCAAAGCGCTCGTGCGCGAATGCGGGCGTGGACCGTTCACCGCTGATGCCAAAAAGTTTTCCGAAGAGGCGCCGGAGCGAGCGCGAGCCAAAGACGGCATTGGCCACGGACGGCACCAGGCAGCCGAAACGGCCCAGGGCATCCACCGAACTGACCAGCCGTTGCACCGGCGTCAAGCCGTCGCGCTTGGCGCGCGCATGGAGCAGCTCGGCCTTGAGCAGCGGCAGATTGACGTTGGACGGGCATTCGGTGGCGCAGGCCCTGCAGGACAGGCAGTTGGACAGGGCATAATCCAGCTCCGCCGCGCGCAACGGGTCGTGGCCGGAACCACGCATTTCCAGCGCCGCGCGAATCAGGTTTGCGCGGCCACGCGTGGACATGCCCTCCTCGCCGGTGGCAATGAAGGTGGGACACATGGTGGCGGTTTGTTTGAGGCAGCCGCCGCAGCCGTTGCATTGTTCCAGGTTGGCGGCGAACGCTTCGTCACGCGCCGCGAAGGCGAGTCGCGGCACAAACGGCAGCGCCAGATTCCGGGCCGCGGCCTGGCGCAGATGCCCGTCAATTTTATAACGGTCGTCGCCGATGATTTTGCCGGGATTGAAAAGGTTGTTGGGATCGAACGAGTGCTTGATCTCGCGCATCATCTGATAAAGCTCCGGCCCAACCTGCTCCTTGAGATACTCCGTGCGGGCGATGCCCACGCCGTGTTCGCCGGCGAGCGAGCCGTTGAACTGCCGCACCAGCGCGGCCACCTCATCGGCGATCTGCCGGAATTTTTTCAGGTCATCCGCATTGTGCAAATCCAGCACCGGGCGCACGTGCAACAGCCCGGCGGCCGCGTGTCCGTAAAAGGACGCCTCCACGCCGGCGCGCCCCAATAACTCCTCCAAGCCCGCGACATAGGCCGGCAGATCGCGCGGACGCACCGCCGCGTCCTCGATGAAACACGACGGCTTGGCGGCGCCTTTGCAACTGGTCAGCAGCGAAAGCCCGGCCTTGCGCAGGGCCCACACAAGGTTTTGTTCGCGCTCGCTTTTCAGCGTCAGCCGGCGGCAGCCAAGGTTAAGTTTTGCCATTTGCACCAGCTTTTCCTTGGCGTGGTCAAAGAATTCCACAATCAAAACGGAAGTGCCCGGTTGCGCATCCAGATTGAGCAGGCTGCGCACCGGTTGAAACTCACGCTGGCCCTGCGTCTGGTCCAGCAGCGGACGGTCCACGTGTTCGATGGCCGCCGGCTTCAAATCCAGCAGGATTTCAGTGGCCTGCATGGCCTCGGCCACGGAATCAAAAAAAATCAGGCCCACCCCGTGTCCGGCCGGCAGCGGAACCACCTTCAATTCAGCCGAAAAAATTCCGGCCAGCGTGCCTTCGCTGCCGCAGAGAATCGGAATGAGGTTGTCGGGATTTTCCATGGCCCGCGCCAGCGCGTAGCCCGGCCACCGTTTCAACAGACCGGCGGGGAACCGTTCGGAGATTTGCAGCGAGTTCAGCATCACCAGGTCGTCCACCAGGTTGCGCTGCGGCAGCAAGGCTGGCAGATTGGGGCCGATCCTGGCATATTTGCCGTCGGCCATGATGAGGTCCAGCGAATGGACATGCTGGCTGGTGGTGCCATACACCGGCGTATGCGCGCCGGAGGAATCATTGGCAATCATCCCGCCCAGTGTGGCCCGCGAACTGGTGGCCACGTCCGGCCCGAAACGAAAGCCATGCGGATGGAGAAAATTGTTCAGTTGGTCCAGCACCACGCCCGCGCTGACGCGAACGATGCGCCGCTCCACATCAAAATCCAGAATCTGCCGGTTGTGCCGCGCGAAATCCACAATCAGGCCCTCGCCAATCGCGCCGCCGCTCAAACCGGTGCCGGCGCCGCGGGGAATCACCGGCACGCCCGCGATCAGCGCTGCTTGAATCACGTGCGCCGCCTGCTTGACCGTCTTGGGAAACGCCGCCGCCAGCGGGACGATCTGGTAGGGCGATGCATCCGTCGCATAAAGCTGGAGCGTCTGGTTATCGAACGCGACTTCGCAGTTTGACGCATTCAACGCCGACATCTGTTGAGTGGAAAGCATCGCCCACAAGCTATCGGTGCAACCGCCCGTTGACAATGGCATTAAACGCCCGGCGCGCGCAATAATTTCACCCGGCCCGCTTCCGCCCGCGGCGTTTTTGCTTCAACGCAAAAAACCTTCCGGCCATGGCCAGTCAAATTTGATCCAGCCGGTTTCGAATGGTTTGCGCCAGCTTGTCCGTTTCAAAAGGTTTGGTGAGAAAGTTGATGCCCTCTTCCAGCAAAAAATCCTGGGCGCCGATTTCCGTCCGATAACCGCTGGCGTAGACCACTTTTAATTTTTGATTTTGCTCCAAAAGTTGAACGGCCAAATCTGTTCCCGTCAGTCCCCCCGGCAGCACCAGGTCGGTCAACAAGAGGCTGATGGCATCGCGGTTTTGTTGCCAGACCGCCAGGGCTTCGACACCGTTGGCGGCTTCAAGCACGCGGTAGCCAAGGCGCGACAAGGTGGTTTGGATGACCGTGCGCAGTGCGGATTCATCCTCCACCAGCAAAATGGTTTCGCTGCCGCCGCGTATGGAGGCCAGCGACGACCAGACGGTTTTTTTATCCGGCACGGTGGTCAGTTGCGGCAGATAAACCCGGAAGGTGGTTCCCTGGTCAATTTCGCTGTAAACATTGATCCAGCCTTTATGCTGTTGGGCAATGCCAAAGCAGGTCGCCAGCCCCAGACCGGTGCCTTTGCCCACTTCCTTGGTGGTAAAAAAAGGTTCAAAAATTCGCGGCAGAATTTCCGGTCGAATACCACTCCCCGTATCGGTGACACTTAAGCACACAAACGCGCCCGGCCGGGCTTGCGCGGTCTGGACGGCAGTAACTTCATCAAACTCGACGGCCGAGGTCTCAATAATGATCTGCCCGCCCTTGGGCATGGCGTCACGGGCATTCACCGTGAGATTCAGGAGGATTTGATCCATCATGCCCGCATCTGCGTGAATGTAGAGAGGCTGGGGAGAAAACTTGAATTGCAGGTGGATATGTTCACCCAGGGTGCGTTTGAGCATTTTGGCGATGTTGGCGACGACGTCTTGCAGGTTGAGATCATGGGGTTGCATGGTCTGCTGCCGGCTGAAGAGCAGCAGTTGGCGGGTCAGATTGGTGGCGCGCTGGGCCGCCTGCTCGATCTCGCTGGCGCTGGCCAGTTGTTCCAAGGAGAGGTTTTGTTCGCATTTCAGCAGTTCCGCTTGCAACTGGATTACCGCCAGAATGTTGTTGAAATCATGCGCCACGCCGCCGGCCAGTTGGCCGAAGGCCTCCATCTTCTGCGACTGGTGGTATTGCGCCTCCAATTTGCGGTGCTGGGTTATGTCGCGAAAAGTCCAGATTCGGCCGTAATATTTTCCGGTCTGGTCGCGGACGGGCGACGAGTAGCGGTCTAAAATGGTTGCATCCACCAGTTCAATTTCATCCTGGCTGACCTCGTCCGGGTGGGAGGAAAGATAGGCGACCTTGTCGGAAAATTCTTTGGGCTTTTTCGTCCGGCTGGCGCAGAACTGGATCTGCGCGGCGTCATTCTTGTCCTCGATGATCTGCCGGGGCAGTTTCCAGATTTCGTTCAGCCGCTGGTTCTGAAGAATTTTCTGGCCCTGCGTGTCCACCACCAAAATGCCGTCCAAAGCGGAGTCCACCTGCGCTTCCAGAAAGGCCGTCTTCCAGCGCAGCTCCTCCTCCACCTGCCGGCGTTTGCCAATGTCCTGTTGCAACGCCCGGTTGCTTTCTTCCAGTTGCAAGGTTTTCTCCTCCAGCTTGCGGATGAGCGTCTTGCTGTAAACCTTGAGCAGTTCCTTTTCATCACCGCTCGGTTTTTTGGGCGAAGCCGGAATGGCGCCCGTCACGTTTTCCAGCACTTGCCGGAGCCGGGCCAGAAAAACTTCAGGCTCCGCCGGTTTAAGAATGAAAGCGTCGGCCCCGAGGCTCAACGCCAGTTGCTCATCTTCCGGCTCGGTGTAGGTCGCGGTATATACAATGAATGGCACCTGCTTCAGTCGGTCATCGGCCTTCCAAAGTCGCAGGAGTGTGTAGCCGTCCATTACCGGCATGAGCAGATCCGAAATGACGAGATCGGGCGGCGATTGGCGCGCCTTGACCAAGGCTTCGGCGCCATGGCGCGCGGAGTCGGCCACATGTCCGCTGCTCGTCAGCAGCGCCTGTAGATAGTAGGCATTTTCCTCTTTATCATCAACAATCAGGATATGGCTCATGGGATTCCTTGGTTTGCGGGCGGAGGTTCAAGGAAAGTTCCTATCTCCGCCACGAAAGTTTCGGGGTTGATCGGCTTTTCGATGTAGTGGTTGCAGCCGGCGGCCAGGCATTTCTCACGGTCGCCTGCCATCGCATAGGAAGTGACTGCGATAATGGGAATGCCGCTCAGCGACGGCATGTCGCGCAACGCACGCGCCACGGCATACCCGTCCATCGTTGGCAATTGAATATCCAGCAGAATCAGGGCGGGCAATAAATTTTCGGCGGTCTCGATTCCCATCTGGCCGTCCGCCACGGCCACCACCCGGTAACCATGTTGTTCCAACAGGAAGGTCGTGAGGTAGCGGTTCTGCTCGTTATCTTCAATCAATAGAATGGTGCGTTTCATTGGGGGTTGGCTTCTGAATTGGAATGATGACGGTAAACTCGCTGCCTTTTGACCATTCACTCGTGACGGAAATTTCGCCGCCCAGCAGGGCTGCGAGCCGGCGGCAGATTACCAGGCCGAGCCCCGTGCCTTCGTGCTGGCGGGCAATGCCCGTGTCTATCTGCCGGAACGGCTGGAACAACGTCGCCAGATCTTCCGGCCGGATGCCGATGCCCGTATCCGCCACCCGCAGGCGCACCGCCGGTTGCGGGATTGCCCCCGACCATGGTTTGTAAGCGGCATCCATCTCCACGGTGGCCGTCACGTGGCCATGTTCGGTAAACTTGATGGCGTTATTGAGCAGGTTGAGGAGAATTTGTTCCACCCGCCGCCGGTCGCTCGCCATTTCGCCAAGGTCCGGCGGGGTGATGACGGACAAGGCAATGCCTTTCTTTTCCACCAGCGGTTTGACCAGGGCGGTCACGCGTTCGAGCGATTCCCGCAGATCGAAAGGCCCGATGCGGACTTCAAGCTGGCCGGCTTCAATCTTGGAAAGGTCGAGCACGTCGTTGATCAATTCCAGCAAGTGTCGCGCACTGCTCCGCACCATGCCCAACTGCTTGCTTTGCTCCGCGTTCACCGGCCCTGCCAAACCTTGGAGGACAATCCCCGTGAAGCCGATGATGGAGTTCAGCGGCGTGCGCAGCTCATGCGACATCGTGGCCAGAAAGGCCGATTTTAGCCGGTCAGACGCTTCGGCGCGGGTGAGGGCGGTTTGTAAATCACGGGTGCGCGCGGCCACTTCGAGTTCGAGGGTCCGATTCAACACCCGCAAGGCCGTCTCCGCCCGTTTGCGTTCCGTAACGTCGCGCAGAGTCATGAAGGCCAGCTTTTTTTCTCCGGCGTAGCGCACCAGCGTCCCCGCATAACTTAAAATTCGCTCCCAGTTTGAACCCATGCGGCACACGCGAATTTCAAGGTCGTCAATGGATTCGCCGCGGCGCACCCGGCCCAACGGCCATTGTTCGAACGGCAGCCGGGTTCCATCCATCGAATAAAGCTCGAAAATCTGGTTCAACTCGCGCTGCCGGCGCCGGCCCTCCTCAAGATCAGTAAAGCCGAGCATCCGCAGGGACGCCGGGTTCCATCGCAAAAATCCGCCGTCGGGATCGGCAATGACCAGACCCTCGCGCAGGTTTTCGGCCACCGCCTCCAGTTGCCCCTGTATTTCTCGCAATTCCAGCTCCGTCCGCTTCCGCTCGGAAATGTCAATGCCCATGCCCACCAGACAGGGCGTGCCGTTGAAGACGATGCGCCGGCCCGTGAAAAAATAAGGCGTGGCACTGCCATTCCTGGCCACAAAGGATGCTTCCACGTAGGACTCGCCCTTCTCAAACACCTCCCTGATCCGCTGTTTCAACAGCTCTTTCTCCGTTTCCAAAAAGAAATCCAGCGGGTGCATCCGGGCGATTTCCCCGCCGGAATAACCGGAGACGATTTCAAAGTTTTGATTCCAGCGCAGGAACCGCCCCTGTTCATCGTAGAAATAAAGGATGCCGGGCATGCTCTCGATCATCGTGGCGAAGAAAAGTCTTTCGTTCTGCGCGACCATCTCCGCCTCCTGCCGCTCTTTTTTCTGCGCCAGATTGTCGAGGGCAAAGGAGATGTCGCCGGCGGCTTCCATGAGCAGTGCGATTTCCTTGTCCTGAAAAAAACCTGGCTCATCCGAGTAAACCGTAAGCGCCCCCCAAACTTTCTGCTTCTGCCGGATGGGGAAAACGGCGGAGGCGTTAAGACCGCGCCGCGCCAGTTCTGTCCGCCACGGCAGCGTGGCCGGGTCATTGAGCATGTCGTTGCAGACATGGGGCCGGCCTGAGCGGAATGCCAGGCCGGTTGGCCCGCGACCTTCCGGCCGGTCATCGGCATATACTTTGATGTTGCGGACGTAACCCTGCTCATCACCCCCAACCGCCACGGGCACTATCTGATGGGTTTCCGGGTCATGCCAGCCAATCCACGCCATGTCAAAACCGCCATCCTTGACGAGGACTTGACATACTTTCTGGAACAGCTCCTCGCGCGTCGGCATCCAGACAATGGCCTGATTGACCTGGCCCAAGGCCGCGTAAAGCCGGGCCAATCGGGCCAGCTCGCGCTCATGCCGCTTTTGCGTCGTGATATTGCGCGCAATTTTCGATACGCCAACAATCCTGCCGTCGCCATCCTTGATGGGTGACGCCGTGACCGAAACATGGATCAGCCGTCCGTCCTTGGTTTGTCGCAGGGTCTCAAAATGCTCCACGTTCCCGCCCCCTTTGATTTTTTCTAAAATGTAATTCTCCTCATCTTGCCGGTCAGCGGGAGCCAGTTTTGAAATGGAAGTACCGGTAATCTCGGCGGCAGCATAGCCAAATATCTTTTCGGCCCCTTTGTTCCAATCGGTGATGATGGCGTCCAAGTCCATGCCGATAATGGCGTCGTCTGAGAATTCAACAATTGCTGCCAGACGTATTTGCGCAGCCTGCGCCCGCTGGCGGGCGGTAATGTCGGGAGATGACAATGCATGTGACCTTTTCACAAGTGGCTTACCCGTACATATTATCGCAGCAAAACTGCCCCGGGACAATGTTTATTCCAATAGCTGCCCAAGATTGGGCGCAGCTCGGCACCCGCACCGTGGCGGCGGCCATCCTTGGCTGCCGTGGAGCCGGCGCTTCCAGCCCGGCGGAAACAGGCGTCCATTGCCATCATCGCGTGTTGCTTGGAAAAGAGTCGTTTCTTCCGGGCGGCTGGGAAGCCCGCCCTTTACGTCAGGCAGGGATGCCTGACGCTACAACGGTGCGTGTGCCAAGTTGCGCCCCCCAAGATTTTTTAAACCACGAAACACGCAGAATAAGCGAACAGAAAGCCTTTTTTTCGCGTGTTTGGCGAATTTCGCGGTTCTCTTGAATTCCTACATGCGCAGTGCCTGCCGCCTTGGGCTGCCGGGGATGCCACGTGCGGGCACGCGGCCTGCACCTCGGGTGACGGCAGGAGATTTTATTTCCCTTCGCCCCTCAGGCTCTCAACCGTTTCAAATCCTCATTTGCCCCAGCCAGATCAAACCGTTTCGCGTCCCACTCGCCGCCAATCCACTCGTTGAAATGGGTGTGATCCGGATGTTTGGGATCGGCCAGGATTTCCAGCAAATTGTAGTAACCCGGAATGCCGCCGCAATCGTCCGGTGGACAGGCATTCGCTCCGGCCAGACACTTGGGATGTTTGAAAGCGGGGTCGGGTGGCAAAACTTTCTCGACGGTCACTTCGTGCGTCCAACTGTCGCCAAAGTCGTATTCATACATGAACTTCTTTTTCGCCGCAGGCGCAAGGTCGGCAACCTTGTAGCGCTTTTCATTCAATGTCGCGCTGCCCATATCGGCAAACCCCGGGTCGGGCTGACCGTAATAAATCCGTCCCGCTATGAACTGATGCATGTGCGAATTCGTCCACGGCATCACGATCTGGATAACGCTGTGCAACCGGTCCAGCTTCATGTCCGCGCGCACCACCACTCGCCGCCAGATGGCCGGCTGCGTCCACTTCAAAGTGATTTTTAGCTGATACAGCGGCACGCCGCCGCCCGCTTCAATTTCAGACAAGTGATTCATATGATCTCCAATTGGTGATGCGGTGCGAGCTGGCCACAGCCCGTCGCCGCGAGTTTCCCGTTAAGTTGAATAACCGGCACACGCCATTTTTCGCAGCTTGTGCGCGCTGCTCAAGCCGAAATTATTAACATCTGGAACCATCACCTTTTCAACTCGAATGCCGCCGGGTCGCCGGCAGCGGAATCCTGCGCGATCCACACCTGATATTGTCCAGGCTCGACGAGCCAATGACCGTCGGTGTCGTAGTAGCCAAGCTCGTGGGCTGACAGGTCGAAGCTCACGACGCGCGATTCGCCCGGCTGCAACCATATTTTCTGAAATCCCTTCAGTTCGCGCACCGGCCGCGGGCCGGCGGATGCCGCCAGCGCCCGCAAGTAAAATTCCGCCACCGCCGTGCCGGCCCGCGCGCCGGAATTTTTGACGTCCGCCTGCACCGTAAATTTTCCGTCCACCGGTACGTTGGTGCTGCTCAACCGGACTTTTCCGAAATCAAACGTTGTGTACGCCAGCCCGAAACCGAACGGATACAGCGGTGTGGTTGCGATGTCCACGTAGTTGCCCTTGTATTCGCCAAAGCCCGGACGCCCGGTATTGTAATGATTATAGTAAAATGGCACCTGGCCGACGCTGCGCGGGAACGTCGTGGTCAAACGGCCCGCCGGTTCGACCTTGCCAAACAAGACATCCGCCACGCCGTTGGCGCCCTGGGTGCCGGGATACCATGCTTCCAAAATCGCGGTGGCCTTCAGTTGGATTTGGGTAATCGCCAGCGGACGGCCATTGAACAGCACCACCACCACCGGTTTGCCGGTGGCCGCCACCGCGTCGAAAAGCTGCTGTTGCAACCCCGGCAGTCCCAGCTCGCTGCGGCTGCCGTCTTCGCCACTCCAGTCCAGCGGCTCGCCCAGCGCCAGCACCACCACGTCCGCGGTTTTCGCCAGCGCGACGGCATCGGTAATTTCATCCGGCCCGGTGGAACCTCCTCTGAGCGGCAAAAAGTTGGTGATGTCCCTCGGCACTTTGACCACGCCAGGCTCAAACAAGGCGCAGCCGCGCGCAACCGAAATCAAACTGGAATTTCCTTGTCTGCGCAGGGCGTCGGCGAACGAAACAAGTTCATTGGTGTGCGCGCGCGAGTGCCACGCGCCAACGAGTTCCTGCGCATTGTCCGCCAGCGGCCCAATCAGCGCAATTTTCCTGTCGGCTGAAAGCGGCAGCAGATTTTTATCGTTTTTCAACAGCACGCAGGATTTCGCCGCCGCCTCGCGCGCCAAGGCCAGGGCATCGTCGTGAAGATAAGCGGTTGGGTAGCGCGACTCGTCAGTATATGGCTGGTCAAACAGCCCTTTTTTAAATTTGACCCAAAGCACGCGGCGGACCGCTTCATCCACGATTTTTTGCGGAACCGTCCCCTGCTCCACCTGATGCTTCAAGGTGTCGTGATAGGTGCGCGAAATCATTTCCATGTCCACGCCGGCGGTCAGGGCGAGCCGCGCCGCCCCGGCATCGTCGGCGGCGACGCCGTGGTCCTCCAGTTCGGCAACTGATTCGTAATCACTCACCACCAGGCCGCGAAATTTCCACTCCTCGCGCAAAATGTCCGTGAGCGTGTGGCGGTTGGCGCTGGCGGGAAAGCCCGAGAGACAATTGAATGCGCTCATCACCGTCAGCGCGCCCGCATCCACGCCGGCCTTGAATTGTGGCAGGTAAAAATTCCGCAGCGTGAATTCGGAAATTTCCGTCGTGTTGTAATCGCGGCCGCCCTCCGCCGCGCCGTAGCCGGCATAATGCTTGAGGCAGGCGGCGACCCGGTCGGTATCGGCCGCATTTGTTCCTTGAAAACCGCGCACGCAGGCCGCCGCGTAGAGTTCGCCGAGCCGGGGATCTTCCCCAAATCCTTCCGCAATGCGGCCCCAGCGCGGGTCGCGCGCCAAATCCACCATCGGCGCAAACACCCAGTCAATGCCCGCCGCCGCCGCTTCGCGCGCGGCGATGGTTTCCGTCCTTTCAAACAATTCCGGCTCCCAGGCACAGGCCTGCGCCAGCGGAATCGGGAAAATGGTGCGGAAACCGTGAATCACGTCATGGCCGAAAATCTGCGGGATGCCGAGCCGGCTTTGCTCGACCGCGATGTGTTGCAACTGGTTTCGCATCAGCGGCGTCTCGACGGTCACGTCGCTGCCCAGAAATGAGCCGACTTCGCCCCGGCGCAGGCGGGCGACCGCTTGCGGGTCCAGATTTTTCGGCAGATCCACCTGCCAGAGCTGGCCGATTTTTTCGTCCAGCGTCATGCGCTTAAGCAGATCATCCACCCGCTTTTCCACCGGTTGCGCCGGGTCTTCGTATATATTTTTTTTGCCGTCCTTGTTCAAATCAATCCAGCCTGGATGGTAAATCGGGGCGGAGTCGGCAGCGGCAGCAACCGATGCTGCCAGACAGCCGGCCATCAACACGGCAAGTTTCATCCGCCAACTGTGGCGCGAAGCCGGCGGAAATTCAAAATTTATTTCCGGTTCAAGCCAGCTTCCACGGCGCGCGATATTCGCGCGTCAGCCACTTGTGATCGCCCGTGCCTCCGGCAAAGTGTTCCCTCCTGGGATTCCATTTCAGGCCTTTGCCGCTGAAGTAAACCGCGTTCACCAGGTTGCAGACGGTCGCCGAACGCTGGCCAATTTCCACGTCGCACACCGGCAGTTTGCGCGTCTGCATGCATTTTATCCAGTCGCTGATTTGATTGGTGCTGCGGTACAGCCGCACGGCGTTGGCGGGCAACAGCTCCTTGAGCAGCGGCGAATAATCGTCCATCACGCCGGATTTCAACTGGCCGCCCAGCCAGAGCTGGAACTCGCCGCGGTTGACATACAGTTTGCCCTGATCGCCATAAAACGTAACGCCGTTGCCCGGCTGGTGCGTGACTTCGGCGCCATTGGGGTAACGCCAGCGGACACCCGACTGCGCGTCGGGCGTGGCGGCCGGGAAAAACTCCACCGGTCCGCTGTCATCGTAGCCAAACGCCCATTGCACGATGTCAAAATGATGCGCGCCCCAGTCACATACCCCGCCGCCGGCATATTCGCGATAATGCCGCCAGTCGGGAAATCCTGCCGGCATTCCGCGCGGACTCAAGATGGAGTTGTAGGGGCGTTGTGGCGCGGGCCCCAGCCACAAATCCCAGTCCAGGCCCGGTTCCAGCGTCTCCGCCGGGAGATCGCAGAAAACCGGCGGCCCGGCGACGGCGGCATCCACTTTGGTCACGGCGCCGAGCACGCCATTGCGCACCAGTTCGCACGCCGCGCGAAATTCACCCATGGAACGCTGCATGCTCCCGATTTGAAAAATCCGTTTGTTTTTGCGGACGGCTTTCACCATGGCGCGGCCCTCCAAAACCGTGTGCGCCATGGGTTTCTCACAATAAATGTCCTTGCCGGCGTGTGCGGCGGCAATGGCCACCAGCGCGTGCCAGTGATCCGGCGTGGCAATGACCACCGCGTCAATGTCCTTGCGCGCCAGCAAATCGCGGAAATCGTCATACGCATCGCACCCCTTGTAGGCGCCGCTCCTGGCGTCGGCGGCATAATGTTGCTCGACCACATTCTTCGCCAGGTTGCGACGGGTCGTGTCCACGTCGGAAACCGCCAGCACGCGGACGTCGTTGCGCGGCAGGCAGGCGTGCAGCAGGCCGTTGCCCTGCTGGCCAACGCCAATGAAGCCCAGCGTGAACTGGCTGGCCGGCATGGCCTCTCCCGCCCACAGGCCTGACGGCAAAATGAACGGCGCGGCCCCGGCCACGGCGGCGGTTTTGAGGAAGCTGCGACGGGAAAACGAACGGGATAAATTCATGATATGTTTGTTAAAAAAGTGCCCGCTCCATCAGAGCGTCCAGGCGGCTTGGCGGTTACGAAAAAAATTCATGCCGGCGGCGCTACGAGCACCACAAATTCCCCTTTCAAACTGCGCTTCTGCGCGATTTCCAGCAGCGCCGCCGGTTTGCCGCGCAGAAATTCCTCGAACTTTTTCGTCAACTCGCGCGCGAGCACCACTTCGCGTTCGGGAAAAACTTCCTTGAGCTCGCCCAGCAATTTTTCAATGCGATAGGGCGATTCATAAAATACCAGCGTGCCAGGAACGGGCTTGAGCGATTCGAGTTGATTGCGCCGCTGGCCGGATTTGTGCGGCAGGAAACCAATGAAATGAAATTCCTCCGTGGGCAGGCCGCTGGCCGTGAGCGCGGCCACCAGCGCACACGGGCCCGCCACGGCTTCGACGCGGAAACCGGCGGCGATGGCGGCCTTCACCACGCGTTCGCCGGGATCGCTGATGCCGGGACTGCCGGCGTCCGTGACCAGCGCAATTTTTTCGCCGCGGCGGAGCCGTTCGATGATTTCCTCGCTCCGCTTCGCCTCATTAAACTGAAAATAGCTCAACAGCGGCCGGGAAATTTCAAAATGCTTGAGCAATTGCCCGGAGCGCCGGGTGTCCTCCGCGGCCACCACGTCGCACTCGCGCAACACGCGCAGGGCGCGCAAGGTGATGTCCTCCAGATTGCCAATCGGGGTGGCAACCAGATACAACGTGCTTGCGGTTAGTGGCGGCAAAGGTGCGTCCATGACCTGACTAAACCAGAAAAGCAGCCTGAAATAAACCGGATTCGGCAGCGAGGCGGAACTGGCCGGACTTTATTTAGCCGGCATTTTCATCCGCTTCCAACACTTCAAAAACTGTCGTCAACCCCCGGGAATCAATGTGTTTATAAGTGGTGGTCAGAACGGGCCTTCGCCAGAATGCGCGGCAACCAGACACAGCCGGCTAATTTTTCATCAGGGCGGGGAAGTTTCATAATACGTCAAACACGCAGGCACCTCTCATTGTCCACTGTGAGTGGGCACGGTCATTTGACTGCCGTTGTCGGCGGGGCTGATTTTTAACAGAAATGGCGCGGCGATTTTTGCCCATTCGCCGGGCGACGGATAGCCGGACGCACCACCGCCAAAGCAACTGCGCAACATGTCCGTGTTGATGATTCCGGGATTGAGCGGCACGGCGGCCAGGCCCGCCGGCAGTTCCTGCGCGAGCGATTGCGTGAGTCCTTCGATGGCCCATTTCGTGGCGCAATACGGCGCGACTTCGGCGTCAGTGGAGCGGCCCCAGCCGGAGCTGAAGTTCACGATGACGCCGCGTCCGCGCCGGATCATCGCGGGGACAAAATGCCGGAGAACATTTGCCGTGCCCTTGAGGTTCACGTCTATCACGTCGGAAAATTCGCGCGCGGGCACTTCCCAGAGCGGCGCGTTGCGGTTGATGAGGGCGGCGTTGTTGAGCAGCAAATCTGGCGCGCTGTGCGCAGCCAGAACCCGCTTTGCCCACTCGGCGACCAAGGCGTCGTCCGCCACGTCCACGATGGAAAAATCGTTTGGCGCGGGGAATTGCCGTTGCAGCGCGGTGATTTCCTTTTCCGAGCGGCCACAGCCGATGACAGCGTGGCCCAGCCGGATAAACTCCCCGGCCAGCGCACGACCGCAACCGCGAGAAACGCCGGTGATGAGAATGTTTTTTGAGGTGGCGGGCATCTGTCAATCAATGACTAATCACTAAAACCTAAATGTCATTCTCTGTTTAGGTGCGCGGATTGAATTTGGATTCGTGGGCAAGCTGTTCCCACAGTTTTTTCTGGGCCTCGGAAATTTTGCCCGGCACCACGATTTTGGCGACGACAAACAGGTCGCCGTCCTTGCCCAAACCCCGGCCACGCACGCGCAATTTTTGACCGCTGGCCGTGCCGGCGGGAATCTTGATGTTCACGGGGCCAGCCAGCGTGGGCACGGAAATTTCTGAGCCGAGCGCGGCCTCCCATGGCGCGAGTTCGAGTTCGTAAATCAAATTGTGCCCGTCCACGTCGAAATCGGGATGCTTGGCAAGCCGCACGCGCAGATAAAGGTCGCCGTTCTCGCCGCCGCCGCTGCCGCTCTCGCCCCGGCCGACCAGGCGCAGTTTTTGACCTTCGGCAATGCCGGGGGGAATCTTGACTTGGTGGGATTCCCGGTGGTCGCCGTGCGTGACGTTGACGGTGCGCACGGAACCGCGCGCAGCCTCCTCCAGCGTGACCATGATGTCGCCTTCAATGTCCGCGCCGCGTTCGGCCAGCTCCTCCTGGGAAAAATCCGCGCGCTGGTTGAATCCGCCGCGCATCCGCGCGCCAAACAGTTGCTCAAAAAAATCGCTGAAGCCGGTGCCGCCGAAATGAAAATCCTCCGCCCCGGCGCGGCCGCCGCGAAAAGTCTGGCCGCCGCCAAACCCGCCGTAGCCGGGCGGCGGACGGAACTCCGCGCCGGATTTCCAGTGGGCGCCGAGTTCGTCGTATTTTTTGCGTTTGTCCGGGTCGGACAAAACTTCGTAGGCCTCGTTGATTTCCTTGAACCGTTCCTCGGCCTTCTTTTTGTCCTTGGCCACGTCGGGATGAAATTCGCGGGCCAGCTTGCGAAAGGATTTCTTAATTTCCTCCGCGCTCGCGGTGCGCGAGACGCCAAGGCTTTCGTAGTAATCTTTATATTGAACCGACATCGGGAAAGAATTTGCCCGCCTTCAGCGATTTGTCAAAGCTAGAGAAGCAATTTGAATTCGCCCGGCGCCGCATCCTTCGCTTCCTCCTCGTACTCGCAATCGTCCTCGTAATCGAAAAGCTTGATTTAGGGCCAACGCAGACCATTGCTTTCCCGCGCCTTTTACTGACTTGCAACCCGGCGTATCGTCAGATCACTTTCGATTACGAGGACGAGGACGAGGCTGAGAAAACCGGCATCAGTTCAGCCGCCGGGTGTTGTCCACGCTCAAGAAGCGGACGATGCCCATACCGCCATGTATGGGCCGCCATATTTTGACCAAAATTTGCTCGCTCCTGGCGGCTTTGCACAAGCTCACGGCATCCTTGGCAGCGGCGACCGGCTGATGATTAACTTCGACAATCACATCTCCCGGGCGCAGGCCGGCTTCATAGGAATTTGAAGCCCGATCAACGTCCGTGATGAGGGCGCCAACAACACTTGCCTGCGCACCCAACTGCCGGCGGATGTGGGGGGTCAAATCTGTAACCTGAACGCCATCGAGCGCGTCAGCCTTGGCCGGTTGAGCATTGTTGGGGTTGTCGGGCTTGGCCGAATCCGGCTCCGTGTCCATGGGATGTTCAGCCAGGGTGACTAGAATCATTTTGGGAACGCCGTTGCGGTAAATCTTCACCTGGGCCTGCGAGCCGGGAGCAAGCTGCGAAACGGTGACACGAAGATTATCCGCGCCGGATATATCCTTGCCGTTGATGGCCACAACGTCATCGCCCGACATTAATCCGGCCCTGGCTGCCGGCGAATCGGGCGCCACCTCGGAAACCAGTGCGCCTTCGGCGTTGGGCGCGCCGAATCCTTTTGCCAGATTGGCGTCAATGTCCTGCAGTTCAATTCCCATGTAGCCACGAGCCACCCGGCCGCTGTTGAGAAATCCTTCCATGACACTGCGCGCCAGATTGATGGGAACGGCAAACCCAATGCCGGCGCTGGCTCCGCTGGGGCTGACAATGGCGTCATTGATGCCAATCAACCGGCCTTCGGCATCCACGAGCGCGCCGCCGGAATTGCCTTCATTGATGGCGGCGTCGGTCTGGATGAAATTCTGATACTGCCTCAAATCGGACGCATCCGGGTCGCCGGGATCGGAGAGGCTGCGGCCCAGGGCGCTGATGATTCCCCGGGTCACGGTCTGGCCAATGCCAAACGGATTGCCGACGGCCAACACGACATCGCCCACTTCAAGCTGGTCGCTGTCGCCGAGCGTGACGGCAGGCAGGTTCTTCGCTTCAATTTTCAGAATGGCCACATCGGTCGGCGGGTCCAGGCCGATGACTTTGGCGGAGTAGGTCCGGTCATTTTGAACGGACACCCGGATTTCGTCCGCGCCTTCGACGACATGATTGGCGGTCAAAATATAGCCGTTGGGCGCCACGATAATGCCGCAACCGAGCCAATCCTGACGGTGCGTGATTTCACGTCCATCATCCGGATTTTGATCGCCGAAGAACTGTCGGAAAAACGGGTCGGCCATGAGCGGATTGCGATATAGCCGCTGCTTCACGAACCGTGAGGAGTAAATATTGACGACGCTCGGCGCGACTTTTTTGATGACTGGGGAATAGCTGTTGCCCGTTTGGGGATCGCGGTTGATGGGCGTGCTGTCAACCCGGATGGCGGGACCGGTTTCCGCCGCATGCGCGATAAAACGCACCGCCACCATGCCGGAAACCAACGCCAGAATCACCGCGGAAATCCGGATAAAACTCCTGCTCAATTTCATATTTCTTTCGAAGGGATGGACACGGCTTAAGAACGGATGTTCAAAATTAATTCCGCCGTCTGGCAGCCTTGGGCAATCCATTTAAAATACAACGGCGGCGCCGCAGCACCGCCGTCGCCAAATTCAACCGCCCGCAACCATTATTGCTGCTGTGGCTGGGCCTGGGCCTTTTGCGCGTCTTCGGGCTTGATGACTTCAATCTTGGCGCCTTTCTTCATCTCGTCCGCGCTCGGCACCTTGATGATGTCGCTGGTAAGCGGGGCGGACGGCGCGGCGGCTGGCGTCGGGGGCGGCGCGCCCGCTTCAACGCTCAACAGTTCCACTTCAAAAGTTAAAACGGAATTCGGCGGAATGCCCGGCCGGCCGTTTTCGCCGTAGGCGAGATCGGCGGGAATAAACAGCTTCCATTTGGAGCCGACCGGCATGTTTTTCAACGCCTCGCTCCAGCCGCGAATTACACCCCCCACTGAAAAGGAAGCGGGCTGGCCGCGCTTGTACGAGCTGTCAAATTCCGTGCCGTCCAGCAGCGAGCCCCGGTAATTGACCGTCACCTTGTCGGTGGCTTTCGGCAGCGGGCCGGTACCGTTGGAAATCACCAGATATTGCAGCTCGCTGGTCTGGCCGCTGGGCAGCGTGACCGTCAACAGCTTGATGTCCGGAACCAGTTTGTTGGTGGCCAGAAACGCCTGGCCTTCGGCCTTGTTCTTGATCCCCTGTTCCATCCGCTTTTGCTGCTGCTTGGCGGCGAATTCCTTTTTGAAGGCGTCGAGCGTCTGCTGCGCCTGTTCCTGCGTCAGCAACGTGGGGCCTCCCGCCAGGGCGTCCTTGATGCCCTGCACATAAATGTCTGGATTAAAATCCAGATCCTGCATCTTCCACTGATGGCCGTTCAACATGCCGAGGGCATAGCTGATCCGGGATTTTTGATCGGTGAGCTGGTTCGTGCCGTCCGCAAACAGCGGGGCGGCGAGGCTGAGACAAAACACTGTGATTAATATTTTTTTCATATCATTTTTGCGAAAAGGTCCGTCAGTTTGTCTGATTGCCGGGCAAAAGGCAATCCGTTTGCAAATCTGATTTGCAGACCGCCCAAGCCGCCGGTGACAGACGTATGATGGACAGCCTGGACGCGGAAAGATTCAAAAAAAATCGGGGGGGGGCACTTCGGCAGTTCGGCACGTGGAAAATCCCCCCCGCACCGGGGCGCAACTCGGCCCACGCACCGTTGTAGCGTCAGGCATCCCTGCCTGACGTAAAGGGCGTGCTTCCCAGCCGCCCGGAAA
>Ga0181520_10003130_pt1 | contig 29483 bp, 22 predicted proteins | sample PEATcosm2014_Bin_29_FD_132451 | JGI IMG/M metagenome (GOLD analysis project Ga0181520, IMG submission 132451) | Peatland microbial communities from MTU Mesocosm Facility, Houghton, MI, USA - PEATcosm2014_Bin02_30_metaG | ecosystem: Environmental > Terrestrial > Soil > Wetlands > Peat | place...
GGCTGGCGCAGGCCAGGTCCATGCACACGTTGATCTCGTAGTCGTACTTCTCGTTTTCCTGCTTGACGTTTTTGGCGATCTGTTCGAGCTCCTCGATTGTCATTGCGCCGACCACCTTTCCAGTTGCTCGAGGATCTGCTCCTGCGTTACCTCACCCACGACTTCGCCGTCGCACAAGGCGACTGGCGCGCGGCTGCAGGCGCCCACGCAGCGGGCCACCATCAGGCTGACATTTCCGTCCGGGGTGGTTTGTCCCTGCTTGATGCACAGCCGCTTTTCTGCCGCGCCGATCAGCTTGTCCGCGCCCTTGATGTAGCAGGCCGTTCCGGCGCACACCGTGACCGTATGCTTGCCCGGCGGCTTCAGGGTGAAATAGTGATAAAACGTCGCCACTCCATACGCCTGGCTCAGCGGCACGTGCAGCGAAAGCGCAACAAAGCGAATCGAATCGTCATCGAGATGTCCAAACGACGACTGCACGGTGTGAAGCGTCTCGATAAGGGCGTGGCGGGCAAAGCCGTTCTTGCGCATAGTGCCGTTTACGATCTTCCATCGTTTGTCTTCGCTGGGTAGTGGTGGGGGCGCGATTACGGGCACATTTCCTCCCTGGTTGGTTCATCTGGAGACGTGCATCGGGCGTGGAGCAGCACATGATCGCCGCCTGCGCCTGATACTACCATTGTTGTACGTGCACAGACCCTGGGCAATCCGTGACAGCAATCACGGGCGTGTGTGGCTATCCCATTTGTTGGCATCGATTTCAGCCGTTCCAGATTGAAACGATTGGGGCTGCGGTCGCTTCTCCAGCAGCGCATGTGTCGGCGCACAGATTCAGCGAAAAACAGGCGGACTGCTGGGCGAAGGAATACTCAGTTAGGCCTTTCTCATCGATTCGCGATCAGGAGGAGCTCAACGCAAGCATGATGCAGGCGGACTCGAGTCGGCGCCCTATTTGCCCGTCTTAATCTCGAGGTTGTAGTTGTTGTAATCGATGGTGACGACAGTGCGGCCAAGAAGTGCGCTGTCCGACTCGGCGCGCGCATGTATCGCCATCGAATATCCGTTGATGTTGGTGTATTCGCGCATCATGTGAGTGGTTCCTGAAAACGCCGAAGGGTTCTTTGATGCAACTCCGTCGATCTGGACCAGAGTTCCGTCCTGCGCGTCCACCCACATGGTCCCGATGATCAGGTTCGGAGCCGCTTCTTTAGGCTTGATGTCCAGCGCAAAGCAGTCGCGCCCATTCAGCTTCTGCACATCGCCGGCCTTGAGAGTCATCTCGTAATTTGCTGAATTGAACCAGGACTTCTCGACATTTCCAGGCTGATTGATGGTCTGCTCGTTCTCCAAGAGCGGTTTCAACCCGAAGTGCAGAAGAATCGACGATCCGCTTTGCGATATCACGGTGTAGGTCTTGCCTACGCCCTTCTTGTAGGTATCCCGCACCGTCATCTCCGCGGCGGGATGCACTTGATCGTCGCCCCTGTAAACGACGTAGTGCTCAACGTCGGTGAACCCAAGAATATTTTCAAAGCGGGCTGCAACCGCGGCATCGACACGGCGGATCACTGCTGCAGGATCGTGTTCCTGTGTTGGCGCCGGAACGCACGGCAGCAGCAGGATGCAAACACTCGCAATCGCGCGCGCCGCTCTCAATCGCCGAATACCCATTGAATCCGTCCGCCTTTCTCATTATCTGTCTTCAGCCGTGATCCCGGCCGGCCGGTCCGAACTGGCTCCGGAACCGCGGCACGCTCCAGATGGGGAGCAGTCGCAACCTGCTGCGCTATGCTGATGCCTGAGCGAGGCGCCAAGTTGACGCAGGAACCCGATCAAAAACCAGGACAGCCCAGAGGGCTGGTGCGGCGCGAGGCGATCACCGTGCACGGTGTTGTACAGGGCGTAGGCTTTCGGCCCTTCGTCTACAGGCTGGCAATGGAGGAGGGTCTCGCCGGCTTTATCGGCAACGACAGCGGTGGCGTCACCATCGAAGTTGAAGGGCGAGCAGACCGCATCGATTCGTTTCGCCGCCGGCTAGAGGCTGAGGCTCCACCCCTCTCTCGCATCGATTCGGCTATTGCAATTGCAGCGCGGCCTACGGGCGAGACCGGCTTCTGTATTGTCGCAAGCGCGGCCGGCGGTCAGGTTTCGACTGGGATTCCCGCCGATGCGGCGACGTGTTCCGACTGCCTGCGCGAGCTGCTCGATCCGAACGATCGCCGCTATCGCTATCCATTTCTGAATTGCACCAACTGCGGCCCACGCTTCACGATCACGCGCCGCATTCCCTACGACCGCCCGCAGACCTCAATGGCGAATTTCAAGATGTGCCTGGCCTGCCAAACGGAGTACGACGATCCTACCAACCGCCGCTTTCATGCGCAGCCCAACGCCTGCCCCGTCTGCGGCCCGCGCGTCTGGCTCGTAACGCCGGACGGGGCAGATATTGCGTCGAGCGATCCAGTAACAGAAACGATCGAGCGGCTGCTGGCCGGTGAGATCGTGGCGATCAAAGGCATCGGCGGGTTTCATCTCGCTGTCGATGCGACCAACGAAACCGCCATCATGCGCTTGCGCGAGCGCAAGCATCGCTATGGCAAACCGCTTGCGGTCATGGTTCGCGATCTGGATGCGGCGCGCGGCATTTGCGCGCTGACGCCCCAGGAAGAGAGCCTGCTTGTCACCGTCGCGCGCCCGATCGTCATCGCTCGCGGGAGGGAGGAGAGCGGAATTCCGCCTTCGGTCGCGCTGGGAATTCCCTGGCTCGGAGTCTTCCTGCCCTACGCGCCATTGCAGCGTCTACTCTTCGCTGATGCTCGGGTCCGAGCGCTGGTGATGACCAGCGCGAACCTGAGCGAAGAGCCGATCGCGATCGACAACGACGAAGCACTGGCGCGGCTTGGCCAGATTGCGGATGCCTTCCTGATGCACGACCGCGAGATTCTTCAGCGTTGCGACGACTCGGTCATGACGGTCGTCGACGGCGCGCCGCAACTGATTCGCCGCGCCCGCGGCTTCGTTCCGCTCGCGGTGACGCTGCCGTTTGACTCACCTCCACTTCTCGCCGTCGGCGGACATCTCAAGAGTGTCTTTGCTCTCGCCAGCGGTCGCTTCATGTACCAGAGCCAGCACCTCGGCGACCTCGAAAACCTTGTCGGCCTCGATTTCTTTCGCGAGTCGCTCGCACACCTGACGCACACCTTCGAGATCGAGCCGGAGACCGTGGTCCACGACCTGCACCCCGGGTATCTCTCGACTTCATGGGCGAAGGAGTGGGCTGGCGAACGTGGACTGCGATTGATCGCCGTTCAGCATCACCACGCGCACGTCGCCGCCTGCATGGCCGAGAATGGAATTGAAGGCCCGGTCATTGGTCTGTCGCTGGATGGCACGGGATACGGGACCGACGGCCGCATCTGGGGTGGGGAAGTGCTGATTGCGCGAATGGATGGGTTCGAGCGGTTCGCGCATCTCGACTATGTGCCCATGCCCGGCGGGGAAGCGGCGATCCGTGAGCCGTGGCGCATGGCGCTCGGGGCTCTCCACGCGGCTGGAATACAGATCGAATCGCCGGAAGTTCTCAAGCTGCTGGACGTGAACGATGCAGACGCGCACGTAATTCTGCGCATGATCGAGCGCGGATTGAACACACCGCTGACTTCCAGCTGCGGACGGCTCTTCGATGCGGCGGCTGCCGTTGTTTTAGGCCGCGGCGTGGTCGATTATGAGGCGCAAGCGGCGATTGAGTTGGAAGGCCTTGCCGAGGACGAGCCGGATGGATTCGATTCCGGCTACGGGCTCGAACTGCTCGGCGGCGATCGGAACACTCACGAGCCGGTGCGCATTTCCGCTATACCGTTGTGGCGCGAGTTATTGCAGGATCTGCGCACGGGCGTTGCCAAGCCGCGCATTGCCGCGCGCTTTCACGCTGGTGTATCCCATGCTTTTGTCCGCGCCGCGGACCTGGCTCGCGAAGTGACAGGAATTCGGCAGGTTGCTCTCTCCGGCGGCTGCATGCACAACCGTCGACTGGCGCGGCTGCTGCGCAAAGGGCTTGAGAGAGAAGGATTCGAGGTGTTTCAGCACGTGCAGGTAAGCCCGGGCGACGGAGGGCTCAGCTACGGGCAAGCCGCAACCGCCGCTGCCATGCTTGCGAATCAGCGTTAACTACCAGACGGAACCCTCAGGAGAATCGATGAAAGTCACAATATCCAGTGCGATCAGAGCCACTCGCTCAGCCAGCGCACTTAGGCGCTTCCTGATTTTGTTCTTTGTCGCGTTCTGTGCGGCAATGCCCGCACATTCTCAGCAGTCCGACAATGAAAAAGCAGTGTGGAAGTTGGAGTCGTCTTACTGGGACGATGTGAAGGCCCTCGATCTCGACAGTTACAGGGCCTTGTGGCACGAGAGATTCGTGGGCTGGCCTTCGGTAAATTCGCATCCTGTGCGAAAGGACCACATCACCGACTGGATCAAGGCTCACACAGACAAGGGAGAAGCCCTTGCCTGGTTTGAGTTGAAGCCGGCAGACAGCCGTGCTACAGAGAACCTGGTGGTGACGGAATACTGGCTGACCGCAATCTGGGCGGATAAGGCAGGTCACGGAGAACCGTTTACGCAGCGTGTAACACACACATGGATCAAGACAGAGAAGGGCTGGAAGATTCTGGCCGGAATGTCTGCACCCGTTCCCGCGAGTTAGCCGGAGAGGCGCACTAGCTCCTGCGCCTCGTCACGTGGGCCGAGGATCGACATGCGCGGGATGCGCCCGCGCACCATGGCGACTTCGTCGCAGCGGTGCAGTCGTGGACACATCTGGCAATCTTTGAAGATTTTGTCGGGCAACTCCGACTTGTTCTCCACGGTACGGAAGCCATACTTGAAGAAAAAATCGGGAATGCGCGTGAACAGGCACACTGACTGGACGCCGTGCGATTCGGCCTCTTCGATCAGCGCTTTCAGAATGTTGCCGCCGGCGCCCTGGCCCTTGCCTTCAGGCTTGACCACGATGGAGCGTACTTCGCAGAGATGCGGTCCGTAAAGGTGCAATGCTCCGCACCCGAGAAACACGCCGCCATCGGACTCGGCGACAGTGAAGTCGCGAATATTCTCGCATATTTCGGCGAAGGGGCGTTTGAGCAGCGTTCCGTCTCCGGAAAGCGAGTTCACAAGATCGTAGATGTTGGAGGCATCGTGCAGAAGCGCTTTACGAACCTGCATGAATTGCCTCCGCGACATTGTGATTGGCGAACGCGGCGATCCACTCTTCCGCGCGCTCCAGTGCCTTGTGCACGCGTTCGTGCGCGGTACCTCCGATCACGTCATGACAATCCAGTGTGGCGTCAAGTCTGATCGCCGCGAAGAAATCCTCGCTGAATTCTTCGCCAAACTGGCGCAGTTCGCCGATCGTAAGGCCGTCCAGTTCGACGCCCTTCGCGATGGCAAAGCGAACGGCCCGGCCGACTTTCTCGTGGGCTGTGCGGAATGGAACGCCCTTGTGAACCAGGTAAGTCGCCGCGGCCATCGCATTCATGTAGCCGAACCGCGCCGCCTGGTTCATGCGCTCGCGATTGAATTCCAGTGCGGCCGTGAACCGCGCAACGAGATTCAGCATTTGCGCTACGAAGCCAACAGAAAAGACCGGCTCCTGAGTCTCCTGCATGTCTTTATTGTAGGCCAATGGCAGCCCTTTGAGCTGCATCGCCACCGCGTGCGCCGCGCCTTGAATGCGCCCAACTTTGGCGCGGATCAGCTCGGCCAGATCCGGATTTTTCTTCTGCGGCATTGCGCTCGATCCAGTTGAAAAAGCCTCGGGCAGCGTGACGAAGCCAAACTCGGCTGTCGCAAAAAGCGTGATTTCTTCCGCAAACCGGCTCAGGTGTAGGCCAACAAACGTAAGCGCGTTGAGGTACTCGAGAATAAAGTCGCGATCGCTTGTTGCATCGATTGAATTGGCGGTCGTCCCTTTGAATCCAAGCTCACGTGCCGCAATCGACCGATCGAGCGGAAGCGTTGCGCCAGCCACCGCTCCCGACCCAAGCGGGCAGAAGTTGAGCCGCGCCGCGCAGTCGAGAAGTCGATCGGCATCGCGCAGCGCCATCTCAACATAGGCCAGCAGCCAATGCGCGACGAGAACGGGCTCCGCCCGCTGCAGATGCGTATAGCTGGGCATGACTGCGTCGCAGGCTGCATGCCCCTGCTCGACTAGCGCGCTGGCCCATGCGGCCAGGCCGTCGACCACGAGTTCGATTTGAGCGCGCACATACAGGCGCAGGTCCGTGGCGATCTGCTCGTTTCGGCTGCGGCCGGTGTGCAGCTTGAGACCAAGCTCTCCGATCCGATCTACAAGCTTGAGCTCGACGAAGTGATGAATGTCCTCGGCGGTCGCATGATCGCGCACTCGCGCTTTGCCCTCGTCCGAACTGAATTCCGCAGCAATCGCATCGAGCGCTGCGCGCAACTCCGTTGTTTCAGCTTTGGACAAGATTCCTGCCGCGGAGAGAGCAGACGCGTGCGCCTTGCTGGCGGCAATTTCTTCATCGAGAAGCCGCCAGTCAAAGACGATCGAGCGCTGCCACGCTTCGAATTCAGCGTCAAGTGGCTCGCGAAACCGGCCCGACCACATCTTCCCGGACTGCTGTTCGTTGAACATTGCTTTAAGCGTACCTCATGCTAGTTCTTCTCATTGACGCTGTTGAGTTGTGGCATTTCGCTGCCTTTGCTGAGCGTGAGGAGGCCGGTTTTGGCGTAAGTGATGAGTTTCTCCCGGGTATCGGTAATGTCGAGGTTGCGCATAGTGAGTTGACCGATGCGGTCGCGCGGGGAGAAGGCGGATTCAGTCTTCTCCATGCTGAGGCGCTCGGGATGGAAGGTGAGGTTGGGCGACTCGGTGTTGAGGATGGAGTAGTCGTTGCCGCGGCGCAACTCGAGTGTGACCTCGCCGGTGATGGGTTTGGCGACCCAGCGCTGGGCGGATTCGCGGAGCATGATCGCCTGGGAATCGAACCAACGGCCCTGATAGAGCAGACGGCCTAACTTGCGGCCATTGTCGCGGTACTGCTCAATTGTGTCTTCGTTATGTATTCCGGTGAGGAGACGTTCGTAAGCGATAAAGAGCAGGGCCACGCCCGGAGCCTCGTAGATGCCGCGGCTCTTGGCCTCGATGATTCTATTCTCAATCTGATCGGACATACCCAAGCCGTGGCGGCCGCCGATGCGGTTGGCTTCGAGAAGCAGGGTGACGGGCGAGTCGAATTGCTGGCCGTTCAGCGCGACGGGGAATCCCTCTTCGAAGCGAATGGCGACTTCTTCGCGCTGGATCTCGACATCGTCGCGCCAGAATGCCGTACACATGATGGGAACGACGATTTTGATGGACGAAGAGAGATTTTCGAGATCCTTGGCTTCATGAGTTGCGCCAAGGATGTTGGAGTCAGTGGAGTAGGCTTTCTCAGCCGGCATTTTATAGGCGAAGCCGGAGCGCTGCATGAAGGCAGACATCTCGGCGCGGCCGCCTAATTCGTCGATGAAAGCGGCGTCAAGCCAGGGCTTATAGACCTGGAGGCTAGGATTGACGAGCAGGCCGTAACGGTAGAAACGCTCGATGTCATTGCCTTTGAAGGTAGAGCCATCGCCCCAGATGTGGACATCGTCCTCCTTCATGGCGGCCACCAGCATGGTGCCTGTGACCGCGCGGCCGATAGGGGTCGTGTTGAAATAGGGGACGCCGGCAGTGGTGATGTGGAAGGCCCCGGCCTGGAGTGCGGCGATGCCTTCGCGAACGAGCGGGTCGCGGCAGTCGATGAGGCGGGCCTTTTCGGCGCCATACTCGAGGGCCGCGCGCGGGATGGCGTCGTAGTCGGTTTCGTCGGGCTGGCCGAGATTGGCTGTATAGGCGTAAGGAATCGCGCCCTTCTGCATCATCCAGTGCAGGGCGGCGGAGGTGTCGAGCCCGCCGGAGAAGGCGATGCCAACTTTCTGGCCGATGGGCAAAGACTCGAGAATTACGGACATGCTTGCCAAGCCTCAATGCAGTGAACAGTGGACAGTGATCAGTTTGTCCTTGCTCCTACTCGCTGCTTACGTTAAATTCCACACTCAACTTTGGAACAGTGAGCTTCAAACAAAACGCATCTGTGCGCCTCTGCCGCTGTTCACTGAAACTTCTCCACATTCACCATTCCGCCTAGCAGCAACAACAACAACGCCTTCTGCACATGCAGGCGATTTTCGGCCTGATCGAAGACGATCGACTGCGGGCTGTCAATGACGACATCGGTGACTTCTTCTCCCCGGCGTGCGGGCAGGCAATGCATGAAGATCGCGTGAGACGCGGCTTTCTGCATCAGCGCCTCGTTCACTTGGTATGGCCGGAAAATCGGGGCGCGTTTTGTGGACTCGTGCTCGAAGCCCATGCTCACGCACACATCGGTGTAGACGGCGTCAGCGCCTTCAACGGCCGCAAGCGGATCCTGCAACAGGCGCAATTCGCAGTGATTCTTCTCTGCGATCTCGCGCACGATAGTGACGATTTCGGTTTTGGGAGAGTAGCGGCGTGGCGTGGCAATCGTGACGTTCGCTCCCAACTGCGCTCCGGTGAGCATGAGCGAGTGGCAAACATTGTTGCCGTCGCCCACGTAGGTGAAGTTGAGACCAACAGCGGTGCCGAAGTGCTCCTCAAGCGTCATGAAGTCGGCGAGCGCCTGGCAGGGGTGCTCAACGTCGGAGAGAGCGTTGACGACAGGCACACGCGAATTGGCAGCCATCTCTGTGATGGTGTCGTGCGCATACGTGCGGAGGACGATTACATCCACCCAGCGCTCCAGGTTCTTTGCCACATCGGCAATGGTTTCGCGTTCGCCAAGCGGCGAATTGATCTGGTCGACGAAGATCGCATTGCCGCCCATGGTGTTGATGCCGGCCTCAAATGCCAGACGCGTGCGCAGACTCGCCTTTTCGAACATGAGTACCATCTGCTTGGCGTCGAGGCCACTGCGGTACTCGCGAGGATTGCGCTTGACGTCGTGTCCCAGCTTCATGATGGCGCGCACTTCGGCGCTGGAGAGATCGGCGATCGAACAGAGATCCTCGCCTGCCATTCGCGCGGCCGCGGCAAGAACATCGGGGTCCTTTTGCACGGGAACATCGAGCTCTTTACGCTCCATTGTCGTTCTGCTAGCCATGATGGTGACCTCCCGCAGACGCGTTGTGCGCCGCAGCATGTACCGTGAAGATTTCGTCCAGCGCGGCAATCGCCGTGTCCACATGGGTGCGTTCCAGAATGTACGGCGGCAGGAAACGCAGCACCGTGTCGCTGGTGCAGTTGATGAGAATGCGGCGCTTGAGCATTTCGGCCACGGTGAGCTTGGCAAGCTCGGCTGAATCGAGCTCGGCGGCGATCATCAGGCCCTTGCCGCGTACATCGACGATGGTGTCGTGGCGTGCCGCGAGTGAGCGCAGGCGCTCCATAAAATAACCGCCGACCTCCGTCGCACGCGCCAACAGGCCATTCCTATCGATCGTGTCAATGACGGCGATGCCGACAGCGCAGGCCAGCGGTCCGCCTCCAAAGGTGGTGCCGTGCACGCCGGCGTGCATCACGCGCGCAACTTCTTCAGTACACAGCATCGCTCCGAGCGGGAGGCCGCCTGCAAGCGGCTTGGCGAATGTGGTCACGTCAGGCTGGATGCCGTAGTGCTGATAGGCGCACCACTTTCCGGTCCGTCCCATGCCGGACTGAATCTCATCGACGATGAGCAAAGCACCGGTGGAGTTGGCCAATGCGCGCGCCTCGGCAAAGAATTCCTGCGTCAGCGGCCGCACGCCGCCTTCGCCCTGAATGGCTTCGACGAGGATGGCGCAAACTTCATTTGAGAATTTCGTGCGCAGGTCGGCGACGTCGTTGAAGCGTACGAACTCAACGCCCGGAACCACGGGCGCAAACGGTTCGCGGTACTTTTCCTTGAACGTGGTGGACATGGAGCCAAAGGTGCGGCCATGAAAACTCTGCTCCAAGGCGAGGAACTTCGTTCCGATCTTCTTCTCGTTGGGGGCGCCCTCGCTACGCTTCAGTCCTGCATAGGCGCGCGCCAGTTTGAGAGCACCCTCCCACGCTTCAGTGCCGGTGTTGGCGAAGAAAACGCGGTCCAGTCCAGTGCGCTCGGTGAGGCGCAACGCCAATTCAGCCTGGCCCTCGTGATAGTAGAGATTCGACGAATGGATGAGCGCGCGACTCTGGCGGGCAATCGTCTCCACGATCGCCGGATGGTTGTAACCGAGGGCATTGACGCCGATGCCGCTGAGTAGATCGAGATAGCGATCACCCGCTTCATCGATGATGTAGACGCCTTCGCCGCCGACGAAAAGGACAGGGCTCCGCTCGTAAGTTGACAGGAGCAGGCGGGATTCCGCGGCGCGAATCTCTTCGAGTTTCATCGTTCGAAAAACCTCCTAGGCAACCATCACTTCAGTGCCATGGGCTACACGCGAGCTGCACAAATCGGGCAGGGAACCTGCAGCTTCGGCGGGTAGAATCCGTACGCGCTTCACTCCGTTGAGAAGCGCCTCGCGGCATGCGCTGAGCTTAGGCAACATGCCGCCGGAGATCACCGCGCTCTTGACCATCTCCGCGATTTGATCGATTGAAAGCCAGCGCAGAACCTCGCCGTCGGCTCCCTTTACGCCGGGAACGTCAGTGAGAAACACCAGCGCGTCGGCGTGGCAGGCAATGGCGCAGGCCGCAGCCATCTCGTCAGCATTGATGTTGTAGTACTCGCCGTCGAATCCGAGGGCCATGGAGCAAAGAACCGGAACGCCATTCAACTGCCAGACGGCTTCAATCCAGCGGGGGTCGCTCGCGACGATCTCGCCAACGAAGCCAAGATCGGGCGATGTGCGCTTCTTGCGCGCGCGGAAGAGCAATCCGTCGCCGCCGGAGAGGCCGACCGCCGGTTGACCCAATGCGCCCAGAGCCGCGACCAGGCCCTTGTTCACGCGTCCGGCAAAGACCATCAGCGCGACATCGCGAGTCTCCGCGTCTGTGACGCGCAGGCCGTCGATGAACTCACTCCGCTTGCCGAGTGCCTTGAGCGTCCGGGTCAACTGCAGTCCGCCTCCGTGAACAACGACTACCTGATTGCCATCACGCGCCAGTTCGGCGATGGCTCGCGTGCAACCTTCGAGCAGCTTGGGGTCCTCAAGGCCAGCGCCACCGAGTTTGACGACGTACTTCATTTCAGGTTCTCCGCGGCGAGTTTCATGCGAGACCCTCCGACTCGGGCCAGCCCTGCATCACGTTCAGATTCTGGACCGCCTGACCGGCAGCGCCTTTCAGGAGGTTGTCGAGGCAACTGATGATGACGCCGCGTTTGCCGCCGGCGTCGAGCTGAAATCCGATGTCAGCGTAGTTTGTCCGCACGGAGTACTGAATCTGCGGCAGCACTTTTTCGTAGAGCCGCACCATTGGGCTGCCTGCAAAAAACTTGTGATACACCCGCGCTACACTCTCATGCGTCTGCGCCTTCGTGAAGTGCACATAAATCGTCGATAGAATTCCGCGCGGAATCGGCAACAGGTGCGGCGTAAAGACAATCTGGCAGCCCGAAACGCCGATCTCCTCCAGTATTTCGCCGGTATGGCGATGCGCAAACACGCTGTAGGCGGAAAGATTGTCCGCCGCATACATGAAATGTGTTCTGGCCGTGGCCGCCTTACCGGCACCGCTGACGCCGCTCTTCGCGTCGGCCACAATTCCATGCTCGAGATCGATAAGGCCCGCTGCGACGAGAGGTTTCAGCGCCAGAATTATCGAGGTTGCGTAGCAGCCAGGATTAGCGACCAGCTTCGCAGACGCAATTTGTTTGCGATGCAGCTCGGGCATGCCGTAGACGGCCTGCGCCTGGGTGAATGCGGCGAGTTCGGTTCCTTCATCACCGAATGCATAAACGGCGCGATTGGCTGCCTCGGTCAGTCGCCATGCGGCGCTCAGATCAATGACGCGCAGCCCACGCTTGAGTGCTTCAGGGACCCACTCGCGCGATTGCTCGTGCGGAGTGGCGAGAAACAAAACGTCAACGTCGCGCTCGGCAAGAAGTTCCCATGTAAAGGCCTCGAGTTTCAAGCTGGCGCTACCGTTGCTGTCTGCTAGTTGGGGGTGAATCTCTGTAAGCGAAACTCCGCCTCGCGCCTGGTCCCTGGCGTCCACGCGTCCGGCAAAAACCGGCGGCCTTCCCGACAGGCGGGGATGATGCAACAGCAGTCGCGCCAACTCAGCTCCAGCGTACCCAGTCACTCCCACAACCGCGGTTTGTAAAGTCTTCGTCATACGTCCAGCATTGTCCTTAACCGTGTTTCCACTTCGGTCGCGTGGCGCGAATCCGTGCAAATTACTAAAACTGTGTCATCGCCGGCGATGGTGCCGACGACTTCCGGCCACTCCTGACGGTCGAGAGCCGCTGCAACCGGTTGCGCGCCGCCCATGACCGTGTTCAAGACCACTTGATTCATCGCCTGGCGGACGCGCAGACCAAAGCTGTCGATCATTTCATTGAGGGAGGGCGGTTGATCTTCTTCTGCAGCTGCCGCGATTGCAGGCGCGCTGTGTCCATTGGGGAGCGAGTAACCGCCGGGGCCCTTTGACAGGCGAAGCTGGTGAATGTCCCGCGAAAGCGTGGCCTGCGTCACGTGAATGCCGCGACGGCGCAGTTTGCGGCGCAGCTCATCCTGGCTCGCCACCGGCGAACTGGCCAGCACATCGCGAATTACATTGAGGCGTTGGACGTTCATTCCTGAGGCACCGATACCTTATGCGGCAAATCAAAGGCGCGGTCCGCAGAGCGGAAACCGCGCTTGAATAAATATACGCCGGATGCGCATAAGTATGCAAGGGATATTTTGGAGGAGGTGCGGAAACGGGTACCTGTGCGTCAATGCCCTAATGCCCGCGAGGTGAAGGGTTGAATGATTCGATCCCATTCAACTCCGAGCGGGGCTTACTTCAGGTCTCGCCAGTTTGGCCCAAACGACAGATCGGCGACGAGTGGGACTTTCAATTCCACGACTCCCTGCATCTCCGCCCGGACCAGAGCCGCAGCTTCGTCGGTTTCGTCGCGAGGCACTTCAAACAGGAGTTCATCGTGGACCTGCAGGACCATACGCGTTTTGAGCTTTCTCTCAGTCAGCTTGCGGTCGAGTGAAATCATCGCCAATTTGATGAGGTCGGCGCCGGTGCCTTGAAGAGGGGTGTTGATCGCGGTGCGCTCGGCGAATCCGCGCTGATTCGGATTGCGGCTCTCAATGTCAGGAATCGGCCGTAGGCGTCCAAACATGGTACGCACGGAACCATCCCTGCGGGTCTGGGCGAGGGTTCGTTCAATAAACGCTCTCACACCCTGATAGCGCGCAAAGTACCGCTCGATGTAGGCCTTCGCCTCGGCCTGCGGAATACCGAGCTGAGCGGCCAAGCCGAAAGCAGAGATTCCGTAGACGATGCCGAAGTTCACGGCCTTTGCTCGATTGCGGGTCACCTTGTCCATGGTTTCGACGGAGACACCAAAGACTTCGCTGGCTGTGAGGGTATGGATATCGATGCCTTCAGCGTAGGCGCGAATCAGCAGCGGATCGCCGCTGAAGTGGGCAAGCAGACGCAGCTCGATCTGAGAGTAGTCCGCCGAAAGCAGTTGCGTGCCCGGTGCTGCTGTGAATGCGGCGCGAATCTCGCGCCCCAGCTCCGTGCGCACGGGAATGTTCTGCAAGTTCGGATTGACCGACGAGAGGCGGCCGGTGGACGTGGCGGCGGCCTGAAATGATGTATGGACCCGCGAATCGGCATCGGCGAGCAACGGCAGGGCATCGACGTAATTCGATTTGAGCTTGGACAAGTGACGATACTCAAGAACGAGTCGAGGAACATCGTGTTGGTCGGAGAGGAATTCCAGTACATCCACCGCAGTGGAGACAGCCTTGTTCTTGCCGCGAGCGGGCGGAGCAGGCAGGCCCAATTTTGTGAAAAGTACGATGCCGAGTTGCTTGGGAGAGTTGATATTGAAGCGCTCACCGGCCAACTCGAAGATGCGCTCGCCGACGCGGGTCAATTCGCCGCTGAACTTGTCCGAAAGACTGTTCAACGCAGTTGTATCGATGCGCACGCCTGCATTTTCCATGTGATAGAGCACTGGCGCCAACGGCAGATCGATCTCAGCGTAGACGCGCGAAAGGCCCGTCTTGTCGACTTCATCGCGCAGCGAAGGAGCCAGCGCAAGAATGGCCGCAGCTGCAGCGGGCAGAGTGAACGGCGGCGCTTGATTGTTCCGGGCGGCTACATCGGCCAAGGACTGCGTGGCGTGGGTGGGATTGAGCGCGTAAGAAAGAAGCATGGTGTCATCTACGGAGCCGCGCAATTCAACACCCATGTCGCCGAGGACGTGCAGCGCCAGCTTCCAATCGTGGACGCGTTTGGGCACGGCGGCGTCTTCGAGGAGCGCGCGGAGTTCGGGTGTAAGCGGCAAGCGGAGCGCGCGACCGGTTTCGGCGCATACTCCCACGTAGAAGTGGATCTTCTCCTCGGCGGCTTCTGCAACGTCAAGCAGTGACAGCGGCGGCGGCTGCTCGTCATCCGATTCGTCGTCGGAAGGCTCTACTGCATCGAGCGCAAAGGCGAATCCGTGCTCGCGGGCGGCGGCGTAAAAGGCGGCGGCCTGCTCGACGCTCGGTTCATCAATGAGCTCAACCGAGACTCCGCCCTCCGCGGGAGCAAGGTCGCGCAGCATCGATGTGAACTCGAGCTCGGTGAACAGCATGCGGCAGGCCTCAAGGTCGGGCGGCTGGGTTTCCATCGCGGCCAGATCCAGCGGCAGCGGCACATGGGTGTCGATGGTGACAAGTTCCTTCGATAGCAGAACCGTGTCGCGATTCTGCTCGAGCGATTCGCGGTATGCCTTGCGCTTGACTTCGGCAGCGCGGTTGAGCACGGCTTCGACTGTGCCAAATTCCTTGATCAGCTCGACGCTACCCTTGTCGCCGATGCCGGGCGCGCCGGGAATGTTGTCGACCGAGTCTCCGCGCAGGGCCATGACGTCGACGACTTTGTCGGGAGGGACGCCAAGCGTCTCAGTGACTTTGGCAGGATCGAGGATCAGATTGTCCTTTTGCGGGTTGAGGATCTTCACTTGCGGAGTGACGAGCTGCATCATGTCCTTGTCGCCGGAGACGATGAAGACCTCGTGCTGCTGCTCGGCGGCTTCGCGGGCCAGGGTGCCGATGACGTCGTCGGCCTCGAAGCCTTCGGCCTGGAGAATGGGAATGCGCAGCGCCTCCAGGGCACGGCGAATGTAGGGAATCTGGCGGCGAAGATCTTCGGGCATGGACTCGCGTTTGGCTTTGTATCCGTCGTAAGTCACGTCTTCGAAGCTCTGAGACTTCGCGTTCCAGCGGCGCAGAGTTGCGATGGAGCGGGCGCGCTCGTCGCGGAAGACTTCGCCGCTCACGTCGAAGACGGCGGCGAAGTATTTGGGCGCGAAGTCCTGGCGGAGCTTCTTGATCATGTTGACGAAGACGTAGGTGGCTGCGGTGGGAAGGCCGGAGCGCGTTGACATGGGCCGCGAGCGCTGCATGGCGTGATAGGCGCGGAAGATGAAGGACATCGCGTCGAGGAGGAAAACGGGCGGCTTGGGTGCGTCGGTCATCGGTAGAGAGGATAGCAGGGCAAGCGGGGATCATGATGACGAGAACGCGGGCGAGGACGCCCGCACGACAGCCGGCCGGAGGCGGGCACCACATCAGGCGATGAACATGCAGTCGCCGTAGCTGAAGAAGCGGTAGCGCTCACGGATGGCGTGCTGGTAGGCGGAGAGAATGCGGTCGAGGCCAGTTCCTGGTGGGCCGGCGAAGGCGCTGACCAGCATGAGCAGGCTCGATTGGGGCAGGTGGAAGTTGGTGAGCAGTGCACTGACGACGCGGAAGTCGAAGCCAGGAGAGATGAAGATTTCGGTGGCCGCGGAGTGAGGTTGGACTGGGTTGTTTCCGGCGGCAAGCGCGGCGGCGGCGATTGCAGCAGCTTCGAGGGTGCGGACGACCGTGGTGCCGACGGCGACGATCCGCCTACGCTCCGCTACGGCGCGATGAATTGCGTCTGCAGCCGCGGCCGAAATGGAATAGCGCTCGCTGTGTAGATGGACTTCGTTGACTCGCTTAACGCGGAGCGGAGCGAATGTGCCGAGGCCAACGTGGAGCGTGACGCGCGTTATTTCGATTCCTTTGGACGAGAGTTGTTCAAGAACAGCCGGCGTGAAGTGCATGCCTGCGGTGGGCGCGGCAACGGAACCGCGTTCGCGGGCAAAGACCGTCTGATAGCGGTCGCGATCGGCACCGGCGTCCTCGCGATGGATATACGGCGGCAGCGGGGTGTGGCCGATCCGGTCGAGCACGGCGAAGAAGTCATCTGTCGAGCCTTGGACTGGAGCGAACTCGAGCAGACGCTCGCCGAATTGGCCACGCTCGAGGACTTCGGCTTCAAGCGCGACGGAGCCGTCAGGAGCGGGGAAGACGAGGCGCTCGCCGATGGCAACTTTGCGGCCGGGGCGAACGAGGGCGCGCCAGCGATTCTGGCCGACAGGGTCAAGAGCGGGTTCAAGGAGCATGACTTCGATGCGGCCTGTCGGCTTCTCTCGATCCCGGACCAATGTGCGGTGCGCGTAGAGACGCGCGGGAATCACGCGGCTGTCGTTGAGGACGAGCAAATCGCCCGAGCGAAGATGCTGACCAAGGCCAGAGAAAGAATCGTCGCGGAATGCGCCCGTCGCGCGGTCCATGACGAGCATGCGGCTGGAGCCGCGCTCGGCTGGAGGCTCTTGCGCGATCAGCTCTTCGGGGAGATCGTAGTCGAAGTCGGAAACCCGCTCCGCGGTTTGATCCTTTGGAGGGGATTGTTCAGACATCGGATTTCCCGAAGCGAGCGAGCGCATTGATGCGAGCGCGTTCGAGGGCGGCATTGAGCTGCTCGCGCTGCGACTCGAAGCCGCCTTCGGCGAGATTCGCAGGAACGCAAGTCCAGCGCGACCAACTGACGGCGATACGTGTGAACGGCATGGGAACAAGGAAGCGATCCCAGGAGTGCAGCGACCAGGCGCGGCGCGGCTGAAGATGAAACGCGCCGATGCGCGCGCCGGTGACAGCGGCGAGTTTGATGGGGCCGGTTTTGGTTTGGTAGATCGGGCCGCGCGGGCCGTCTGCGGTGAAGATCGCGGGACATCCAGATTCGATGACTTGCTTGAGGCCGAGCAGGCCTTCACGAGCGCCGCGCGAGCTGGAGCCGCGCACGGTTTTGTATCCGAAGAGCTCGAGCGTGCGCGCGATGAGTTCGCCGTCAAAGCTCTGGCTGACGATGATGGTTGCGCCTGTGCTTCGGAAATAAAACGTGCAGGGCAGAACACATTGGTGCCAGAAACAGAAGATTTCACCGGCTGCTCCGGCGCCGAAGGGAAGCGGCGTTGCTCCTTCTTCGGCGATGGTTTCGAAACGCCAGGTTCGGCCGATGACCGAGAGCAATGCCCAGACGAGGCGCGGAACAACGGCCAGCAAGAGGCGTTGTCGGACGGTGAACTCGGGGCGGAAGGAAAACTGTTCGGTGGCTGCGATGGTCACTCAAGTCAATTTTACGGCGGGCAAGAGAAGTCAGTGGAGCTGGCACTGTCTCACCCAAGGGGTGCCCCCCAGGTGTGCGGGTTCTTCGGAAACGTCCCGCCCGTCCAGCGTTCCTGGAACCTTCGCGTACGCGCCGGCAGCAGGAGAGGTCCTCGACGCGGGATCGCAGACACTGCAGGTGGCGTTCTTCCCCACCGATTCGGTCCACTACAGTACGGCTTGCCGGCGCGCCGTTCTGCGCGTCGGATTCCCAAGTTTGACGCCAGCGGTCCGCTCCAGCGATCCGTAGGATACTCTGCGGCCATGATCAGCGAGCGGCGACAATGCCCGCAAGACAGAAGCCCAGAACAGCCAAAACGCGAAGGGGCTTTTGGCCAATGGCGCGAATAGTCGTCTCAATTCTCAACGTCACGAGGCGCATTCCGCGCGTAGAATGGGTGTCAACGTTACTTCCTGGTTCAGTCAATTCCTGGGCGGCGACCTGAGAGCTAGTGTCCGCGGTCGAAAGGCCAGCAGTTCTGGCTGATTTTCATTCAGGTCTGTCGGGGACCCGCGAGGTGATTCATGCTTCGTCCTTCGGTTTCTTCCCACTCATCAGTTCAAATTCTCTCTGGCGCAACATCGAGGCATATGTGCGGATCGCGCTTTGCCTCCTGCGTTGCCGCAGTGCTTCTTCTTGTCGTGGCCCCAGGCACGGTGTGTTCCTCAGCGCGTGCGCAGACGAACGAGTGGGTCTGGATCAACGGAACGGAAACTCCCTCGGTTCCCGTATACGGCACGTTGGGTACTCCCGCCCCGGCGAATCTCCCCGGCGATCGCGAGTCCGCATCCAGTTGGACCGACAACAAAGGCAACCTGTGGATGTTTGGCGGCTGGGGCTTTGATGCGTCGGGCAAATATGGCTACCTCAATGAGCTATGGGAGTACAGCCCTTCAACCAACGAATGGGCATGGATGGGAGGAAGCAACGCGGCCAATGGACAGAGTTCACCTGGGGTTTATGGCACCCTGGGCATGCCCGCTCCCGGGAATGTACCGTCTGGACGCGACGGCGCCGTTACCTGGACGGACGCAACGGGAAACTTGTGGCTCTTTGGGGGCGGGGATGCAGCCGATAACTTCAACGATCTTTGGGAATTCAACCCCAGCACGAATGAATGGGCGTGGATCGGCGGGTCTGATTCTCCGTATCAACAGGGTGTTTATGGGAACCTCGGTACGCCTGCAGTTGGAAATGTTCCGGGGGCTCGAGTCAGCGCGTTCAGTTGGACCGACAGTCAGGGAAACTTCTGGCTTTTTGGAGGAACCACCACCAATCTAAACGGCGATTGCCAGATTTATTTCGACGACCTTTGGCGTTTCAATCCCTCCACGAAGGAATGGTCGTGGATGAGGGGGAGCAACGGACTTCCCGCCTGCTCCTCTCCCAGTGGACAGCCAGGGATATATGGTATGCAGGGCGTGGCTGCCGCCACCAACTTTCCCGGCTCCCGCGTGGGCGCGCTAAGTTGGATCGGCAGCAACGGCAAGCTGTGGCTCTTCGGCGGGTACGGGATGGACTCCAACGGACAGATCGGTTCACTCAACGACCTGTGGGAATTCGATCCATCCACAGGCCTATGGACATGGGTGGGGGGTGGAAGCACATTCCCAGCCAATTGCAGCACGCAGAGAAATGGTTGTCATTTCCCACCCGTCTACGGGACATTGCAAGTGCCAGCTGCGGACAACGACCCCGGAAGCCTCGCATCCCCGGTGAACTGGGCCGATCACCGGGGCAATCTCTGGCTCTTTGGTGGGTGGGGCAGCGATTCGAACCAAAACTTCGGTTGGCTCGACGACCTGTGGCAGTACAACGTTTCAACCGGTCAATGGTCGTGGATGAGTGGGAGCAGCTCGCTGGATTGTGCGTACATCCTTTGCGGCGAAGTTGGTGCCTACGGAGCATTGCAATCGCCCGCCTTGGGAAACGTTCCCAGTGGCCGGGAAGTTGCCACTGGTTGGACAGATTCCAGCGGCAATTTCTGGCTCTTCGGTGGCGAAGGCGTCAATGTGACCGGCACCTTGGGGGCCTTCCAGGATCTTTGGGAGTTTCAGCCGAATACAGGCGGACTGCCGATAGCCGCAACGCCAGATATCTCTCCCAGCTCCGGGACCTATACAACAGCTCAACTGCTCACGATCGACGATGCGACACCCGGGGCAACCATTTTCTATCTGCTGAACGGAAATACGCCGGCGGTCGAATACACCGGTCCCATCGCACTCTCTTCATCGGCGACTGTCGAGGCCATTGCCGGAGCCAGCGGATACGCAAACAGCAACATTGCGACGGCGGCCTATACGCTTCAGGTTACGCCTGCTGCCACGCCCGCTTTCAGCGTTGCTTCTGGAATATACAGCACACCCCAGACAGTCGAGATCTCCGACGCCACCCCTGGAGCGACCATCTATTACACCACCGATGGAAGCATGCCTACCACCACCTCGGCCGTGTATGGCAGCTCGATCACTATTTCTTCGTCCGAGACCATTCTGGCGATCGCCGTGGCGAACGGTTATCTTCCCAGCGAAATCGGGTCCGCTGTTTACACCATCGGGCCAGTTTCGACTCAGGGCGAATGGACCTGGATGGGCGGAAGCAGTCAGCCAAATCAGCCCGGAGTCTATGGAACATTGCTGACACCTTCCTCGCAGAACATCCCTGGCGCTCGCTACGGCGCGACAAGCTGGACTGACCCGAGCGGCAATCTCTGGCTCTTTGGAGGAGCCGGCTCTGACTCGGCAGGGAACGTGGGTTATCTGAACGATTTGTGGGAGTTCAGCTCATCTTCAAATCAATGGACATGGATGGGCGGATGCACCACCCTCGTTGAGGCGTTCAGCTGTACCGGGCAGGCTGGCATTTATGGCACGCTCGGAGTGTTTGCATCCGCAAACCTGCCTGGAGGACGGTACGGAGCAACAAGCTGGATGGATTCGAAAGGCTACGTCTGGATATTCGGCGGATACGGAATAGATAGCACGGGCTTTGAAGAGGAGCTGAACGATCTTTGGGAGTTCGATCCAACGAAAAACCAATGGGCGTGGATGGGCGGGAGCAATGTGCCGGTAGCTTCTGATTACTGCGACTCGGGAGCCTACGGCTGTACCGGAGCGCCCGGAGTGTATGGCGCGCTCGGTGTGCCTTCGCCAGGAAATATTCCTGGTAGCCGTTACGAGGCTTCGAGCTGGGTGGACCAGAAAGGCAACCTCTGGCTCTTTGGGGGCACCGGAGAGGACGCAACGGGCAATAGCTATGCGCTCAACGATCTCTGGGAGTTCAATCCCTCGAAGATGGAATGGGCCTGGATGGGCGGCAGCAACGTGGTGAATGTTGATCTTGGGTATCAGGAAGGCTCCTACGGCACGTTGGGCGTGGCATCTGCCGAGAATTACCCACCAAGCCGCACCGGGGCTGCGGCGTGGACAGGCCTGCAGGGCAATCTGTGGTTGCTAGGCGGTGGTGGCGGCGGCGCCAACGGCAAGTACAACGATCTTTGGAGGTACGATACCTCCAGCAACGAATGGACCTGGATGAACGGAGCCAGCGGCTCATACTGTGCCTTCTATCCAGTTGTCGGATTCAACGCCTGTTCCAATCAGCCGCCCGTTCGTGGAACATTGGGCCTGCCGGCCACCGGGAACACGCCCGGCGGCAACTTATCTTCCGGCAGTTGGGTGGACAAAACCGGGAACCTCTGGCTCTTTGGAACCAACAGTTCGGATATAACCGGTGGAACGGACGGTTTCTATATCGGCGGCGACGACGATCTTTCGTTCTTCGATCCATCCACGTCCGAATGGACGTGGATGGCCGGCGATTATGCGACCAGCAACTGCTACTGGATCGTGACGATCTTCGTCTATCCTGTCTGCGATGGCCCTCAGGGCGTATACGGCAGCATCGGGGCGCCGGCCGCGGGAAATGTTCCTGGAGCGCGCACCGGCGAGGTCACCTGGACCGACAAGAGCGGTAATCTCTGGCTCTTTTCCGGAACGACGACGAATACCTCCGACTATAGCGTTAATATGAACGACCTCTGGAAATACCAACCTTCCCCAAATACATTTCCGGCTGCGGCAGCGCCTGTATTCAGCATAATACCCGGGACCTACCTGCCGGATTCGCCGCTCGTGATGTCGAATGGCATGGCGAACGCGAGCATCTTTTATACGACCGATGGAAGCGTGCCGTCGCCGGCTTCCACTTTATACAGCGGGCCAATCGCGCTTTCGTCGAGCGCGAGTATTCAGGCCATCGCTACCGTGCCGGGATATCGCAACAGCAGCGTGACGTCTGCCAACTATACGATCGTCGCTGTTCCCGCAACTCCGGCGTTTTCTCTTGCCTCCGGCACTTACGCTTCCGTACAGACGGTAACCATCTCCGACGTGACGCCCTCTTCTGTCATCCTCTATACCACGGATGGCACCGAGCCAAATTCCGATTCATATGTTTACGCCGGGCCGATCACGGTTGCAACGTCAGAGACCATCAATGCCGTGGCCGTGATCAACGGCTACGCCAACTCCGTCTATTACGGGATTACTTTTCCAGGCCTCGGGGGCATTGGCAGCGCTGTTGCCAGCGCCACATATACCATCGACCTGCCTGCCGCCGCCACGCCAACCTTCACACCAACTCCTGGAATCTACACTTCTGCGCAGAGCGTGACCCTCGCGGACTCGACGCCGGGAGCGTCCATTTATTACACGGCCAACGGAACCACACCCACGACTTCGTCCGCGCTGTTTCCAACGTCGAATCCAATGTTGGTCTCGTCCACGACGACCATTGAGGCCATTGCGGCGGCCGCGGGCTATTCAAACAGCGTGGTGGCCTCAGGCACATACACAATCAACCTGGCGCCTCCAAGTTTCACGCTCGGTATGTCACCTTCCTCGTTGACTCTGGCGTCTGGTGGCCAGGGAAATGTCACTCTGACGGTAACGCCGCAGAACGGCTTCAACTCGACAGTGAGCTTCGCATGTTCAGGGTTGCCATCGAATGCGACCTGCTCCTTCAGTCCCACGACCGTGACACCGTCAGGCTCAGCCGCGACGACGCAGCTCACGATCGCGGTGAGCGCAAAAGCAAGTTTGGTGCGGCCAGCCTCAAGTCCATTCCTTCCGGCAACTGGTTTGGCCATTGCGGCCTGCTTTTTTGCTTGCAGACGTCGGCGCATTCTGACCGGAGCTTTGGTCGTGCTTGTTCTCGCCGTAGCTGCACTACTCACGGGATGTGGCGGAGGCGGCTCTGCTGGCGGTGGTGGTGGAGGCGGCGGCGGCGGTTCACCGCAGAGTTACACAGTTACCGTGACTGCAACGTCAGGGGCACTCCAGCAAACAGCTGCTGTGACGCTTACCGAGAATTAGGCGAAGTTGCAGAAACTGGGGACATCCATGATAAGTAAAAGTCAAGAGGAGGCCGAGATCTCCTTGCACTTGGAGGAAGGGAGGCGCGTGGCAAAATACTCCGGCTCGACCATCTCGAATCCCTCCGCCCCGACCATCACCACGTGTTTCCTATTTTGGAGGCTTGCCGGCGCGCCGTTCTGCGCTTTTTGTCAAGCGCTTTTCGCTTCCCCGCCCCGCAACCCGCTGAAAACATGAGCAAATTTCTGCCGCCAAATCTGCCGATTATTTACCCCTTCCGGCGCATAATGATGCCATGATCGACGAACGGACAATCGCGGCTACTTGCCACCGGCTACCGGCTATTGGCTACTGGCTATCGGCTACCGGCTGCCTTTCTCTCCTCTTGCTCCCTGCTTTTTTGCTCCCTTGCTCCCTCGCTCCCTGCCTTTCTAACCACTACCCACTAACCACTGCCTTTTACCCACCCCCCCTGTCTTTCTGCCCACCCCCTCCCCCTGCCTCTTCTGTTTCCTGCTTTTCTCTTCCGTCGGTCCCTCAGTCCCTCAGTCCCGAAGTCCCTGCTTCTACCCACCCCCCCATAGTTTTCTGACCCCCACCCCCCATGCCGTTTTGTGAAACTGTGAAACTGTGAAACTGTGGAGCCTTTATAATCAATAGCTTGCGTCCACAGTTTCACAGTTTCACAGTCTCACAGTCCCGTTTTTCGATTGCCTTCGATTCTGGCTCGCTTGAAAGGGCAACCGTCGTCCAGCGGCGACAGCTTCGACGCGCGATTGCAGAAGAGTGGAATCAGAGAAGAGAAAACAGCCCACAGCGTGATCTTTTAATCGCCGGATTTGGGAGAGTCGGGCCAGGCGGGGCTGGGTGGGGTTGGCGGGCGGGATGGGGGCGGTCTTTGCGGTCGGGGATGGGGCGGGGTTGGCGGATAGATGGGCGTCTATCGGGACCAAGCCATCAGTCTCCTCTTTCTTGCATGGCCTTCGCAATCCGCGACGCGGCCAGGCCCTTATCATTTACAAGCCTACGGTTGGCAAGACGCACAGAAGACTCGGGATCGTGTGAGGGCAGATACACCGTAAACGCGGACCGGCAAATCTCTCCATCCCTACATTTGATGGGAAGTGGCGTTTCGCATTGATCGTGACCAGGAGCTCGCGTGTAGCTTCATGCGCTCACCACGATCGATCGCACGATCTCCGGCTGATCGAAATGCACCATGTGGCCGGCATTGGGCACTAGAATTGCCGTCATGGCCGGAGCTTCAATGGCCTCTGGCAATCGCTTCACAAGCGCGCTTGGGGTGAGAGCGTCTTGCTCACCGAAGACGTAATGAACAGGGACCGCTAACCGTGGAGGTCTGGGAAACAGATCTAATGACACCAATTCCGGTAGGAGCTTGCTCTGGATCAGATTCATATTGCGCAAGGCTTTGGCGGCGCCAAACAAGCCATAGGTACGGATCATGGCAAAAAGCGTCTCTCTCAAGATCGCATTGAAGTTCTTGCCATGTTCGATCGCGCCAAGGTCGGCCAACAAACTGGCGCGGCCTTGAAACGCTGCCGAGTTCGTATACGGCGGCCTACCGAGTTTCTTCACACGTCCACTCAATCGGCCATCTCTCGCAAGAGCGCTTTGGTCCTGGAGAAATGAGTAAACGGACGCGTCACTTTCGGCCGTATTTGCATCAGGGGAAATAGCGATGACCGACTTCACCTTATCGGGCTCATTCTCCGCGGCCTGCAGGGCAATTGTTGCGCCCAGAGAAATGCCGAGCACTGATACGATTTGCTTTGTCTCATTGTGTAACCACCGCGGGATCGCGCGAAGATCATCGACCTGCTGAACCAAAGAGACGCTCCCGGCATCTTGTTTCGAGGCGTTGCCACAGCCTCGTTGTTCCCAGTAACTCACGAGGAAATCTTTTTCCAGATGCAGGAGTCGTTGAAACTTTCTCATTTCGTGCAGCAGCGGCAAACCTGGTCCGGCCTGAACGATTAGGAGTGGGGGCAGCCCGGTACGCTCGGCGCACATGCGGACTCTCTGGATAGAACCGTTGATTCCCAGTTTCACAGTATCCGTGATCGCCATGATGGTTAGAGCTCCTGTATGCGGGTCCGGGCACGAGCATGCGCACCATAACTACCAGAATACCCAGCGAACTGCACGCTGCATTCAAGGGAACAGGGAACAGGGGAGCAAGGGAGCGAGGGAGCAAGGGAGCGGCGATATGCGGGTCTGGAGACCCGCACGACAGCCGGTCTCCCACCCCAACGGCGAAGACCTGTCGTTGGGGACCCCGGTCTGGAGACCGGCGCTACAGATAAGACGGCGGCGCTGGCGGGGTCGGCGGGGGAGTGGGTGGGCAAAATTCACACTTGACATGGGCAGAAAATGCACTACCATATGGTTGTGGATAGATTGGGTACCACATTTGCGGCTTTGTCCGATCCAACCCGGCGGGCGATGATCGAACGACTCAGCCATGGGCCTGCCTCTGTGCATGGATTGACGGAGCCGTTTGCACTCTCGCAGCAGATGATTTCAAAACATATTGCCTACCTGGTGCGGGCGCGGATTGTGATCAAGACGAAGCGTGGACGAGAAAGTGTGTGCAGGCTCAGGCCAGCGGCGATAAAGACAGTCAGCGACTGGGCGGTTTATTATCGCCAATTCTGGGAAGAGAGTTTCGACAAGCTGGATGTGGTTGTGAATCAAATGAAAAAAACGGAGGTCAGAGATGACAAGAACAGTTAACGAGACAGACCGGATGACTGTAGTGAGAGTATTTGATGCCCCACGCGAACTGGTTTGGAAGGCGTGGACAGACCCGAAATATGTAATGCAGTGGTGGGGGCCGAAGGGTTTTACGGCGCCTGCTTGCAAGATGGATTTTCGCGTGGGCGGAAAATTTCTCTGCTGCATGAGAGCGCCGGATGGCCAGGAGTTCTGGAATGGCGGCGAGTACCTGGAGATTGTTGTGCACGAGAAGATTGTTTACTCCATGTACTTTGCTGACGCGGAGGGAAACAAGGTTGAGCCGGCGCAATATGGAATAGAACATGAGGCGATCGACGGTGCGCACGATGTGGCTCTCTTTGAGGATTTTGGAAACGGCCAGACGAAGCTCACCTTGATTGGAAATGAAACCATGGAGAGCGCAAAAGACAGCGGTCAATTGGAAGGCTGGAACCAGATACTCGATAAAATCGCGGAGGTTATCGCAGGGCTGGCGCAGGCGAAATAAGAAGTTGAAGTTTGATGATCGTGATGCGCGAGAACCTGAACGTGAGGCAAACACAGGTCGATCCTGGAGACCTCAGCGCGGAGACCCAGCTAACGATGATGGTGGAGATGGGCCGTACTTTGTTTTCGGGGTATTCGTGGGGCGGGTTTGTGCGGGGGTTGGATGAGGCAGGGAGCAAGGGAGCGGCGATATGCGGGTCTGGAGACCCGCACGACAGCCGGTCTCCCACCCCAACGACGAAGACCTGTCGTTGGGGACCCCGGTCTGGAGACCGGCGCTACAAAGGAACAGGGATCAGGGAACAGGGTGCAGGGAACGAGGGACTGAGGGACCGAGCGGCGAATAGACGCTTCAATCGCCGGATTTGGGAGAGTCGGGCCAGGCGGGGCTGGCAAGTTGGATGGTCATCATGGGGCCGTCGGGATAGAGGGGGCCTTGTTCTCTGACAAAGGTCGGAGTTGGCGCGGTGACGGCCCACATCTGAATATTTGGCGGCTCCTTGCCGATGAGGGGCGCCACTATGCCGGCAACTCCGCCGAGTTGGATTTTGATTTGATAATGGATCGCTTTGCGAGTAGAGCCGACGAGCGAGTAGTTGTCTTCGCCGAGTTTGGAGATAAGGAGCTTGACTACGAGCGGTTTGGGTGTGGCGACGACTAATGAGACGGTTTTTTGCGGGTCATCGGAGCCCATGTTTTCTACGACGAGCGGGACCATGCCGTTGGCGGTGTCTGGCGGCAGTTGAACGTGGTCGGTCCTGACTTCGTCTTTGCCATCTTTTGCGGTGGTACGAGTTGTGACCTGGCCGCTGCGCGCATCGACGAAGACATCCATGGGATGAGGAAAGAAAGGCCCCTTCTGAATATGGTGGTCGGAGATGAGCTGGAAGACGCGATGTTGCGAGAAGACCGTGGTTTCATCGTCGATGGAGCCATCTTTGAAGGCGAAGAGCGTTCGTGAAGTGACCCGGTCGCCATGGACAACCTGGGTAGAGTCTCCAGAAGCGAGGACCTGGCCGTCTTGCGAGCGCAGCTCAAGGAAGCCGTGAAAGCTGCCTTGCACATAGCGGACGAATGGGGCGTCTGCCTGGATGTGCGGGTGGAGGGCGGAGACGAGCAGGGCGATGAGGGACCAGGATTGAAGGCGTGGCTTGAGGGGGATATTCATGCGACGGCCTGTTGAGTGAGATGGTGTTTGGGGCGGATGGGTTGCTACGGAGCAGTGGTTAGTGATTGGTGGTTAGTGGTTAGTTTGTTCGTGCGAGGTTGAGGGGTGTGGGATCCCCGGTCCCCAAGTGCGAGGGACCGGGGGCACCCATTCATTTTGGTGAGCGAAAGGCGTGAAAAGCCCGAGAAGTAAACGCAGATCTTTTATCGGTTCTGTTCAGAAGAGGATTAGCTGTAACGGAGCCAGCGGAGGAGTTCGGGGAGGGTGGCGCGCTTGCCGTACATGAGGATGCCGATTCTATAGAGGCGGGACGAGAGCCACAAGGCACCCCATATGGCGAGCAGCAAGAGGCCGATGGAAGCTCCTATTTGCCAGATAGGGGGCATCTGCAATTCGACGCGCGGCAGCATGACATAAGGCGAGGTGAGCGGGAAGAGCGATGCAGCGATGGACCAGACGGAATTGGGATCTTTCATCAGCAAGGGGAGAGCAGCCATGCCCATGTAGAGCGGGATGATGGCTAGAGGCATAAACTTCTGCAGATCCTGCGAGGTCTCGCAGGTAGCGGCCAGTCCGGAGAAGACGGCGCTGAAAAGAGCGAAGCCGAGCACGAAGTACACGGGGAAGAGGAGGCTCAAGGTCCAGGAGATATGCAGGCTGAAGTCGCCGGAGAGCAAAGGCGCGGCGAGCGAAGACCCCAGAACCAGAATGAAGGCAAGGACCCAGATGGCGATTTGGGTGAGGCCGACCGCTCCGACACCGACCATTTTGCCGGTGAGCAGATCGTCGGGTCGGGCGACGGCGAGCATGACCTCAAAGATGCGCGAGGATTTTTCCTCGATGATGGAGCGGGCCATATCGAGGCCGTAGAGCATGATGGGCAAGGAAAGCAGCAGGAGCAGGACAAAACTCTTGTAGAAGGTGGCGATGCCGCTGCTTTTTCCCGCCTTACCTTCCTTGTTTAACTGGAGCGTTTCGATGGGGACCCACTTGAGAGCGGCAGCGACGTCATCCGGCTTCATACCGCCGGCGAGCAGGCGTTCATTGATGATTCCGCGGTTCAAGTGATCCTGCATCGCTCCGATATTGGCGAAGCCAACGGAGGCCAGGGAGGTATAAGAAGCGGTAATGGCTCCGGAAGAAGAAGAATCGATGGAGAGAATTCCGTCTATGGACTTGGTGTTTAGCCGTTGGAGCAGAGCCGCGCGATTTTCAGGAGATGCCGGGGTCACGACGTCCACGGTGTACTTGGCATCGGTATCGAAGAGCATCTCCCGGCGAACCTGATTGGCGAGCGCACCATTCTGCGCAACGATAGCAATATGAGCTCCGGTGCCGGCCTTGCGCCCAAAAAAGTAGCTGGCCGCCATTCCGCCAACAATCAGCAGCGGCAACAGCACCGTGGAAAAGAGAAAGGCGCGGCCGCGAATCTGTTCGAGGTATTCGCGGCGGGCGATAAGAAGTACGTTACGCGGCGAATTAGGCATTGGGCTTGCCTCCGACGGTCTGGATGAAGATTTCCTCGAGTGAAGGCTCGACGAGCTCGAAGCGGTAGATGGCGGCCATGGAGGCGGCGAGGTGAAGGAGCTTTTGCGCGTCGCCGTGGGGCTTGAGCTGAATTTCGGCGTGGCCGGAGTAGTTGTTGGCGACGGCGATTTCGTCGGATTTGAGGAAGTCGGCGCTGCCTTCGAATTCGACGATGACACGATTGCGCTCATAGCGGCTCTTGATCTCGCGCAGGTTGCCGCTTAGGACGGCATCGCCATTGTTGATGAGACAGATGGAGTCGCAGAGTTTTTCGACCTGATCCATGCGGTGGGTGGAGAAGAGGATGGCTTTGCCGCGGGATTTGAGATCGAGCAGAGCGTCCTGAAGGAGCGTGGTGTTGACGGGATCGAGGCCGCTGAAGGGCTCGTCCATGACGACGAGGCCGGGGTCGTGGAGCAGCGTGGCGATGAATTGGATTTTCTGCTGCATGCCCTTGGAGAGCTCCTGCGTTTTTTTGTCGAGGGAA
>Ga0181520_10003133_pt1 | contig 29464 bp, 5 predicted proteins | sample PEATcosm2014_Bin_29_FD_132451 | JGI IMG/M metagenome (GOLD analysis project Ga0181520, IMG submission 132451) | Peatland microbial communities from MTU Mesocosm Facility, Houghton, MI, USA - PEATcosm2014_Bin02_30_metaG | ecosystem: Environmental > Terrestrial > Soil > Wetlands > Peat | place...
TGCGTTCTATGGCCTTGTTGGAAAACGAGTTCGGGAAAAACTTGTATCATTGCCGCGACGACATCGAACGCCAATTTGGCTGGTTGACCAACCACGCTGGTGGCCTGTCGCCCTTGCCCAACTAGGTTCGTCGGGAACACCGCGTCCGCTCCTGGATCCAAGCTAAGTTGATAATTCACGCAATATACGTTTACCTTTACCACCCCTCCGCCAATGCTAGCTGATGAATAATGTTGCAAAGGGAGAGGGGATTATTGAAAGCCGCTCTCCCGGCGGGAAAGGGGACCTTAACTCACCGCTACTCGACTCCGCCCAGCACCAAAGCTACTGCCTGGCCGTTCGGGGAATGGCTGAGAATCAACACGTTCGGTTGGCCCAGGCGTAGCGGCTGACCGTGGATCACGTTGATCGGGCACTGGGGATCGGGATATTCGTAGTTGAGCGTGGGCGGAATCAACTCGTGCTCAAACGCCAGCACGCCGAGGACCGCCTCGAGCGCGCCGGCCGCCGCTCCCAGATGACCGAAATAGCTTTTCGGGGCCGTGACCGGCACGTCGCCGAAGGTGGCGCAAAGGGCTTGGGCCTCGACACGATCGTCCGGGAGCGTGCTCGCACCGTGGGCGATGACATAGCCGATGTCCGCGGTCGCCAGTTTCGCGGCCTTTAGCGCGCCCATGGTGGCGCGGCGGATGGCCAAGCCTTGGCAAGGCTGCCCGTTCTGGCAAGGTTCGAACGCCGCGGCGAAGCCCAGCAGGCGGGCCAGTATGCGGGCCTGGCGCTGCTCGGCATGCCGGCGACTCTCGAGAATCAGGACCCCGGCCCCTTCGCCGTACACCACGCCGTCGCGCTGGGCATCGAAGGGGCGGCAGGCGGCCGAAGGATTGCTATCGTGCTGCGAGTATCCCAACACCTGATGGCGTGCCCAAAAGGCGTGATGAATCTTCGCCCCCACTCCGCCGGCAATCATCACGTCGGCCTGTCCCCGGCCGAGCACCCGGGCCGCTTCGCAGATGGCCGACAGGGTGGAGACCTCGCCCAAGGTGACGGTATTGTTGTGCCCGCGGGCGTCCTGGGCGATGCCGATATGACAGGCCGGCATGTTGGGCAAATATTTGAGCATCCACAGCGGAAACAGCTCCGCTGGGAAAGCCTGACCCCAGCGGCGAAAGTCGAACCGTCCCTCGACCAGACAACCGCGATAGGTGCCCAACAGTTCGTCCAGATCACACGGCATCATGTCGGCCCCCAACACGACGCCCATCCGTTCGGGGTCCAGCGGGCCTTGCCGCAGGCCGGCGTCCGCGCAGGCCATGTCGGCCGCCGCAAAGGCCAACTGGATGTCGCGGCTCATCACTTTCAGGCTCTTTCGCGGCCGCACGTACTGCTTGGGGTCGAAGTCCGGCACCTCGCCGCCGAAGGGCACCCGCATGCCCGGGGCACTGAAATACGGCAACGTGCGAATCCCGCTGCGACCCTCGCCGAGCGCCGTCCAAAAGGCCTCTTTGCCGATGCCGATCGGGCTGACGACGCCCACGCCGGTCACCACAACGTCTTGATCGAGTGCCATGCTGCGAGACAGTCCTAGGGAACAATGCTGCCAACCCCTTATCCTAGCCTAGCTTGGGACGAAGCCAAAGGGAGTATTGGCCCGAAAGCGGGAATTCGACCGCCTGGACACGATCGAGGTCCGCGACGGAGTTCGGCCGAACGAATCCGGCAATACTTTTGGGTGGCATGGGCAGGTTGCCCGTGCTTCGGTCCGGCGCGGACGAGACGCCAACGCCACCCTGCAAGTGGAGGGGAGCAGCGTGGCCGCTTCGCACGGCGGGCAAGCCCGCCCGCTACACGTCCCGCTTTTCAGCCGCGATAACCCGTCAACGCACGTGCCCGGCGAGATTTTCTGGCGATGTCATAACCGCGGAAAACAGGCCCGTTTAGGGGCCGTCCGCCTTTGGAGTGCGACGATTTATCGTCGCTTTTTGGGTTCCAGGGCAAACGCGATGTGTTTCGCGCAAAAAACTTACCAATGATGAGCCCCGCGCCCAATCGGCACGGGCAAAAAGCGGCGATAAATCGTCGCACTCCAAAATCCCGAAAGGCGGACGGACTCTGAACGGGCGTGAATCGATCTGCCAGAAAATCTTGCCGCACATCAGGGCGCGGCGCGCCCACACCCTTGACAATCGGGCCGGCGCGTGAAAAACTGCCGGTCTGCGCGGTGCTGGAGCGACTCTGCCTCAACCCTATCGGAGACTGTTATGAATCGCAGTGACGTGGAAAAACGTGTCGTGAAGGTCGTGTGCCAAGTGCTGGGGGTGGAGCCGGAGATGGTCAAGCCGGAAAGCCATTTCGTCTACGACCTGGGCGCCGAAAGCACGCAGTCGGTCGAGCTGGTGGCCGCCTTCGAGCACGAATTCAACATGGAGATGGACGAGGACGCCGCCCTGGAGGTGCAAACCGTCGGCGCGGCCATCGACTTTATCGCTCAGAATCTGTCCTGAGCACCGCCGCCTACACCCCTTCTCGGAGATATTGGTCATGGAAATCATCGTCAAAGACACCGTCGAGGAAATGAGCAAAACGGCCGCCCGCGCCGTGGCCCGCATCCTGAACGCCAAGCCGAACGCCGTGTTGGGGCTGGCCACGGGCTCGACGCCGCTGGGGCTCTATAAGGAGCTGGTGCGGTTGCACAAGGAGGAGGGCCTGGATTTCTCGCAGGTCACGACCTTCAATCTCGACGAGTACGTGGGCCTGACGCAGAACCATCCGCAGAGCTACCACTACTTCATGCACGAGAACCTGTTCAAGCGCATCAACATTCCCAAACAGAACATCTACATCCCCTCCGGCACCACCGACAACTACGAGGCGTTTTGCGCCTGGTACGAACTGCGGATTCGCCAGTGCGGCGGCATCGATCTGCAACTGCTGGGGATTGGCTCGGACGGCCACATCGCCTTCAACGAGCCGGCCAGCTCGCTGGGCTCGCGCACCCGCATCAAGACCCTGGCTCGGCAGACCATCGAGGACAACGCCCGCTTTTTCGATACGCTGGACCAGGTGCCGATCTACGCCATCACGATGGGCGTGGGGACGATCCTGGAAGCCGGCAAGATCATCCTGCTGGCCAACGGCAAGAAGAAGGCGGCGGCGGTGGCGGCGGCCATCGAAGGCCCGGTCACCAGCATGGTCACGGCCAGCGCGTTGCAACTGCACCGCGACGTGTTGTACTTCGTCGACCGCGAAGCGGCCAGCGAACTGAAGATGCTCGATTACTACGAATGGATCCAGGCCAAGATGGTCGACGCGCCGTAGGGCGGCGCGAGAGACGGACGAACCGCGGGTGGCCCCGATAGCTTGTCTATCGGGGCGGCGAAGCCGCAAGAGGTTGTTTTCCAGGTAAAACGGGCTCCCTCTTGTGCCTGGCGGCACCCCGATAGCAGAGCTATCGGGGCCACCCATGACCTCAAACAGGAAAGATATCCATGCGACTCGTACTCCTCGATTGCCCCGGTCCGCGACGGAGCCATTTTTACCCGTTGTCGTTAAGCCGGCCGATTTTCGAGCTCCGCTGCGGCATGACCACGCTGGGCGAGAAACTGATCGCCAAGCTGGGCGCCCGCGACGTGGCTTGCTTCGTGCCGCCCTATCTGGCCGACGTGTACCGGACAAAAACCGGCCGCCCGGTCAACGACGTGGCGGCCCTGCGGGGCGACGACCTGCTGCTCTTGAACAGCCGGGTGAAAGCGGCCGAGTTGGCCGTGGCTGCCACGGGTCCCAGCCAGATCGCGGTCGATGCGGAGGGGGAGGTTTTGTATGCCTGGATCGCTCGCCAGGACTTGGGCAAATTGGAGACCGACTCGATCGAGGCTCTCTTGCGTTCGGCGGCGAAGGTTTTGCCCGCCGCCCAGGAGCTGCCGGCCGCGTGGAGCTATATTTGGGACCTGATTCTGGCCAATCCGGCGCAGTTGGCGGTCGATTTCGCGGCCACCGGGCGTTCGGGTATCGAAGGGAAAGTCGAGGAGCCCCACGCCATTCGCGGCAGCCGGAAGGACGTCTACGTCGGTCCCGGGGCGGTGGTCCATCCGATGGTGGTGATCGATGCCGAGCATGGCCCCGTCTATCTCGACGAGGGGGTGGAGGTTCATCCGTTCACGCGCATCGAGGGCCCCTGTTACGTGGGCAAGAAATCGATCCTCCTGGGCACGAAGTGCCGCGAAGGGAACTCGATTGGCCCGATGTGCCGCGTCGGCGGCGAAGTCGAGGAGTCGATCATTCAAGGCTACTCGAACAAGTATCACGACGGCTTCCTCGGTCACGCCTACGTGGGCGAATGGGTGAACCTCGGCGCGCTGACGACCAACAGCGACTTGAAGAACGACTACTCCAGCGTGACGGTGATCCTCGACGGCAAGACGCCCATCAACACCGGCTCGACGAAGGTCGGCTCGTTGATCGGCGACCACACGAAAACGTCGATCGGCACGCTCTTGAACACGGGCGCGTACGTGGGCGGGATGTCGCTCATCGCCACCATCGGCCGGCTGCTGCCGAAGTTCCTCCCTTCTTTTTCCTGGTATGTGGAAGGCGCCGTGACCAGAGGGTTCGGCAAGAAGAAGATCTATGAAACGGCGCGGATGGCCATGAGCCGCCGCAAGTGCACGTGGACACCTGCCGACGAAGCCCTGTGGGACGCGGTGTACGAGCTGACCTCGCCGGCGCGCGAGGAAGCGGTCCGCAAGGGCCGCCGGCAGCTCGGCGGCGGGTGACGGCTTGGCAGACATCGGGGCACCCCGTAGACGCGGCGTTTCGCCGCGTTTTTCCAGATTGTAATCGGGGCCCCTTGCCCGCACAAAGCGGCGAGACGCCGCGTCTACGGTCGCCGGCCGACCCAGCGGCAACTTCCCTGCTCATCTCTCACTCCATGAGGTGACGCTCCTCTCGCGGGCGCCGCCCACTCCGTTGGGATGGAAGACACCGTATTGGCTATACGGATTATGTCGAAAAGGACGGTTGGATAAAAAATTGCTTGATAGCAAAGAAGGCCGCAAGTTACAATAAGCGTATTTGCCACCTCTAGTGGCCAACGGAACACAACCTGCGCGTATCAGTTATTTCTGCGGGGGAGCTATCTATGTCGCGGTCGCGAGATTCGAAGAGGCAAAAGCACAGTGGGGCCTGGGAGCGGATTTGGAATCGCTTGATGGGCACAACGGAGCGCGCACGCCAGGGTTACAAGCCCCGGCGCTTGGTGCTGGACCAATTGGAGGAGCGGACGCTGCTGAGCGTCTCGCCCACCAGCGCCACCGACCAGTTGATCAACCAGGGGGCGCTGAGCCTGCCGTTGGCGAAGACGTCGGGCCTGTACAGCAACAGCGTCGTGGCCACCATACTGAACGACGAGTTCAGCAATCCGTACACCACAGGTGTGAGCTACGGCACGTACAGCACCGCCAGTGCGATGCTGCCCGGCAAATCGGTGGCCAGCGACAACAACGGCGACTTCGTGGTCGTGTGGTCGCAGAACGACGGCACCACGATAGCGCCCGACGACAACGTTTATGCCCGCTACTACACCTCGGCGATGCAGCGCATCGATCTGCCGCTGAGCGCCACCAGCTTCCAGTTGCAATACAACGGCACGGAGATCCAGGAGCTCACGATCAGCGGCAGCACCGCCAGCACGAGCACGAGCATCGCCAGCACGACCGGCAGCACGGTCATCGGCCAGTTCCAACTCACGCTGGGCGGTTACACCACGCCGGCGATCAGCTTCGACGAGACGGCCGATTCCTCTACGAACGCCGCCGCCATCGAGAGCGCGCTGCGCGGCTTGGGCATCTCCCAACTGCAAGATCTCACGGTCAGCGCCGTCGATGCGAACCACTACATGGTCGATTTCGGCGACAAGGCCGCCGGCTACGTCGCGCCGACGATGACGGGCAACTTCACGACGGTCACCAGCGGCTTCCTGCCGGGCGTATCGTCGTCGGTGACTCGCACCCCCGGCACGGTGACGGTCCAGGTATCCAACGACTCGTCGCTGACGGCGGCGCAGAACATGGCGATCACTGCGCAGAACATCCAGAACGCCTTCAACAACAACGCGCAGACGGTCTACATCTCCCCCATCTTCTTCCCCGCCAGCATCGAGACGGGTACGGGCAACGGCGGCGCCGGCGACCTGGGGCCGTTCGGCTGGTACCAGAAAACGTCCATCCAGTTGGCCTTGCCGTCGGTCACGGTCACCGCCCGCAGCGCCACCGAGTTCGACGTCACGTTCACCGGCGACAACGGTTATCAACAGCAGCCCATGCTGTCGGTGCTGCAGCCGTCCAGCACGCTGACCAACCCCCTGGTCCTGACGGGGGCCTCGGTAACGATGCTCAAGGAGTCGAGCGACGCCTTCCGGGTGAACGACCCGGAGACGGCGGGGAACCAGACCAACCAACTCAACGCCCAAGTGGCGATGGACAACAACGGCGATTTCGTCGTCACCTGGCAGGGCTACACGCCCAATTCGGTGATCTCCGGCAGCGGCTACGACATCTACGCGCGGCGATTCACGGCGGCCGGCTACGCGGAGCAGGTGCAGCAGTTTCAGCTCCCGTCGGGTTCGGCGGGCAGCTTCCTGCAGTTCGCGACGGGAAAGGGGACCATCACGATCCCCAGTTTCACCAGCGCGGCGGATGCGGCCGAGAAGTTGCAGACGGACTTGATCGGGCTCGGCTACGACGCCGATACGACGCGCGTCACCGTCGTCAACGCCGCCTCCTACATCTTCGACATCACGTGGGGCAGCGCGGACACCGGCACGCTGATCCCGCTGGTCATGTGCACGACCTCCACAGGCTCCGCAACGGCGACTCGCGTGTCGACGGCCCAGGTGTCTTTTGAGGCCGACAACAACGCCGACGGCACGGCCGACACGTACATCCAGAGCGTCACGCCGCAGGGCAACGAATTCCTGGTGAACACCACCACGGCCAACGACCAGACCTTGCCCTCGGTCGCCATGGACGGCAGCGGCAACTTCATCGTCGCCTGGCAGAGCCAGGGGCAGCCGATGAGCTTCTTCAACAACATCGAGGCCCAGCGCTTCGACAGCAGCGGCAACCGGGTGGGCGGCGAGTTCATGGTCAACTCGGTGGACGACACCACGACCAACTTCATCCCCTACGTGGGCATGGCCAGCGACGGCACCTTCGCCATCACCTGGAGCAACACCTCCACTCCGAATTATGACTACGGGGGCGGGATCACGTCCACGGTCTACGCGCAGGTTTACGGTCCGGCGGGCAACGTGCTGATGCCCCAGTTTGCCCCCGGCGGGGCCGCCTTCTCGACGGTCGCGTTCGACAGCAACGACGATTTCGTGATCAGTTGGGAAGAGGACGCATCGACCGACAACGTCAAGGGCATGAGCACCACCGAGGACGTCTACGCCCAGGAATACCAGCTCTACGATCTCACCGCGGTGCCAAAGACGACGTTCGACCCCAAAGTCATCCGCTCCACCTTCCGACTGAACAGCGCGAACTCCGATCCCACGGCGGCCGATTTCTGGTCGTTCGACCAATCGGGGGCCCAGGTGGCGCTGGACGCCGACGGCGACCTGACGGCTTCCTACACCGGCTTCGGCCCCGACGTCTCCAACGACAACGTCGTGCAGGAGGAAATCAACAACATTGATAGCACTGCGATCAGCTACTCGCAAGAGACGCTGACCTTTAGGTTTCCGCCGGTCAATGCCCTCAGCGATATTCCCAGCAACTGGTTTCGCCTCAGCTTCGGCCCGGGCGGCACCCCTACGGCTGACATCCAGTTCCTCCCCACCAACACGACTACCACGGCGTCGAACATTGCGAGCGCGCTGAACAAGTTGTTGGGACTGAGTGGGTCGAACCTGATAACGGTGACACTCACGCCGGGAACCAACCCGACCGCGGACGGGAAGAATCCGACCGTCTTCCAGTTCACGGTAGACTTTAGCGCTACTGGTTTGTCTCCGACCTCGACGACGTATCCAGCACTCGTTCCGCTGGACCCCGGCAGCGCAACTCACCCCTCGATTTGGGGGACGAGTTGGATTTATGCGTCGATGGGCTCCCAGCTTACGCTTACGTCGGGCAGCAGCGCGAACTTGGGGCAGGCGATGCAGATACAACAGTCGGAGGTCGGATTGCTCGCCGGCGACTCCAATGCCGCGATGTTCTCGCAGTTCGACGCCGACCCCCGCTTGTCGGCAAAGGTGCTGACGAGCGACGACGTGGCCAACGCCGACCGCGACGGCCAGGACTCGACTTATTACCTCGATTTGGACCCCTTGGCCGTCACCGGCAACTTCCAGATTACCGTCTCCGTCCCCGATCCGGTAACGGGGGTATTGGTCGCGCAGACCGCCACCGTTACGCCCGTGTTCTACCCGAACAACGGTGGCGTCGATGCCGCCGATACCGTTGCGAACATCTATAACGCACTCTCGGCCCTACCGAACGTGGGGAGTAACTGGTCGGAGGTGCACTGGGGTGGCGCGACCAACGTTCTTCAGAAGGGTCCGATCGACGTGGAGTTGGTCGGCAGCCTCCCCCTGGGCACGCCCTGGGATCCGACCTCTGCGGGGATCCATCGCACGTACGACATCTATCGGATCACGTTCATGGGCGAGTTGCACGGCGTGAACGTGACCATGGGCACCGGCGCCTCCACGCTGACGCGCGCGCCCGCCACCACGGCCACGCAACAACTCATTACCTTCACCGGCGGTACGGGCTGGTTCAACGTGTCGGCCGGCAGCGAAATACCGTTGACCACCAGTCCGGATTACTACATTGACGGTGGTGCTCCGGGAGCCGCCCAAGCGTTCGCCCAAACCGTGGGGAACGCGTTGATCCAGCTCGGGAAGGACCAGACCCCACCCGACATCTCTATGGAAAACGCCACGGTTACGTTGGTGAACGGGAACTTCCCGTACCAGTTCCTCGTGACCTTCCCCAGCGCGGAGCCACTTATCGCCTTTACCGGGCCAACTGGTCCCAACGCCGCCACCGAGACCCCCAAACTGACGCCCTTGCCCAATGTCGTCCTGCTGGGCGAGTACTCGCCGACGCCCGTGGCCGTGCAGGAATTGGCCGGGGTCGCGGGAACGGAACAGACCAACGCCTCGATCGGCATGACCTCCGGTGGCAGCTTCGTCGAGGTCTGGACGGAATATGGCCAGACGGCCGCGGAGCAGATGGACTCCACCAGCGGGTACACCACGAACTTCTACTTCCGCACCTTCCAGGAGAGCACCGACACGGCCGGGCCGCTGGTCAGCAGCGTCATCAACCCCAGCACCGGCAACCAGCTCCAGAGTGATCAGACGGTGACGGACCAGATGTCGTCCATCGTGGTCAACTTCGATTCGGACATGATGACCACGGGGACCAACAGCGTGACCAATCCGGCCAACTGGTCGCTGCTCCTCAATGGCGTGGTGCAGACCGACGGCATCGCGGCCATCGATTTCGGCATGAACGAGGCGGCCACCCGATTGGGCGCGGCGGCCACCAACAACTGGCAGGCGGTGATCTATTTCAACAGCCAGAACGGCACTTCGTACCTGCAGGACGGCAGTTACCAACTCGTGGCCACCACGGCGCTGCGGGACGCCAACGGCAACGCCCTGGGGCGAACGGGCTTCCAACCCAACGGCGTCCAGTTCAGCACGTCGTTCAACGTCGTTCTGCCCACCAACGGCGAAACGCAGGTCAGCAACGGCAGCGTCGCGAAAACCACCGTGGTCTCCCTCGCCAACACGACATTGGCTCAGACCGTTTCCGCAACCGCTGGGTCCATCACTGTGACCGACGCCAGCCAGTTCGTTGGGTACTCCACGGGGTTTGTCATCCAGGTGGACCAGGAGCAAATGCAGGTCACCGCCGTCAACGGCAACGTCTTGACCGTCACGCGGCACTACGGGAGCACCACCGCCGCGCAGCACACGGCAGGCGCGATCGTGGGCAGCACTACGCTGACCGTCCTCGGCGTGAACGGGTTCGCCATCGGGCCCTCACCGTTCGTGATCCAGGTGGATAGCGAGGAGATGCTGGTCACCGCGGCGGGCGGCGCAAACGACACGACATGGACCGTGACCCGCGGTTACAACGGCACCGCGATGGCCGCGCATGCTGCCACCGCGGCGGTCGTCAGCGTGCCGACGACGACTACGCTCACCACGGCCATAAACAACACGACGCTGGCCGACGACACCACGACGCTGGCCGACGACACCACGACGCTGGCCGCCGACACCACGTGGCTGGCCGCCGCGGTCACCAGCGCCGTTGCGACCACGATTACCGTCGGCAGCACCAGCGGGTTCCCGCTCACGACGCCCACGGGGACGAGCTTTACGATCTGGATCAACAATGAGGAGATGCTCGTCACGGGGTACGACCCCAACAATAAAAACGTTTGGTACGTTACGCGGGGCTACAACGATACCTACGCCACGACCCATTTCTCGGGCGTGTCGGTTTATCACGGCTATCCCGTCGTTTGGGCGAACGAGAGCGCGATCACGGTGGCCGACTACAGCGAATTTCCGCTGGGGAGCGAATTCACGATTTGGGTGGGCGGCGAGGAGATGCTGGTGACGGGGCACGACCCCAACGATCTGTCCGTCTGGTACGTGACGCGGGGCTACGACGGCACCGCCCCGACGACCCTCCTTTCCGCCGGCACGACGGTTTCCCACGGCTCTTCGTCGATCACGGCGTCGCAAACCTCGATCGTCGTCGCCGACCCGAGCGAATTCCCGCTCACGACCGGATTTACGATTTGGGTGGACCAGGGGAACGCAAACGTGGAGGAGATGCTCGTCACGGGGCAGGACCCCAACGACCCTTCCCTCTGGTACGTTCAGCGGGGCTACAACAGCACCACCCCAGCAATACATGCCGCCGGCGCGACGGTTTCCCACGGTTCCGCCACGGTCCTCAGCAGCGACAAGACGATCGTCGTTTCCGACCCCACCCAGTTCCAATCCCAGCTTGCGCAGCTTTCTAGTTCTGGGACATACTTCGTGATCCAGGTGGACGACGAGCGGATGGCCGTTACGGGATACGACCCCAGCGACCCCTCCGTCTGGTACGTGACGCGTCCCACCCCCACCGTGCATGCCGCGGGCGCGGCCGTGGAGCAGGCCGAGATTACCGTGGCCGCCAACAGCGCGCTGCCCACAAGCGGCAATTTCGTGGTTCAGGTGGGCAGCGAGCAAATGCTGGTCACCAATGTGCTCGGCGGTACCACGACGGACACGTGGTACGTCCTGCGAGGCTACAACGACACCGCCGCCGTGGCGCACGCCGCCAGCGCGGCAGTCATCAGCGTCCCCACCACGACATTGGCCAACACCACGACGAACACGATTACCGTCGCCAATATCAGCCAGTTCCAGTCCTTGCTTTCGCAGCTTGGCAGTTTCGGGACGGAATTTGTCATTCAGGTCGACGATGAGCAAATGCTGGTCACTGCGGCCAGTGGGACGACTTGGACCGTCACGCGGGGCTACAACAACACGACTGCCGCGACGCATACTGCGGGCGCGGTAGTGTCCCTCACCGACGCCACGGCCGGGGTCCAAGCGACCAGCGAGCCCAACTCGCAGGCGGTGGCCTCCAACGCCAACGGCGACTACGTGACCGTCTGGAGCAGCGCCCCGGGACAAGACCTCACCTTCGTCTTGTCGAGCCCGATCAGCGCCGGTTACTTCGCCCTCATTTTCAACGGCCAGACCAGCACGGACATCTATTTCGATCCCAACAATCTGACCCAGACGGCGGCCAACATCCAGGCGGCCCTCGCCGCGATCGAGTCCGGCACGACCGTGGCTTGCGACGCCGTGAACTCCGACGCCGTACTGGGCCGCTTCGTCTTCAACGTCGCCTTCGCCACCGCCTCCCCGGTCTTGAATCGGCCGCTCATTACGGAGCAGGGGCCGGCCAGTGTCACGGCGACGCCGCTGGTCGCAACGATGCTCGCGGATGCCAATCCCAACGCCGGCATCTATGCCACGCTCTACGGCGCCAACTGGAGCGCCACGACGACGGGCAGCGATGAGCATCAGTCGGCCGCGAGGACCGGTCCGACCATTCTGGTCACGGCCTCCAGCGGCACGCGGACGGCGCTGGCCGGCACGTCGATCAACGGGGCCGCGCTCGCCTACGGAAGCGCGCTGAACTACATCAACGCCAGCAGTCCCTCGGTGGCCTGCGACGGAGTGGGCAATTTCCTGGTGACCTGGTCGGAGGAGGATTACGTCAACGCCGGCGACACGCCCGACTGGAACGTGTGGGCCCAGTGGTACGACGCCGACGGCACGCCGGAGGGCGCCGCCTTCCAGGTCAACACGACCACCGCGAAAGCGCAACGTTACTCGGCCGTAGCCATGGATGCCGCGGGGGATTTCGTGATCACCTGGCAGAGCCAGGGCCAAGACGGGAGCGGCTACGGCGTGTATGCCCAGCGTTACCAGCATGCCGTAACGTCCCAGACCATCGACGCGAAGAGCGGTTCTCCGCTCACGCTTGCGCCGATCGCGCCGATCGGCGGCACGGACGAGATCGACCTGCTCACGGTGCCCAGCGGCGTCACTAGCGCCAACCCGGTCACGTTCACGCTGACGTGGAATGGCCGGACGACCGGCACGATCACCTTTAACGGTCAGGCCGACAAGGCGTTTGCCCAGACGATCCAGGATGCCCTGGAGGCGGTGGGCATCGAAGTGACGGTTTCGGTCGTCGACAGCAACGACTTCGCCATCGAGTTCGTCGGCGGGCGGGGGAGCCAGAACCAGACGGCCATCACGAGCAACAGCAGCACTGCCGGGTTCGCCGTCAAGACCGTTCAGGAGGGCGGCTCGGGCGAATTCCAGGTCAACACCACGACGGCCAACGACCAGGTGAATCCCTCGATCGCGATGAACGCCTCGGGGGCCTTCGTCATCAGTTGGACCAGTTTCGGCCAAGGCGGTGTCGCGTCCAACATCTCGAACGTCTACGCCAAGCAATTCATTTCCAATGACGCGCTGCTCACCGGGGCCATCAGCAGCGCCGCGGCGAGCGCCGCGCAGCCGGAAATCCAGGTCAATTCCACCACGGCCGCGACCATCGGCGGCAGCCGGCAATGGTCCTCGGTCGCCATCGACGAGGCGGGCGAGTTCATCGTCACCTGGACCAGCTACGGCGAGGACGGCACGGGCAACGGGCCAGGCGCCGGCGTGAACGGCGAAAACGGCGTCTATGCCCGCCGTTTCACCGCCTCCGGCACGCCGCTGGCCGGCGAGTTCCTCGTCAACACCTTTACCGCCGGCAACCAGCAGTATTCCAAGGTGGCGATGGACGAGGCGGGCGACTTCACCATCACCTGGGAGAGTTTCCAGGATCCCAAGGACGTGCAGCCGAACACCTCCACCACCCCGACCAGCTACGGCATCTACGCCCAGCGCTACGTCCGCACTAGTCTGATCAGCAACGCCCAATATGGTACCGACGCGAACGGCACGTACGAGTCGGAATTCCAGGTCAACACCACGCAGGACGGCGATCAGCGTTACCCGGACGTCGCCACGGACGACAACGGCGACTTCGTGGTGATTTGGAGCGGCAATGGGCAGGACGCCGGCACCGGCGTGGCCGACAGTCAGGGTGTGTTCCTGCAGCGTTTCGACCTGCCCAACGACGCGACCGGCCCTCGCGTGATCGATACGTACTACAACACCACGGGCAGTACGTCGGACAACTTGCCTCTGACCGAGAGTGAAATCCTCACCAGCCAGGTACAGCAGGTCACCGTCACCTTCAGCGAGGCGGTGGACGACATCAGCGATTCGGCCGCCGACCAGCAGAACCCGCTGTGGGCGACGCTCTGGGTGCATAGCGTGCTCAATCCGGCCAACTGGACCTTGACACAGAACGGCGGCGCCGTGGTCGATGCGGTGAGTAGCGTGCAGGTGGTGTCGGGCATGCCGAATACCTACGTGATCACCTTCCAGAATTCGCTGGGCACGCAGGGAACGCTCCAGGCGTACACGCTGACGGCGAGCAACGTCATCCAGGACGTGTTCGGCAATGACCTGAACACCCTGGACGGAAATCTCAGCGGCCCGGGAAGCAGCTTCACTCGCTCCTTCAGCGTCGATCTGCTGCCCGCCCCGGCCGTGACCAGCGTCAGTCCCTCGCGGGGACCGGTGGCCGGCGGGACGTTGGTGACCATCACCGGCACGAACCTCAGCAACGCCACGGCCGTGAAATTCGGGACCGTGTCCATACTGGCGGTGAACTTCATCAGCAGCACGGCCACCCAGATCGTGGTCATCAGTCCGCCGGGAGTGGCGGGCAGCATAGTTAACGTGATGGTCGTCACGGCGAGCGGGATCTCGGACACGAACGTTAACGACACGTTCACCTACGTCGCCGTGCCCACCGTGGCCAGCGTCGCGCCGCAAGCCGGCCCGGCCACCGGCGGCACGGAGGTGACTATTACCGGCACCGGCCTGCTCTACGCTACGGCGGTGTACTTCGGCACGGTCCAGGGAACCATCGTGGCGACCACGACCCCCAGCGACACCACGCTCACGGTTCTCAGCCCCCCCGGCGCGGCCGGGGCGGTGGACGTGACCGTGGTCACGGCCGGCGGCACGTCGGTCACTTCGACGGCCGACCAATTCACCTATGTGGCGGCGCCCACGGTGACGGGCATCAATCCCACGGCGGGCCCGGTGGGCGGCAACACCACCGTGACGATCACCGGCACGAACCTGATCGGCGCCACCAACGTGTATTTCGGTACCATCCCGGCCACGATCAGCAGCATCAGCGCCAATCAGATCGTGGTCATCACCCAACCCGGCGTTGTCGGCACGGTGGACGTGACGGTGGTGACGACCGGCGGCACGTCGGCCAAATCGGCGGCCGAGCAGTTCACCTATGCGCCCGTGCCGGTGGTGACGGGCGTCAGCCCGGCGTCCGGGCCGGCCAGCGGCGGCACCGCGGTGACCATCATCGGCACCGGCCTGGCCAATGCCACCAACGTTTACTTCATCGATGCGGGAGGCAACAAGACCTCAGCGACGATTGTCGCTGGCAGCGACACCGCCACGCAACTCGTGGTCACCAGCCCGGCGAGTGCCGCGGCAGGCATCGTTGGCATCGAGGTCGTGACGGCCGGCGGCTCGGTGACCTACAGCCCGGCGTTCACTTACCTGCCGGTCGTAACGGGCATCAGCCCGTTGGCGGGCCTGGTGAAGGGCGGCGACACGGTAACGATTACGGGTGCGGGGTTCACTACCGCAACGCAGGTGCAATTCGGGACTGCGCCCCCCATCTTGGCGAAGGACTTCCTTAGCATCACCGACAATCAAATCGTCGTCTACAGCCCGGCCGGCACGGCGGGGCAGTCGGTCGACGTGACCGTGACGACGGGCGTAGGCACGTCGGCCATCTCGGCGGCCGATCTGTTCACGTATGTCCAGGCGCCCTCGGTGACCGGCGTTAGTCCCTCGGCCGGACCGGCTGCCGGCGGTACCCAGGTGACGATCACCGGCACCTGGCTGGCCAACGCCACGGCCGTCTATTTCGTCGATAGTGTCGCCGGCACCAGCACCTTGGCGACCATCGTCCCCGGCAGCGACACCGGCACTCAACTCACGGTCATCAGTCCGAAGGGCGTGGCCGGCCACACCGTCGGCATCGAAGTGGTGACGGTGAGCGGTTCCGGCGCCGGCTGGACAGTGACGGCAGGCGACCAATTCACCTATGTGGCGGCACCGACAGTGAGCAGCGTGACGGTGACGGGCAGTAATCCGCCCTCGTCCGTCGGTCCGGCCACGGGCGGCACGACGGTGACCATTCAGGGAACGAACCTGATCAACGCCGTTGCCGTCTATTTCGGCGCGACGCTGGCGACGATCGTCCCGGGCAGCGACACCGGCACCCAGCTCCAGGTCGTCAGTCCGCCGGGCGCAGCCGGCACGGTGGACGTGACCGTGGTTACGGTCGGCGGCGCCTCGGCCATCTCGGCCGCGGACGAGTTTACTTACATCGCGGCGCCCACGGTGACCGGCATCAGCCCGGCGGCGGGCCCGGTGGGTACCACGACGACGCTCACGACAAAGATCAACGATGCCACGACGACTACGCTCCACGTGGCAGACGCCAGCCAGTTCCCGGCCGCCAGCGGGACCTTCCCGTTCATCATCCAGGTGGACGGCGAGCAGATGTTGGTTACCGGCGGCGGAGGCGGCGTGAACGCTACGTGGACCGTCCAGAGAGGCTACGACAATACCACGCCCACGTCACACAACCGGAACGCGGTGGTCACGGGCGGCCTGACCACGGTCACCATCCAGGGCACCGGCCTGGCCAATGCGACCGCGGTCTACTTCGGAACCGCTTTGGCCACGATCATTAGCGATGGGGGCAACCAAATCGTGGTCACCAGCCCGGCGGGCATCGCCGGCACGGTGGACATCACGGTGACGACCACGGGCGGCACCTCGGCCACCTCGGCGGCCGATCGATTCACCTACTCGGCGGCGCCGACGGTGACCAGTATCGGCCCCACGTCGGGTCCGGCCACGGGCGGCACTCAGGTGACGATCGCCGGCACCAATCTGGCCCGCGCCACGGCCGTCTGGTTCGGCGACCGGCAGGCCATCATCCTCAGCAACACGGCCACGCAACTGGTGGTTGCCGCGCCGGGCGACGAAACCGGCACGGTGGACATCACCGTCGTGACCGCCGGCGGTACCTCGTCGGTGACTCCAGCCGATCAGTTCACCTACCTGCCGGCGATCACGGGCGTCAGCCCGTCGACCGGCCCGCTGACGGGCGGGACCGCGGTGACGATTACCGGCGTGGGCTTCACCGGCCTGACGGCCATCTACTTCGGCAACACGCTGGTGGCCCCCTCCTCGTGGACCGTCGTTTCCGACAGCCAGATTACCGTAACTCCGCCCGCCGCAACCGCGCCGGGCACCGTCGACATCACCGTGACGGTAATCGTGGATGGTGTGAGTGAAACGTCGCAAATCGCCACGACCGACCGCTACACGTATGTGGCGGTTCCGAGCGTCACGGGCATCAATCCGTCGGCCGGTCCGACCACCGGCGGCACCACCGTGACGATCACCGGCACCGGCCTGGCCAACGCCATGGCCGTGTACTTCGGAACGAACTTGGCGACCATTGTCCCCGGCAACAACACCGACATCCAACTCGTGGTCGCCAGTCCGGCGGGCGTTGCCGGCACGGTGGATGTGCAAGTGGTAACGGCGGGCGGGCAATCGACACCGGTGACGGCCGACAAATTCACGTACGCCGCGGTGCCGTCGGTGACGCACATCGCCCCGGCCATCGGTCCGGCCAACGGCGGGACCACGGTCATCCTTTACGGTTCAGGCCTGTCGAACGCCACGGCCGTTTACTTCGGTACCTTCCAAGCCACCATTGTCCCCGGCAGTAACACCGACGGCCAAATCACGGTTACCACTCCGCTACAAGTCAACGGCACGTCGGCCATCGCGGCCGTGACGGTAGTTACGGCCGGCGGCACGTCGGCCGTCTTGCCCGCCGACTGGTTCACCTTCGTGGCGGCGCCGGCGGTCACGGGCATCAGCCCGGCGGCCGGTCCGCTTGGGGGCAAGACCACGGTGACGATCACCGGCACGGGGCTGGCCAACGCTACGGCCGTGCAGTTTGGGAGCGTGACCATTACGTCAGCGAATTTCATCAGCGACACGGATACCCAGATCGTGGTCACCAGCCCGAAGAACCCGGCGGGGAACATCCCGAGCACGGTGGACCTGACGGTGGTGACATTTGGCGGCACATCGGCCACCTCGGCAGCCGATCAGTTCAGCTACGCGCCAGTGCCGGTGGTGACGAGCATCAGTCCGGCGGCGGGTCCGGCGACGGGTGGCAGCACGGTGACCATCGCCGGTACCGGCCTGGCCAACGCCACGGCCGTGTACTTCGTCGATGCGGCGGGAAACAAGACCTTGGCGGCCATTGTTCCGGGCAGCAACAGCGGCACGCAACTCATGGTGACCAGCCCGGCGGGCGTTGCCGGCACCACGGTCGACGTGGAGGTGGTCACGGCGGGCGGGCCCTCGGACATTACCAGTGCGCCGGCGACCAATTATCAGTTCACCTATGTGGCGGCGCCGACGGTAAGCGGCGTCACGGTGAAGGGGAGCAATCCGCCCTTGTCCTCCGGCTTGGTCACCGGCGGCACCAAGGTCGTCATCAGCGGCACGGGCTTGAGCAACGTCACGGCCGTCTACTTTGATGGGACGCTGGCCGCGATCGACCCGGACAGCCTCGGCAGCGACACCCCCACGAGTCTTACGGTCATCAGCCCGGCGCATGCCGCCGGCATGGTGGACGTGACGGTGGTCACGGCCGGCGGGACCTCGGCCATCTCGGCCGCCGATGACTTCACTTATGTGGGGGCCCCGGTGGTGACGGGCATTAGCCCTGCGGCTGGCCCGCTGGCAGGCAACACGACGGTGACGATCACGGGCGTGAGCCTCACGAACGCCACGACGGTGTACTTCGGTACGGTCAAGGCGACGATCATCCCGGGGAGCAACAGCGACACGCAGATCGTGGTGACCACGGGCGCGGCGACGATTGCGGGGATGGTGGACGTAACGGTGGTGACGGCGGTAGGGACGTCGGCCATCGTGGCGGGCGATCAGTTCACCTACGCGGCGATCCCGTCGGTGGCGAGCATCGCCCCGGCGAAGGGACCGGCCGCGGGCGGCAGTCAGGTGACGATCACCGGCACGGGCCTGGCCAACGCCACGGCCGTGTGGTTCATCGACACGACGGCGGGAACGCAGACGTTGGCGACCATCGTCGCCGGCAGCGACACCGACACCCAACTCGTGGTCACTGCTCCGGTCGGCGTGGGCGGCGACACGGTCGACGTGGAGGTGGTCACGGCAGGCGGCTCCTCGGACATCACCGGTGCGCCGGCGAGCAATTATCAGTTCACCTATGTGGCGGCGCCGAGCGTCAGCAGCATCACCCCGGCGACGGGGCCGGCGGCCGGCGGCACCACGGTGACCATCTACGGCGCCTACTTCGGCAGCGCGACGGCCGTGTACTTCGGCAACACGCTGGCGACGATCGTCAGTAATTCGGGCACGCAACTCAAGGTAACCAGCCCGGCGAATATCCAGGTCATCAACAAGAACAACGTGCTTGTCGGCGGGACGGTTGACATCACGGTGATCACGCCCGGTGGGACGTCGGCCATCGTGGGTGTGGATGAGTTCACTTATGTGGCGGCCCCGGTAGTGACGGGCATCAGCCCGGCGGCGGGTCCGGTGGGTGGCGGCACCACGGTGACGATTACCGGCACCGGCTTGGCCAATGCCACGGCCGTGATGTTCGGCACCGTGAGCGTTTCGAAGACGAACTTCATCAGCGACACGGACGGTACGCTGGTCGTTCCCGCCCCGCAGCACGCGGCAGGCACGGTGGACGTGACAGTGGTGACGGCGATCGGGACGTCGGCCGTCTCGGCGGCCGATCAGTTTACTTACGCGGCGATCCCCTCGGTGACGAGCATCGCCCCGGCGAAGGGACCGGCCGCGGGCGGCAGCACGGTGACGATCACCGGCGCGGGCCTGGCCAACGCCACGGCCGTGTGGTTCATCGACACGACGGCGGGAACGCAGACGTTGGCGACCATCGTCGCCGGCAGCGACACGGACACCCAACTGACGGTCACCACTCCGGCGGGCGTAGCCAACCACACGGTCGACGTGGAGGTGGTCACGGCGGGCGGCTCCTCGGACATCACCAGTGCGCCGGCGACCAATTATCAGTTCACCTATGTGGCGGCGCCAACGGTAAGCGGCGTCACGGTGAAGGGGAGCAATCCGCCCTTGTCCTCCGGCCTGGTCGCCGGCGGCACCAAGGTAGTCATCAGTGGCACGGGCTTGAGCAACGTCACGGCCGTCTACTTTGGCGGGACGCTGGCCACGATCGACCCGGACAGCCTCAGCAGCGACACCCCCACGAGTCTTACGGTCATCAGCCCGGCGCATGCCGCCGGCATGGTGGACGTGACGGTGGTCACGGCCGGCGGGGCCTCGGCCATTGTGGCGGCGGACGAATTCACTTATATTGCGGCTCCGGCAGTGACGGGCGTCAGCCCGGCGGCGGGGCCGTTGAATGGCGGGACCACGGTGACGATCACCGGCACCGGCCTGGCCAACGCTACCGCGGTCTATTTCGGCGGAATCCAGGCGACGATCGTCGCCGGCAGCAATACGGACACGCAGATCGTCGTCACCACGGGCAAGGCCACAGTGGCCGGCACGGTGGACGTGAGGGTAGTGACGGCGGTAGGAACGTCGCCGTTCGCGGTGGCTGACCAATTCACGTATGCGGCGGTGCCACAGGTGGCTAGCGTCAGCCCGGCGGTGGGTCCGGCCGTCGGCGGCAGTACCATCACGCTGACCGGCACGGGCCTGGGCAATGCCACGGCGGTGTGGTTTATCGATACAACGGCGGGAACGCAGAAGTTGGCGACGATCGTCGCCGGCAGCAACACCGATACCCAGCTCGCAGTTATCACGCCGGCGGGCGTGGCCGGCCACACGGTGGATATCGAGGTTGTCACCGCGGGCGGGCAATCGACGCCGGCCACGGCCGACCACTACAGCTACGTCGCGGCGCCCATCATAAACAGCGTGACGGCCAACGGCAAGAGCCCGGCGATGGGGCCGACCGCCGGTGGCACGATAATCACCATTACCGGTTCGGGCTTCACCAACGTCTTGCTCGTATCCTTCTACGACCCAGCCACTGGTATCGGGGTTACGGCGACTAATACGATTGTCAACAATGGCACGAACTCCGACTCCCAGCTCACCGTGATGAGCCCGGCCCACGTCGCCGGCACGGTAGACATCATCGTGACGACGGCCGGTGGCAGCTCGGTCTTTTCCATGGCCGATCAGTTCACCTATGTGGCCGCGCCCGCGGTGACGGGCCTCCTTCCCCCAGCAGGCCCCGTGGGAGACCCAGTCACTGGCGCCGGCACGGCAACGGTAGCGATCCTCGGCACGGGTTTGGCCAACGCGACGGCCGTGATGTTCGGCAACGTCCCTGCAACGAAGATCGTTAGCGACTCGGATACCGAGCTCGTCGTTGTCAGCCCGGCCGGCGTCGCCGGCACGGTCGACGTGACGGTGACGACGGCGGGCGGCGCGTCGACCATTTCCGCGGCGGACCAGTTCACCTACGCGGCGATCCCGGCAGTGACGACCATCGCTCCGGCGGTGGGTCCGGCCGCGGGCGGCAACCAGGTGACGATCACCGGCACGGGCCTGGCCAATGCCTCGGCCGTCTGGTTCGGCGGCAATCAGGCCACCATCGTGACCGACTCTGCGACACAACTGGTGGTCACGGCGCCGGCGGGCACCGCCGGCAAGGCCAACGTGACGGTGCTGACGGCGGGCGGCGCGTCGGCAGCCGTTCCCTATACCTACGTCGCGGCACCGACCATCAGCGGCGTCACGGTGCAGAACAGCAACCCGTCCCGGTCCTATGGCCCGGCCACCGGCGGCAGCAAGGTGGTCATCAGCGGGACGGGTCTGAACAACGTCACGGCCGTCTACTTTGGCGCGACGCTGGCCACCATCGATCCTGACAGCCTTGGCACCGACAGCCCCACGCAACTGACGGTCATCAGCCCCGCGGGCACTGCCGGCACGGTGGACATCACGGTGGTCAACGCCGGCGGGACGTCGGCGATCGTGGCGGCCGATGAGTTCACCTACGTTGTGGCCCCGGTGGTGACGGGCATTAGCCCGACGGCCGGCCCGCTGGCGGGCGGCACCACGGTGACGATCAACGGCATGGGCCTGGCCAACGCCACGGCGATCTACTTTGGGACGATCCAGGCGACGATCGTGGCCGGCAGCAATACGGACACCCAGATCGTCGTTACCACGGGCAAGGCGACCATTGCCGGCACCGTGGACGTGACGGTAGTTACGGCGATGGGCACGTCGGCGGTTTCGGCGGTCGATCAGTTCACCTACACGGCGATCCCGGCAGTGACGAGCATCGCTCCGGCGCAGGGCCCGGCCGCGGGCGGCAACACGATCACGCTGACCGGCACGGGCCTGGCCAACGCCACGGCCGTCTGGTTCGGCACCATTCGGGCGACCATCCAGAGCGATTCTGCCACTCAGCTCGTGGTGACCAGCCCCGCGGGCGCCGCCGGCACGGTCAACGTGACGGTGGTGACGGCGGGCGGCACGTCTACAGCCGTTCAATATGCTTACGTCGCGGCACCAACCATCAGTAGTGTCGCCGTCAACGGCGTCACTCCGGCAACGGGACCGGCCGCAGGCGGGACCACGGTGACCATCAAGGGCGCTAATCTGGCCAACGCCACGGCCGTGTATTTTGGCACGACCCTGGCGACCATCGTGGTCACCAACAGCAACAACGACAGCCAACTGACGGTCACCAGCCCGGCGGGCACAGCCGGCACGGTCGACGTCACGGTGTGGACGGTCGGCGGAACCTCGGTCATCTCGGCCGTCGATCAGTTCACGTATATCGCGGCACCGGCGGTGACCGGTGTCAGTCCGACGGCGGGGCCGGCGGGCGGCGGCACCACGGTAACGATTACGGGCACGGGCCTGGCCAACGCCACGGCCGTGAATTTCGGGAGCGTGACCGTTTCGGCGGCCAACTTCATCAGCAATTCGGCCGCGCAGATCGTGCTCCTCAGTCCGCCGAACATCGCCGGCACGGTAGACGTGACGGTGGTAACCGCGGGCGGGACGTCGGCCACTTCGGCGGCCGACCAATTCACCTACGCACCGGCGCCGGTCGTGGCGGCGCTGAATCCGGCGGCGGGCCCGCTGACGGGCGGCACCACGGTGACGATCACCGGTACCGGCTTGGCCAACGCCCTGGCGGTAAAGTTCGGCGGCAACCTGGCCACCATTCAGAGCGACTCCCCGACGCAGCTCGTGGTGACCAGTCCGGTGGGCGCCGCCGGCACGGTCGACGTGACGGTCATAACGGCGGGCGGGACGTCGACCACCTCGGCGGCCGATCTATTTACCTATGCCGTGGCACCGACGGTGGCGCGCGTCAGTCCGGCGGCGGGGCCGGTCGCCGGCAATACGACGGTGACGATTACGGGCACGAACCTGGCCACCGCCTGGGCGGTGCGCTTCGGGACGACCCTGGCGACCATCGTCAGCAACACCGGGACCCAGCTCGTGGTGAGCAGCCCAGCGGGCGTTGCCGGCACGGTGGACATCACCGTGGCGACGGCCGGCGGGACGTCGGCCACCTCGGCGGCCGATCAGTTCACCTATGTGGCCGTGCCGACGGTGACGGGCATTAGCCCCACGGTGGGATCCGCGGCGGGCGGCACGATCGTGACGATCACCGGCACCAACCTGGCCAATGCCTCGGCCGTGAAGTTCGGCAACACCCTGGCCACGATCATCAGCGACGCGAACAACCAACTCGTGGTGGCCAGCCCGCTGAACCCGGCGGGGAACGTGGCGAGCACGGTGGATGTGACGGTGGTGACGTTAGGGGGAACGTCGGTCACCTCGGCGGCCGATAAATTCACCTATCAACCGGGACCGGCGGTAGCGTCCTTGAATCCCTCCACCGGCCCGATCGCCGGCGGCACCGCGGTGATGATCACCGGCTCGGGCATGGCCAACGCCACGGCCGTCTACTTCGGAAAGACCCTGGCGACCATCACCAGCGTATCGGCCACCCAGATCATGGTCACCAGTCCCGCGAGTGCTGTCGGCACGGTCGACGTGACGGTGGTGACGGCGGGCGGCACGTCGGCCGTCACCTCGGCCGATCAATTCACCTACGTGACGACGCCCACGGTGAGCGGCATCAGTCCCTCGGCCGGGCCGTCGGCGGGCGAAACGACGGTGGCCATCAACGGTACGAACCTGGCCAACGCCTGGGGAGTGTACTTTGGAACCACCCTGGCGACCATCGTCAGCAACACCGGCACGCAAATCGTCGTCACGAGTCCGGTCAATTCGGCAGGAAACGTGCGGAGCACGGTCGACGTGACCGTGGTGACGACGGGCGGCACGTCGGCCGCCACCTCGGCCGATCTGTTCACCTACGTGCCGACGCCCGCGGTGACGAGCGTCACTCCCTCGTACGGACCGGCGGGGGGCGGGACGACGGTCTCGATTGCCGGCACGGGCTTTGCCAACGCCACGGCCGTCATGTTCGGCACCAACGCGGCGACGATCATCAGCGACTCGGATACCTTGCTCGTTGTCAGCAGCCCGGCGGCCACCGTGGCCGGCCCCGTGGACGTGACGGTCACGACGCTAGGGGGCACGTCGGCCGCCATCGCGGCCGATCAGTTTACCTATGCCCCGCTGCCGACGATCATGAGCCTCACTCCGTCGTCGGGGCCCGTGGCGGGTGGTACCATCGTGACGATCACGGGGACGAACCTGACCAACGGCTCGGTGAAGTTCGGAAACAACTGGGCGACGATCCAGAGCAGTTCCGCCACCCAAATCGTGGTTATCAGTCCGGCGGGCGTTGCCGGCACGGTCAACGTGACAGTGACGACGACGGGCGGGACGTCAGGCACCTCGGTGGTCGGTCAATTCACCTATCTCGGCGTGCCGACGGTAACGGGCATCAGTCCGGCGTTCGGTCCGGTGGCAGGCGGGGTGACGGTGACGATCACCGGGACCAATCTGGCCAACGCCACGGCCGTCATGTTCGGCACGGTCCCGGCAACGATCCAGAGCAGTTCGGCCAACCAAATCGTCGTCACCAATCCGCCGGGCGTCGTGGGCACGGTCGATGTGATCGTGACGACGGGAGGCGGGACGTCGGTGGTCTCGACTGCCGACCAATTCACTTATCTTGCGGCGCCGACGGTGACGGGCGTCAGTCCGCTGGCGGGCCCGGTGGCGGGCGGGACCACCGTGACGATCACCGGCACCGGCCTGGCCAACGCCACGGCGGTGAAGTTCGGCTCGCTCACGGCGGTGATCCAGAGCAGTTCGGCCACGCAGCTTGTGGTCACCAGCCCGGCGAGTCCGGTGGGGACTGTTGATATAACGGTGACGACGGCGGCCGGAACGTCGGCCGTCTCGGCGGCCGACCAATTCACCTACGCCCCGGTACCCGTGGTGACGGCGATTAGTCCCCCGGCGGGCTCGGTGACCGGCGGCACGACCGTGACGATCACGGGCACCGGTTTGACCTACGCTACGGCGGTAGAATTCGGCAGCACGCCGGGGACGTCACTGGTCGTTAACTCGGATACCCAGATTACGGTCACCAGTCCGGCGGGCGTCGCCGGCACGGTCAACCTGACGGTGGTCAGCGTGGGTGGCACCTCGGCCACTTCGGCAGCCGACCAATTCACCTACGTGCCGGCCACGCTGGTGGTTAACACGGCGGCCGACGAGCTCGATCCGACGTATAATGCGGCCGACGTCAGCCTCCGTACGGCCCTGGCGCTGGCCAACATTGTTCCAGGGGAGACGATCACCTTCGATCCGAAGCTCAACGGCAGCACCCTCACCCTGAGCCTGGGCGAGCTGCCGATCACCGATTCCGTGACCATCCAAGGCCCCGGCTCCACAAATCTGAAGATTAGCGCCGGCGGACAGTCGCGCATCTTCGACGTCAACGACGACAACCCGGCCACCAACATCAACGTCGCGATCGACGGGCTGACGCTGACCGGCGGCGGCAACGTGAATTTCGGCGGGGCCATCGATTCCTACGAGAATCTCAGCCTGAGCGACGTCAATATCACGGCGAACACGGCCCTACAGGGAGGCGGCGGAATCTTCGTCTCCTCGGCCGGCACGACGCTCATCCAGAACAGCTCCATCTCCGGCAACTCGACCAGCGGGAGCGGGGGAGGACTCTACGCCACGACCAACGGCGGCACGACGACGATCGTGGGCAGCACCATCTCCGGAAACACGGCCAAGATGGGCGGCGGAATTTACGCCCCCACCTGGCAGCTCGGCCGGTTGACCATCCAGAACAGCACCCTTGCCGGAAACAGCGCCACGCTGATGGGCGGCGGAATCTGGACGAACGCTTCGAACGGCGGCACGGTGGCCATCCAAAACAGCACGCTCACCGGAAACACCGCTGACGCCGGCGCGAGCGGGACGGGGAAGGGCGGTGGACTTTACGCGGCGGGCGGAACGCCTTCGGTGGCCAGCACGATCATCGCCGGCAACCTCGTCGATAAAGTGGGCACGGCGCCCGATGTGTTTGGCGCGGTCGCTGCCACCAACAGCTTGATCGGCGACCTCACCGGCTCCACCGGATTGACCGAGGCCCCCGTCGGCACCCCGGACACCAATGGCAATCTGATCGGTGGTCCTACCCACGGCGTCATTAATGCGAAACTGGGACCGCTGGCCAACAATGGCGGTTCCACCCAGACTTGTGCGCTGCTGGTGGGCAGCCCGGCGATTGACATGGGGTCCAATCCGGCCAGCTTGAGTTACGATCAGCGCGGCCCGGGTTATCCTCGGGTATTGGGCAGCCGCGCCGACATCGGCGCTTACGAGTACACGGCCACGCCATCCGCGCCGGTGGTTGCCACGGTCAGCCCCGCCACGGGTTCTACGGCGGGCGGAACCACGGTCACGATCACGGGCAGCAACCTGGCCGGTGCGACGGCCGTGAAGTTCGGTGGCGTTGCGGCCACGATCCAAAGCAGCAGTGCCACGCAAGTCGTGGTGCTCAGCCCGGTCGGCGCCGTGGGCGGCGTCGATGTGACGGTAACGACCGCCAACGGCACTTCGGCTGCCACGTCGGCCGATCGGTTCACCTATACGGCGGCGGCCCAGTTGCCCACCGTCACCGGCCTGACCCCGGCTGCCGGTTCCACGGCGGGCGGGACCACGGTCGCCATCAACGGCACGAACCTGACCGGCGCGACGGCGGTGAAGTTTGGCAGCTTCGCGGCTACCATCCAGAGCATTTCGGCCACCCAAATCATCGTCATCACGCCGGCCAACGCCGCGGGCACCGTCGACGTGACGGTGACGACGCCCAACGGCACCTCGGCCACCTCGTCGGCCGATCTGTTCGCCTATACGGCCAACGCCGGGACGTCAACCGTGGGCCTGTACAACCCCACCAACTCGACGTTCCTGCTGGAGAACACGAACACCAGCGGATTCGCGCAAACCGTGATCGCTTTCGGCGCCGCGAATGGCGGCTATGTTCCGCTGACGGGCGACTGGAACGGCGACGGCACGGATACCATCGGTTTGTACAATCCGACCACTTCGATGTTCTTCCTGAGCAACAGCAATACGGGCGGCTTCGCCGATACCACCTTCGTGTTTGGCCCGGCCAAGAGCGGAGACATTCCGCTGGTGGGCGACTGGAACGGCGACGGCAAGGACACCATCGGCTTGTACAACCCGGCCACCGGGATGTTCTTCCTGAAGAACACCAATAGCACCGGCTTCGCCGATACGGCCTTCCTCTACGGGCCGGGCAACGCTGGCTGGACGCCCGTGGTGGGCGACTGGAACGGCGACGGCAAGGACACCGTGGCGTTGTACAATCCCGCCACCTCGATGTTCTACGAGCGGAACAGCAACACCACCGGTTTTGCCGACACGACCTTCGTTTATGGCCCGGCCCAGAGCGGCTGGAAGCCCCTGGTGGGCGACTGGACCGGCAGCGGCACGGACACCATCGGCTTGTTCAGTCCGACCGCGTCGAAGTTCTACTTGCGGAACAGCAACAGTACTGGCTTTGCCAACACGGCCTTCAATTACGGCCCGGCCAACTCGGGATATGTTCCGCTGGTTGGAGATTGGACGGGCACCGCGGAGGCGGAAATGGCGGCCAGCCAGGGGGCCGGTGGCCAGAGCATTTCGACGCTGGCCCAAGCCGACTTGCAGCCGATTGTCAACGAGGCGATTACCCTCTGGAGTCAGGCTGGCTTGAACGCGGCAGAGGTCCAGAAACTCCGGCAGGCCCAGTTTGTCATTGCCGATCTGCCGGGCTCCTACTTGGGAGAGACCGAGGGGAATGTTATTTATCTCGATACCAATGCGGCCGGCAACGGCTGGTTCATCGACCCGACCCCGGCCGCCAACGAAGAGTTTTCCGCACAGCCGGGCAGCCAGCAGATGCAGGCGGTGGATCCGCGGGCCGTGGATCACATTGACCTGCTGACCGTCGTCGAGCACGAACTGGGGCACGTCGCCGGCTTGAAGGACGTGGATGCCCTGGCCGATGACGTGATGAACGGCGTGCTCGGCACCGGCGTGCGGCGGATCGCTTCGCACACCGACGCGGCGTTGGCCTCGGAGAAGGACATCTGATCCGAGGCTCGCGCTTCGGCTGCGAGCACTGACTGTAGGGAATGCCCTCCGTGGCATTTCCGGGGGCAGTGATATCGCCACGGAACGGCGCAGAGGCTGTTCCCTACAGCGGCGACGCTCTTACACGCTGGTGCAGAGCGCCAGACGGAACTGCGTGGATGTGTGGCCGTACCTCACCGACGTGCGGCGTCGGATCGCAGCCATTGCCCCCAGCGACATTACTGCCCTGGAAGCCTTGCTGCCGGATCGCTGGGTCGCTGCCCATCCCGAGCATCGGCTGGAGCAGCGGGAAGAGGAATCCCGCGAGGCTCAGGCTCGCCATCGCCGGAGACGGGCCGTTCGCCGGGCCGCCGTATCCTCGTAGGTGCTGGCGACTCCAGGTCCCACTTCACAGCCGCCGACGTTGAGGACGGGGGTCGTATGCGGGCGGCAGGGGCAGTCGATCCGCCCCAGCATAACCCGACTGGGCCAACTTTTCAGCGGTTTACCCCTCGGTAGAGTCGATTTGGAAAAACTCCGTGCAGAATACTTGACATCTTTTTAGAAACATGCGTTAATACCGCCGTGTGAATTGTGTTACCCAGTCGAGGCAGCGTTTAGCACCTGAAACGACGATGTGCGTCACCAGTGGTAATAGTGCGTTTATGATCCTGGCTATTGCGCCGGCGATGGTCGGACGTGCTGGCGTCCGCTCTCTCTTCACTGCCGCCGCAACTTGCTGCTGGCAGCCCTGTCTTCTATCCCGTTTGTGCCTGGTCCACTTATTCGCATCGCCAGCATTGTCCTTCCGACCTGGCCGGCGAAACCCAGTTTCCCCCAACGCAGATTTCGCCCGCCCATGGCGGGAGCAATATCGGTTCGTATTAGCCACCCCACGCTGAGGCAGCGTTCGCACCCAATCCGAAAGCGTCCCATCGCCATGTCTAAGAGCGTGTTTTTGAAGTGCTGTCATTGTCGGTCGCCGTTTGCCACTTACCATTCCTATGGGGCAGAAACCGTGGTTTTGGGTAAGGAGGACGGCGTATGTTCGATATTTGGCATGAA
>Ga0181520_10003134_pt1 | contig 29461 bp, 17 predicted proteins | sample PEATcosm2014_Bin_29_FD_132451 | JGI IMG/M metagenome (GOLD analysis project Ga0181520, IMG submission 132451) | Peatland microbial communities from MTU Mesocosm Facility, Houghton, MI, USA - PEATcosm2014_Bin02_30_metaG | ecosystem: Environmental > Terrestrial > Soil > Wetlands > Peat | place...
ACGGCTTCACCGGCGCACCCTTCAGCCCCAGCGCCCACTCGATCCCGCCCAGCACATGCGCCTGATACGCCTTGCTGATCTCCGGCGAGTTCTTCCGGTCCTTCAAAGCCGGGTCCGGATCCCAAACGTCTTCCCGGTGGCCCAGTGACGTGAAGAACACCCGGCCGGCGCCGTAACTCTTGCACCACGACACCGCGAAATGCCCGGGCGAATTGTCCTCCGGATGCTTGTCCAAAATCAGGAGGTCATGCACCTTCGCCGGCTCGTAGTTTTGGAACTGGTAGATTTCCTCCTGCGAAATCGTCCACGTCGGGGGCAGCATCGCCGTGGCCGGATTTTGCGGATCCTGATTCAGGCAATCCACCGACACCTGCCGGCCATGATGCTTGAACTCCCCGCCCAGCATGTCAATGTAGCCCGGCCAGTGATGAAACGTGTCGCTCGCCGCGTGAATCCCGATGAACGCGTGCCCCGCCTTGATCCAGTCCAGGAACCCCTGCCGGTCCGGAATCGGCAGGTCGCCCGTCGTGCTCGCAAACACCACGCCGTCGTAACTCTTCAGCGACTCCGGCGAGAGCTTTTGCAGCGCCGCCTTCAGGCTCTCGTCCCATTTTGCCTCCGCCGCCTGGTGGGCCGCCTTTTCCTCGTCCGTGGCGCCGGCTTGCAAGTCCGCCGGTTTCCCCGGAGGCTGATGCACAAAGTCCACGGTGAACTCGCCGCTGTCCCTGCCCAGTTGTTCCAAAATCCGTTCCGCCGTCGGAATCGAACTGTGCCGGAAGCCCGTCGTGGTGGTCACCACCAGCAGCTTCTTGGGTGCGGCCTGCAAGGCGGTTGCCAGCAGGGCCACGGTCAATAGTGTCGCAATCGTTTTCATAGTCTCGTCAAATTCCGGGGTTTCACGCGTTACGGTTCGTTGTCCACCGTGATCGGCCGCGCCCAGATGTTCCGGAAACGCACCGGGTGATTGTGGAACTGCAGCGCCAGCGGGCCCGTCGGGCCGACCGGCACATATTTGCCCAGCGAACGCCAGTTGGTATCGCCGCGAAACGCCTGGTGATTCTGCACCAGCACCCCGTTGTGGAACACCGTCACGTAGCCCGGCGTCAGCAGTTTGCCGGCCGCGTCAAAATGCGGCACCGTGAACGCAATGTCATACGTCTGCCACTCGCCCGGCGGCAGGCAGGCATTCACCAGCGGCGGATGTTGCCCGTAAAGCCCCGCCGTCGCCCCGTCCGCGTACGTCTTGCTGTGATAGCAGTCCAGCACTTGAATCTCATACCGTCCCATCAGGAATACGCCGCTGTTGCCGCGGTCCTGGCCGGCATGGTTGCCCGGTTCCGGCTCGCAAAATTCCACGTGCAGTTGCATGTCGCCCAGCAGATTCGTCGTCACGATGTCCCCCTTGGCCGCCACCATCACCCCGTTTTCCACCGTCCACTTCGCCGCCTCGCCCGACCGCTTGTCGCGCCAGTTGGACAGGTCGGTCCCGTTGAACAGCACAATCGCATCGCTCGGCGGCGTCGCCTGCGCGCTGAACGTCCCCGGCGTCACCACCGCCGGCTGCGGCCGCGCCGGATCATGCACGTGCCACAAGCCGTCCGGCTCCATCGGCGTGTCTTGAAACCCGGCCACGCCGTCAATTTCAATCTCATGGGGTTTGTTGTCCTGGGCCAGTGCCAGGTTGGTGGCCGTGGCCGCCAGCGCGACGGCAATGATGACTTTATTCATGTTGGTTTATAGTTTCGGAAATTTAATCCACTTGCCGTTGGACGCCGCCGACTTTACCGCGGTTTCAATAAACGCCAGCCCCGTCCACCCGTCCTCCACATTCGCGTACTTCGTCCCGTCGCAGGCAAACGGCTTGCCCGCCTTCCACCGCCGCACGTCCGCTTCAAAACCCCGGTGCAGCCGCGCAAACGCGTCGTGAAATCCTTCCGGATGCCCCGCCGGAATCGTCGGCTCGGCCAGCAGTTCGGCCGGCATGTCCTTCGGCAAAAATCCGTCGCCCGCCGTCACCGCCCCGCGCCAGTACACCCGATCCGGTTGGTTCACCAGCCGGATCACCAGCCGCTCCGGTTCCTCCTGGTTCCACTCCAGCGACCCCTTCGTGCCCGCCACCAAAATCCCCAGGTCGTTTTTCATCCCGATGCAGATCTGCGAAGCGCGTACCAGCGCCCGGCCGCCGTTGTTCAGCCGGCAATACGCCGTGAAATGGTCGTCCAGCTTCCGCCCTTCCACGAACGTCTCCAGTTGCGCCGAAAGCTCGCTCACCTCCAGCCCCGTCACATAGCGCAACTGCATCAGCGCGTGCGTGCCAATGTCCCCGCCGCACCCCGAGCCGCCCGCTTTCTTCGGGTCCACCCGCCACGTCGCCTGTTGCAGCCCCGTGGCCTCCACCTTCGTCGCCAGCCAGCCTTGGATATACCGGCTGTCCACCCACCGCACGTCCCCCAGCAACCCCTTGCGCACGATGTACCGCGCCAGCCGGCTCGTCCAATGGCCCAGATACGTATGGCTCACCGCGAACGGCACGTTCAGCTTGTGCGAAGTCTTCACCAGCTCGGCCGCTTCCTTCAGGGTCAGGCACAGCGGCTTTTCGCAAAACACCGCGATCCCCGCCCGCATCGCCTTCATCGCCGGGTCGAAGTGCACAAAATTCGGCGTCACGATCAGGATGTAATCCAGCTTCTCCGCCTCCGGCAGCGCCGCGTTCGCCGCAATCATCTCATCGTAGGAGCCGTAACCCCTGATGGGATACGGCCATTGCGCCGCCTCCTCCAGCGCCACCTTGGGGTCGGGAAACAACGCCCCCGCCACCACGCGCCGGGTGCCGTCAAAATGAATCGCGCGCTGATGCGGATGCGCAATAAATGCGCCCTTGCCCCCGCCCACGAGTCCTACGTTAAGTGGTCTTTTGCTCATATTTTTTAATTGAAATGAATTGGGTTGTTTCTGCGCCGCCTTCAAAAGCTATTTCTTCCGCGCAAACGCCGCATCAAACGCCGCCCGGTTCGTCGCAAAATCCAGCTTCCGCACAAACGCGCAGCTCTCCGTGGCCCCGTACACCCGGTCCATCCGCCCATCCTCCCATTCCACCGACAGCGGACCGCGATATCCCACGTCGTTCAGCGCCACGATGATTTCCTCAAACTTTATGTCGCCATGGCCCAGCGACCGGAAATCCCAATACCGCCGCGCATCCGTAAAATCCGTGTGCCCGCCAAACACCCCCACCGTGCCGTCGCCGTGCCCCCACCACGCGTCCTTCATGTGCACATGGAATATCCGCGGCCCGAATTCCCGGATGAACTTCACGTAGTTCACCCCCTGATACCCCAGGTGCGACGGGTCGAAATTGAAGCCGAACCGCGGATGCTGCTTGATCGCCGCCAGCGCCCGGTGCGCCGACGCGATGTCAAAGGCGATCTCCGTGGGATGCACCTCCAGCGCAAAATTGACGTTCTCCTTTTCGAACACGTCCAGGATCGGCGTCCAGCGCCGCGCGAAATCCGCGTAGCCCCGGTTCCAAAATTCCTGGCTCGTCGGCGGAAACGCATACAGCGCGTGCCAGATGGACGACCCGGTGAACCCGTTCACCAGCGCCGGCGCATCGTCCCCGCCCTTGCCCCCGGGCCTCGCGTTGAAAAACTTCCGCGCCGCCTTGGCCGCGCCCTTCATCCGTTCCGCCGCCCGCGCGCGCACGCCTTCTGGCTCGCCGTCGCCCCAGATATCCGCCGGCAAAATCGCCTGGTGCCGCTCATCAATCAAATCACAGACCGCCTGCCCCACCAAGTGCGCCGAAATCGCGTGGCACGACAGCCCGTGCTTTTGCAGCAGCGCCCATTTCTTCTTGATGTAATCGCCCTCCGCCAGCGCCCGGTCTATTTCGAAATGATCGCCCCAGCAGGCCAGCTCCACCCCGTCGTAGCCCATTTTCTTGACGAGCGGCAGCAGTTCCGCCAGCGGAAGATCAGCCCATTGTCCGGTAAAGATTGTGACAGGTCGTGCCATAGGTTTGAGAATTGATTGAGAGTTCGTACAGGGATTCTGCCAAGCCTCCCCCGCACGTCAAGCGATTCGCGCTAATCTCCGGAACGCCGCTGGCGCTCACTGAAGTTCCCACTCAGGAGCCGGTCATAAACCAAGGTGGCAAGCTGACGCAGGAATTTTGGCGGCTGGCAAGGCGCGAGCGACGAGCATCTCCGCAGGGATCTGTAAGGCGCGAGCAACGCCGCCGGCCGCCCACAGGACCAGCCAGCTTGCCACCTCAATTTATTACCGGCTCCTTACTCCACGGACGGATCCAGGCGCCGGTCCGTCACCAGGTACTTGCGCACGTAATCGTGCACGGCATTCTCCAAGCTGGTGACCGGCGCGGCGTAACCGGCGCCGCGCAGCCGCAACAGGTTCGCCTGGGTGAAATACTGGTACTTGTCGCGGATGGAGTCCGGCATGGCGATGAACTTGATGACCGGCTTTTTCTTCAGCGCGCTGAAGACGGCCTGCGAGAGGTCAATCCACGTGCGCGCCTGGCCGGAGCCGATGTTGAACAGGCCGCTGGCGCGGGGCGTCGCGGCCAGGTGCAGCGTCATCGCCACGCAGTCCTTGACGTACAGGAAATCGCGCTTCTGCTCGCCGTCCTTGTATTCCTTGCGGTAGCTCTTGAACAACTGGATCACGCCCTTGCCCTGCACCTGCGCAAAGCTCTTGTGCACCAGCGAACGCATGTCCGCCTTGTGGTCCTCATTCGGGCCGAAAACGTTGAAGAATTTCAGGCCCACGATTTTGTTCAGAAACCCGCCGCGCTTGGCGTGCAGATCGAACAGGTGCTTCGAATAGCCGTACATGTTGAGCGGCCGGAGCGTATCGAGCTTGGATTCGTCGTCCTCCATGCCCGCCGAGCCGTCGCCGTAGGTGGCGGCGGAAGAGGCGTAAACGAAGCGCACCTTGTTGGCCAGCGCCCAATTCGCCAGGTCCTTGGTGAACTCAAAATTGTTTTTGGCCAGGTACGACGCGTCGCGCTCGGTGGTGGCGGAGCAGGCGCCCATGTGCAGCACAAGGTCGAATTTGCCCAGGCTGCCGCTCTGCAACCGCGGCAGCAGGTCCGCCGACTCGACGTAATCGGCGAAGCGCAGCGGCGTGAGGTTGCGCCATTTGTCGGTGTTGCCCAGAATGTCGCACACCACCACGTTGTCGCAGCCGCGGCGGTTCAGCGCCCAGACGAGGGCGCTGCCGATAAAGCCCGCCCCGCCGGTGACGAGGACGCGTGAATCCGAATAGTCGTTTGGTTTCATGTTTTGAAATGAGCAAAGTTGCGCGCCGGCCTTGGCCAGGATCGGCGCCGGCGCGAGGCTCGCGGCGGAATCATCACCACCCCAACACGTGCGCGAAAATCAGCGGCGCCACAATCGTGGCATCGGACTCAATGATATACCTGGGGGTCTTGATGCCCAGCTTGCCCCAGGTGATTTTTTCATTCGGCACGGCGCCGCTATAACTGCCATAACTCGTCGTCGAGTCGCTGATCTGGCAAAAGTAACCCCACAGCGGCACGCCCCGGCGCTGCAAATCCTGGTGCAGCATCGGCACCACGCAGATGGGAAAATCACCGGCGATGCCGCCGCCGATCTGGAACATGCCCAGCGGCGACCGCTTGGCGGTGGTCGTGTAAAACTCCGCCAGCCACGTCATGTATTCGATGCCCGTGCGGACGGTGTGCACGTGTTTCACGTCGCCCCGAATGACGGCGGCGGCGTACATGTTGCCCAGCGTCGAATCCTCCCAGCCGGGCACCACGATGGGCAGGTGCTTCTTGGCCGCGGCGAGCATCCAGGAATCCTTCGGGTCAATCTGGTAATGTTTCTCGTATTTGCCGCTCAGCAGGACCTGGTAAAAAAACTCATGGGGAAAGAACCGCTCGCCCCGCTCGTCGGCGCGGGTCCAGACTTCCATCATGGCTTTTTCCATGCGGCGCATCGCCTCGCCCTCGGGAATGCAGGTGTCGGTGACGCGGTTCATGTGGCGGTGGAGCAGCGCCTGCTCGTCCTCGGGCGAGAGATGCCGGTAATGCGGCACGCGCTGGTAATAGTCGTGCGCCACCAGGTTGAAGACGTCCTCTTCCAGGTTCGCGCCGGTGCAGGTGATGAGCTGCACCTTGTCGCGGCGGATCATTTCCGCCAGCGACAACCCCAGTTCGGCGGTGCTCATGGCGCCGCCGAGCGTGATCATCATGCGCCCGCCGCCGTCCAGATGCGCCACGTAGCCCCGGGCGGCATCCACCAGCGCGGCGGCGTTGAAATGGCGGTAGTGATGCTGGATGAAGCGGGAAATCGGCCCACCGGAGAGCTGCCCGGCGGCAGGTTTGGCGATCTTTTTCTTGGGCATGATTTCCAGAAATTTTCCGGCGATCACCATACGCCAATCCGGCTGAATGCCAATCCCAAACTACGCCCCGGCGACGGCGCGGGCGCACGACAGTTTTAGGGAACACCACGTCCGTACCGCCGGTTTCCAAACCGGCGGCGCGCAGCCAGTTCGAGCGCGTTGAATCGCAGACCGCCTGCGGGTTGGAATCCCGCGATACAGCAGACTTGGAAGTCTGCGCTACGGGTTGGTTGAGTGGGAGGCTGCGAGCAGGGGCGCTATGGCACGCTGACCCTGACGCGATAATAGTGCGCCGCTTGATTGAAATTATTTGTATCCGTAAAGAACCAAGTCCCCTCCTCCGCCGCCGTATTGGTGGCAATCGGGACCCAGGCTGCGTTTGCGGTCAGGTCGGTCGCCGAAAGGACGACGTACTGATAGGCGGGCAATTCCCGCACCTGCAGTTGCACGCCTTGCACCGCCCGGTAACCCGCCGTGCTGTCGGCAGACGAGACGAGCGGAGCCGCGCTGCGAGATGGGTGATTGGCCGGGAGATTGTCTGGTAATCCCCCGGAGACGTAAGACCCGCCGACCGGATAATTCGTCACCAGCACCGGCACGATCTGGAGGACCACGCTGGCAGGGGTCAGCGCCCGCACCGAGGGTGCCGGCAGCGGCGGCAGCGCGGCAATCGCCGAACTCGTCGAGCTCTGGCCGGCCCCGGCGGCGTTGATGGCTGAAATCAGAAGGTTGCACCGGGCGCCCGGGGTGAGGCCCGTGAAGGCATAACCCGGCGCCAGGGTTTGGTTGGTCACCGCTGCCTGCCAGGCCCCGTTGAGATATTCGTTCAATACCACTTGATAGCCGCTGGCATTGGCGACCGGCGACCATTTCCATACCATGGTGCTGCTCGTGCTGCTGACGGCAAAATTGGCCGCCAGCGAAATCCCCGTGACTCGTCCAGGCACGGCTAACAGGCCGTAGGTCAGCGTGACCGGCGTCAGGGCGGCCATGGTGTTGTTGGCCCGGTTCGGCTCGTAAAGCTGGGCGTCATCATTGGCTTGGAAAATCAGCCAATACTTCCCGCTCCGCTGGGGCAGCCAGACGTAATTCGTCGCCTGATACTCGCCGCCCGGCGCCAGCGCCGGATCGGTCCATTGTTCTTGGAAAAGCTGCGAACTGATAGCCCCATTGATGGTCATGTTCGTCGAAACATAAACACAATCATACCAGGCCCCCGAGGCCGCGCCCGTCCCCTTGTTTTTCACCACGCAGCGCACCGCCACGGCCGGCGATTCTGGCAGCAGCGGATGATAAGACAATTTGGTCGTAAGCGGCTCCACACTTACCGGTGCCAAGTCCGGCGGCTGTACCGTGTACGTCAGCGTGACGGGCGCGGACGAGATCAGCGTGTTGTTGGTCATGTCCGTTACACCGGGCCAGCCGTAGTTGAACGCATCGGCTTGGAAAATCAGCCAATACTTCCCACTTTGCGTCGGCAGCGTCACTTCATTGGTCCGCTGGTACGTGCCCCCCGGCGGCAAGTCGGGTGAAGTCCAAGATTCATAAAAGTTCTGGGAAGTGACGATGCCGCTCAGGCTGGCATTCGTGGAGATCGAAACCACGTCAACCCAGCTCCCGAACGCCGTGCCCCCTTCGTTGGTCACCGCATACACGACCGGGACGCTGGGCGGGGATTGTGGATTGGGTGCATGAAACACCACACGGTTGGTCAAGGCCGCCAATTTCACCGGCGCCAAATCCGTCGGTGTCGCCGGATACACGGTCAACGAAATCGGGACGGACGAGGTCAGCGTGTTGTTGTTGGTGTCCGTTTCGTAAAGGAAGCCGTAATCGTTGGCTTGGAAGATCAGCCAATACGTTCCACTCTGCGCCGGCAACGTCACCGTATTGGTGCGTTGATAAGTTCCTCCGGGCGGCAGGCCGGGCGGGTCCCAGTACTCGTTAAAATCCTGGTAACGGACAATGCCATCCGCCGTGCTGTTGGTTGACACCCAAACCGTGTCATCCCACCCGCCCATGGCTGTTCCCGGCCCCAGGTTGGTCACCGTGTAAACGACCTGAATCGCCGGCTGCGGCGGTGACCAGAACTCGGGCGGATAATATGCCAGGTTGGTGGTCAACGGCACCAAGCTGACCGGCGCCAAATCCGGCGGCGTCACCGCATACAGCGTCACAGAAACGGGTGTGGACGAGGTCAGCGTGTTGTTGGTGGTGTCCGCTTCATAGAGGAAGTTGTAATCGTTGGCTTGGACGATCAGCCAATACGTCCCGCTTTGCGCCGGCAATGTCACCGTATTGGTGCGTTGATAAGCTCCTCCCGGCGGCAGACCCGGCGACTCCCAATCTTCGTCAAAATCCTCTGAAGCAACAATGCCGTCCGCCGTGCCGTTCGTTGACACCGACACCGTGTCATACCAATAACCGAAGGCGGTCCCCGGCCCCAGGTTCGTCACCGCGTACACCACCGGCACCGTCGGCGACGCGCCTGGACTGGACGGGTAAAAGGCCACGTTGTTGCTGAGCGAGGCCACGCCCACCGGCGCCAAATCCGGCGGCATTAATTGGGTGGTCACCGTCACGGGCAGCGGCGCCATGAGGGTGTTGTTGGTGACGCTGGCCTCGTAGAGATAGTTGTCATTGTTGACTTGCAGGAAGAGCCAATACGTTCCGCTTTGTTCCGGCAGGGTGATATCGTTGGTTTCCTGGTACACTCCGTTTGGCGCCAGCGGCACCGGACTCCAAAACACAAACACGCCCTGCGAGCTGATGACGCCGTTGGTGGTATCATTGGTCGAAACCAATACGGTGTCAGACCAGTATCCCGACGCGGCTCCCAAGCCTTGATTCATCACCGCCCACACCACTGGCACCGTTGGCTGGGCTTGCGGACTGGCAGCGGAAAATGCCACATGATTGCTGGCGGCCGCAACGCTCAGGGGAACCAGGTCCGGGGGAACCACCTGGTAGGATAGTTTGATCGGCACGGACCCAACTATGACGTTGTTGGCCAGATTGGTTTCGTAAAGATTGCCTTCCGCGTTGGCTTGGAAGACCAGCCAATACGTCCCGCTTTGTTCCGGCAGGGTCACCTGGTTCGTTTCCCGATAACTTTTCGCGGGCAACAATCCGATCGCCGGCGGACTCGCCGAAAACGTTTGGACACTGACCACGCTGTTGGGGGTGACGCCATTGATGGTTGAGATGGAAACCGTGTCATACCAACCGCCAACGGCTGCTCCGAGCCCTTTGTTGGTCACGAGACAGACCACCGAAACCGTGGGCGCCTGCGGACTGGGCGGATCGAAAACCACTTGGTGGCTGGCGGCCACAACGCTCAGCGGCGCCAGATCCGGCGGCACCACCCGGTAGGCGACGGTCACCGGCGTTGGGTCAAACATCGTATTGTTGGTGGTGCCCGCCTCGTAAAGGTAGCCGTCGGCATTCGCCTGAAAAATCAGCCAGTAGGTCCCGCTCTGCTCCGGCAGCGACACATAATTCGTTTCCGCGTAGGTTCCACCGGAAGACACGCCCGGCGAATACGGATATTGCCAGAAATCTTGCGAACTGATAATTCCGCTCGCGCCCCCATTCGTGGAAATCGAAATCATGTCGTCCCAGCCCCCCACAGCCGCGCCCAACCCCACGTTGGTGATCACGCAGGTCACTGGAATGGTCGGCGACTGCGGACTCGTCGGATCAAAGACCACGTGGTTGCTGGCCGCCGCGATGCTCACCGGCGCCAGATCCGGCGGCACCACTTGGTAGGACACGGTCACCGGCACAGGCGCGACCAGCGTGTTGTTGGTCAGGTCGGCTTCGTAGATGCCGCCGGAGCCATTCGCCTGGAAAATGAGCCAGTAGGTTCCACTCTGTTCCGGCAACGACACATCAACCGTTTCAACATAGCTTCCACCGGACGGCAAGGGAGACGAGCCAAACCAGAATTCGAAGAACTCTTGTGAGTCGATAATCCCGTTCGTGGTCGCGTTCGTTGATATCGAAATCACGTCATACCATGACCCGATGGCCGCACCCAGACCCTCGTTGGTTACGAGGCAGGTCACGGCCACACTCGGCGCCTGCGGACTGGCCGTAACGAGGTCCACCTGGTTGCTGGCCGCCGTCACGCTCACCGGCGCCAAATCCGGCGGGACCACCTGATACGACAGCGTCACCGGCACCGATGCGACCAGCGTGTTGTTGGTCGTGTCCGCTTCGTAGAGTTGGTCGTAAGCATTGGCCTGGTAAATCACCCAGTAGGTTCCGCTTTGCCCGGGCAACGAAACATAGTTTGTTTGCTGATAGGCTCCGCCCGGGGGCAGACCCGGGTACCAATACTGCCAAATGTTCTCAGAACTGATAATGCCGCCCAGGGTTCCATTCGTGGACACCGATATTGCGTCGTACCAATCTCCGATGGCCGCGCCCGCCCCCCCGTTGGTGACAAGACAAACCACGGGGACACTCGCCGATTGGGGACCGGGTGGGTCAAAGGTCACACTATTGCTCAGGAATGAAACGTTCACGGGCGCCAAGTCCGGCGGCACCACCTGATACGACACCGTTACCGGCACGGACGCCACCAGGGTGTTGTTGGTCAGGTCCGATTCGTAGAGGTTGCCGCCGACATTGGCTTGGAAAATGAGCCAGTAGGCTCCGCCCTGTTCTGGCAGCGTGACATAATTCGTTTCCGCGTACATTCCGCCGGCGGGCACGCCCGGCATATTCGGCAATTGCCAGAAATATTCCGAATTGATAATCCCGTTGGTGGTCCCGTCGGAGGAGATCGAAATCATGTCAAACCAGGAACCCGTTGCCGCGCCCAACCCCTCGTTGGTCACCACGCACAGGACGGGAACGGTCGGCTGTTGGGGACTGGGCGGGTCAAACGTCACGTTGTTACTCAAGGCCGCGACCGAAACCGGCGCCAAATCCGGCGGCACCACTTCGTACGACACCGTCACCGGCACCGATGCGATCAGCGTGTTGTTGGTCGTGTCCGCTTCGTAAAGGTAACCGTCCGCATTGGCCTGGAAAATCAGCCAGTACTTCCCGCTTTGCTCCGGCAGCGACACCACATTCGTTTCGTCATAGGTTCCACCCGCCGACACCCCGGGCGCTTCCTCATCCTGCCAGAACTCTTGTGAGGCGATGATTCCGTTCGTGGTCGCGTTCGTTGAGATCGAAATCATGTCATACCAGTCTCCCACGGCCGCGCCCCGCCCCTTGTTGGCCACCACGCAGGTCACAGAAACCGTCGGGGGCTGGGGACCGGGCGGATGGAAGGTAATCTGGTTGCTAGCGGCCGTAACTCTGACCGGCGCCAAATCCGGCGGGATGACCTGATACGATACCTGTACCGGTGCCGATGCAATCATTGTGTTGTTGCTGGTGTTGGGCTCGTACAGCCAATTGCCGGCATTGGCTTGGAAAATCAGCCAGTACCGCCCGCTTTGCTGCGGCAGCGAGACGGTGTCCGTTTCCTCATAGACCCCGCCCGGTACCAATCCCTGGTAATTCTGGTCTTGCCAGAACTCTTGCGAGTCGATGATTCCGTTCGTGGTTGCGTCCGTTGATATTGAAATCATGTCATACCAGCCTCCCAAGGCCGCGCCCCGCCCCTTGTTGGTCACCACGCACGTCACTTGAACGGTCGGCGCCTGCGGACTGGGCGGATCGAACGTCACCTTAGTGGCGGCCTTAACGCTCACCGGCGCCAGATCCGGCGGCACCACTTGGTACGACACGGTCACCGGCACCGATGCGACCAGCGTGTTGTTGTTCGTGTCTGGTTCGTAGAGCTCGCCGTAAACATTGGCTTGATAAATCAGCCAGTAGGTCCCGCTCTGCTGCGGCAGCGACACCACATTCGTTTCCGCGTACATTCCGCCCGCCGGCACGCCGGGCAAATTCCAGTAGTATTGCCAGAATCCTTGCGAACTGATAATTCCGTTCGTGGTCGCGTTTGTTGAGATCGAAATCACGTCATACCAATATCCCACGGCGGCGCCCAACCCCTCGTTCGTTACGACGCAGGCCACGGCCACGCTCGGCGCCTGCGGACCGGGCGGGTAGAACACCACTTGGTTGGTGACGGCCGCCACGCTCACCGGGGCCAGATCCGGCGGCACCACCTCGTAGGAAACGGTTACTGGCGTTGAACCGATCAACGTGTTGTTGGTCGCGCTCGATTCCCCGAGGCCGTCGAAGGCATCGGCTTCGATCACCAGCCAATACGTCCCGGACTGCGGCGGCAGCGGAACTTCATTCGTCACCGTGTAGCTGCCTCCCGGTGACAGCCCCGGGGGATACCAGTTTTCATAGAAATAAGCCGAATCAATGATCCCGGAAGTCATCCCATTTGTGGAAACCGACGCGACATCCGCCCAATATCCAGATGCCGCGCCGGGGCCTTCATTCGTTATGGAATACACCACGGACAAGGTGGGCGACATCTGGGGATACGATGCCACAAAGGTGATGCGGTTGGTGGCGGAGCCAACGCTGACTGGCACCAGGTCCGGCAACAAAACCGCTCCCGTCGCCCGGGCCAGATCGCCGCCCAGGACGCAAGTGAGCACCGAAAGGATGATGATGATGAATGTTTTCATGTCGCCATAAATTGAATTGCCGGACTCCCGTCCGCCCCTTGGGGCGCTTGCACCAAGACCAGACGCCAGAAATCACGTGCGAGTGGAACTCCGACCTTCTGATTTGGCTGGGTTTACTCTCTGTCAATACCCTGCCGATCTAACCACGAACCCCGCCTTTTGGAAAGGAAATGTTGTTTCGTTTGCCTGCGGTTGAAGATTATTTGATAAACCGTTCCCGATCCCCCGAAATCCACCCCGGCCGCCCCCGCTTTGCGGAGATGTTGGCGGCTGGCCGCCTGGGAGGGTGTTTGTCAGGGATTATCAGGGTTGCATTTTTTAAAAACCCCAATTAAGATCGCCACCAATAAGCAATCAGACGGTCGCGGTTTGCGGAATATTCAGAGCGGTGTCGGATCAGTCAGAATCAGAGTCGGATTCAGAATCAGCGGAACCCTGGATAACATGAATGAAGCCGAATTTTGGAAACTAATAGCCCTCTCCAAGCAGGAAAGTGACGGCGACCCCGGCCGTCAACTGGGCCGCCTGCAACAAATGCTCGAGCGCCAGCCGGAAAGCGAGATCGTTGATTTTGACCGGCTGCTGCACCAGCAGATGATCAAATCCTACACGCGGGACCTGTGGGCCGCCGCCTATATCATCAACGGCGGCTGTTCGGACGATGATTTTGATTGTTTTCGCGCCTGGCTCATCGCGCAGGGCGGCGAGACCTTCCACGAAGTGCTGCAAAACCCGGAGACCCTGGCGGATCTCGGCGAGGCGAATGAGGCCTTGAAGCCGCTGCTCCAAGTGGCTGGCAAAGCGTTTCACGCCCGGACCACCACGGAGCTGGACTCCGCCTCTCCCACGCCGGCGGATCTGGCCGGGGACCAATGGCGGGACGATGAAAAAACGCTCCAGAAAAAATTCCCCCGGCTGTTCGAAAAATTCTGGGGCATCAACGGCGGCAGCCGCCGGGAGGCGCGGCCCGCGCAAATCCGGACGGCCATGGAGCTGCTCCGGGAGCTGGCGGTGCACCCCCCGTCGGCGCCCCCGCCGCCGACCGGCCTGTTTTGCCCCCGCACGCTTCAGACCGGGAGCGCCCAGCGTCCGCTAAACGGCGCGGCGCGCAACCAGATCGTCTTCGAGGTTTCCACCGGCTCGCTGGAACGGACGCTGCACGCCGCGGAGGTCCGGATCGTTTCCGCCCAAACCGCGGCGGAGCGGGCCCTCTGCCTGCGGGCGCTCCTGCACCGCTTTGAAATCGAGGGGCTGATGCACCGCCGCCGCCGGCCTTCCGGGCCGGCAGCCACGGACAACCCCGACCGGCTCCCGGCCGAGGCCCGGCAAATTACCGAATGGCTCCAGCGCGAGAACCTGTGGCCGGCGGTATCCGCGCACGAGCAGACGTTGTTGCTTTCCCCCGCCGGCTCCTGGTCCGCCCAGGCGCTCACGAACATCAGTTGGCGCGCGGAGTCGCTGTGCGTCATCGGCTGGGCGCTCAATCTCGAGAACCAGATTGCCCCGTACGATTTGCAGGTGGCCACTTCGTCGCCGGTCTTCAACCTGCAAATTCTCGTTCCCGCCGATTCCTTCATCGCCTCGGCGCGGCTGCGCGACGAGGCGGAGATCCTGTATGCGCGGGAGGTGGCGGAAACGTGGCTCTGGCGCGCCCGCACCACGCAAATTCAAAAAGAGCCCGCCAAGTATCCCCCGCCCGCCGGCTGGACCTTCGAGCAAATCATCCGCCAGGCCGCCAGCCATTGGGAGGGAGCCGGCCTGTTCCAGACCACCCGTGGCGACTATCCCGCCCGGGGCAAGGCCTACGCCGACCTCACCGAGGCGGAGTGGCATGAACTGCGCAGCATCGCCTCCGAGCGCCTCTATGCGGCCAACTGGCTTTGCCGCTACTCGACCAACTGGGATGCGGTGCCCACGAGCACCTGACTAAAAAAAAGCGCGGAGGGCTCTGAGCCGTCCGCGCTTTGCAATTGGACCGGTGAATTACCGGGTTTCCGTGTTCGTGGCCGTGGCCGTGGCCATTTCCTTGTCGCGCTCTTCCATGGCGGCCTTGCGCGAAAGACGCACGCGGCCTTTTTCATCCACGCCAAGGCATTTGACCGTGATGTCGTCGCCGACCTTCACGATGTCCTCGGTCTTCTTCACGCGGAAGTTGGCCAGCTCGCTGATGTGCACCAAGCCGTCCTTGCCGGGCAGGAATTCCACGAACGCCCCGAATTCCTTCACAGTCACCACTTTGCCGCGATAAATCTTGCCGATCTCCGCTTCAGCCGTCATCCCGGTGATGGCGTCCACGGCGATCTTCATGCCGTCGGACGACACGGAGAAGATGTTCACGGTGCCATCATCCTCAATGTCAATTTCGCAGCCCGATTCCTCGACGAGCTTCTTGATGTTCTTGCCGCCGGGTCCGATGATGGCGCCGATCTTCTCGGGGTTCACCTTCAGGGTGGTGATGCGCGGAGCGTAGGGGCTGATGTCCTTGCGCGGAGCCGCGATGGTCTTGGCCATTTCGCCGAGAATGAAGAGCCGCGCCACGCGGGCCTTTTCAATCGCCTGCTCCATGATGCTCTGCGGCAGGCCCTTGAGCTTGAGGTCCAGCTGGAAGCCCGTGATGCCGCGCTCGGTGCCGGCAATCTTGCAGTCCATGTCGCAATACGAATCTTCCCAGCCGATGATGTCGGTGAGCAGTTGGTACTTGGAGACCTCGTCGCCTTTGTGCTCGGTGCAGATGCCGATGCTGATGCCCGCCACGGGGCGGATCAGGGGCACGCCCGCGTCCATGAGGGCCAGGGTGCCGCCGCAAACGGTGGCCATGGAGGAGGAGCCGTTGGACTCCATGATCTCGCTGGTCACGCGCACGGCATAGGGATAATCCTTCAGGGGGATCATCGGCTCAATGCTGCGCTCGGCCAGGGCGCCATGCCCGATCTCGCGCCGGCCCGGCCCGCTGATGCGGCCGGTTTCGCCCACGGAGAAGTTCGGGAAATTGTAATGCAGCAAAAACCGCTTGGTGCTTTCGCCGCCGGTGTAGGAATCAAATTCCTGGGTGTCGTCGCCGGTGCCCAGCGTGGCCAGCACCACCGCCTGGGTTTCCCCGCGGGAGAACAGCGCCGAACCGTGCGCGCGCGGCAGAATGCCCACTTCGCTCACCAGCGGCCGGATCTGGTCAAAACTGCGCCCGTCCAGCCGCTTGCCGTTTTCCAGAATCATTTTGCGGACGGCTTCCTTTTGGATGTAGTAGAAGGCGTCGTTGATGACAAATTCGTTCACTTTTTCCTCGCCGAACTTCTCGAGCAGCTTGGCGCCAACCTCTTCCTTGATCGCGTTGCAGGCGGCTTCGCGGGCGAGCTTGCCGGGCGTGAGCAGGGCCGGCACAAACCGGTCGCCGCCCAGCTTCTTGGCTTCCGCCAGAATTTCGTCGGGCACCACCTTGAGCGTGATGGCGCGCTTCTTCTTGCCCACCTTCGCGGCCAGCTCCTTCTGCGCGGCAATCATCGGCTGGATCACTTCCTGCGCGTATTTCAGCGAGGCATTGAAATCGGCTTCCGAAATCTCCTTGGCCGACCCCTCGAACATCACCACGTCATGTTCGTTGCCCACATAGACGAGGTCGAGATCGCTCTGACTCTGTTCGGCATGGGTGGGGTTGGCAATGAATTTGCCATTGATGCGGCCGACGCGCACGGCGCCGAGCGGTCCGGCCCAGGGAATGTCGCTGACCATCAGCGAGGCGCTGGCTCCGATGATGCTCAGGATGTCCGGATCGTTCTCGCCATCCGCGCTCAGCAGAATGGTCTGCACCTGCACTTCGTTGTACCAACCCTTCGGGAAAAGCGGACGTATGGGACGATCCGTGAGCCGGCAGGTGAGAATTTCCTTTTCGGTCGGCCGGCCTTCACGCTTGAAATAGCCACCCGGAAATTTTCCGGCGGCGGCGGCCTTTTCCCGGTAATCCACCGTGAGCGGGAAGAAGTCCTGCCCTTCCTTGGCCTTCGTGGCGGCCACCGCGGCCACAATCACGATCGTTTCGCCCAATTGGACGGTAACAGCGCCGTCGGCCTGTTTGGCGAGTTTGCCGGTTTCCAGGGTAATTTGTTTTTCGCCGATCGGAACGGTAATTTTCTGTGACATAATCATCTACCGCCACCTCCCGAGGAACTTCAGTGAACCCCGAAACGATCAACGGCTCGGAGCTGAATGAAATTTCCCGAAGGCGGCGGATTTTCTTGCGCGAGCTTGTTGGTTGAGGAACCGGACTGTTCGCGCGGACCGCCCGATTCCCAGTACGAACGCGAAAGATGGGCTGGTTGAAGTCAGACTGCCCGCCTCTCGCAAATTATTATTAATGACGCAGCTTCAACTTCTTGGTGACCGTCTGATACCGGCTCAGATCCTTGTTCTGCAGATAATCGAGCAGGCGGCGGCGCTGGCCCACCATCATCAGCAACCCCCGGCGGGAACTGTGGTCCTTCGAATTGCTCTGCAAATGCTCGGTCAAATGATTGATCCGTTGCGTGAGCAGCGCGATCTGCACATCCGCCGATCCGGTGTCTTTGGCGTGCGTCTTAAACTGTTCAATCGTCTTCGTCTTTGCTTCCATAATCAAATGAGTTCGCAAGCATAAAGACTCACAATCACCCTGTAAAGCGAATTAACCGGGGAATTTTCGGCCGGCCCCGGCTGCCCGCCAAACCGTCAAATGCGGACTTTGGAATACGCCGAAGGCGGAATTTGTTATAGCAAAACAACACCGCCCTCGTTGGCCGCGTTCCGGCCACCGCGTCGGAACAACTCATTTAACAGCATCGTCCCGCTAAACCGCGGCGCGGATGGCCAGGTAGCCATGCTTGCGCGCCACGCTGGAAATAATCTCGAAACTGAGCGGGTCCTGGGCGGTCACATAGAAGCCCAGTTCCAACACGTCGGCAATGATCCGCGACACCCGCTCCCCCAGCAGCGAGGCCACCCCGGCCACCGAGGTCTCGGCGGGTATGACGATCTGGTTCGCCACCGGTGGCAGCGGCGCCGACGACGAGTGGGGCCAGAAGGGCTCGCACTTGAAAAACTCCAAGCCGACCTGCTTCAACATCTCGAGCAAGTGGTCAAGCTGTTCGGGGGTCAGCTTGAGCAATTGCGGCGCGAACTTGGGAAGATCAATCATGCAAATGGGAAAATCCATGGCCGCCTTCGCCGCCGGAAGGTTCAAAACGTCAATCAAGTCCTTGCAGCCGGGCGGCAGCAAGTATCCGCGTTGCATAAAGTCGTGTTCCATATCTTAAAAAAATGGTTTCGCCAGCCGCCAAAACGGGACAAAGACACTCTTTCCATTCAGAACATTCGATGACCGCCAGCTTAGTTGGGAATCTGGACTGAGACGGGCGGGATTTCAAACGAAAATTCGCGCGGCGGTTTGTTTTGGTTTCGCCCGTCTTCTTTGTGGACAAACACACTCAAAAATGAGGCTTGTGACGCAGGCTGCTTTTGATTCCCACCGGAAATCCGGACCGGCTTCAGGATTGCGTTCCCGGATGAATTCTGGTTGGCTGGCAACCACGTATGAACAACCACATTTCCCTCCTCTGCGGACTTCTGTGTCTGGGCGTCTCCGCGTCGCCAGCCCAGGAGGCCAAGCCGCCGGTGCCGTTTGCCATGATCGGGCTGGTGCATGACCATGCCATGGGCTTTCTGCCCCGACTCCCGGGCCAGACCCAGCTCCAACTGGTCGGCATTGTGGAAACCAACACGGACCTGATCGCCCGCTATTCCAGCCGGTTCAACCTGCCCTCGAATATCTTTTATCCGAGCATGGAGGAGCTGTTCGCCCACACCAACGTCCAGGCGGTGGCCACCTTCACCTCTCCCTACGATCATCAGCGCGTGGTGGAGACGTGCGCGGCCCATGGCGTGAACGTGATGATGGAAAAGCCGCTGGCAACCAACCTCAAGCAGGCGCGCGCCATCCAAGCCGCCGCCAAGGCCGGCGGCATCCAGGTGTTCGTCAATTACGAGACGAGCTGGTATCCGGGAAACATCGCGGCTTACGCCATGGCGCATGACGAGCACCAGATCGGCAACATCTGGGAGATGGTGTTTCACCAGGGCCATCGCGGACCCCAGGAAATCGGCTGTTCCACGAACTTTCTCGCCTGGCTCACCGACCCCGTCCTCAACGGCGGCGGCGCCATCAATGACTTCGGCTGCTACGGCGCGGATCTCGCCACCTGGTTCTTGGATGGTCAGCGGCCGTTGACCGTCACGGCCGTGGCGCTCCAAATCAAGCCGGACATTTATCCGAAGGTCGAGGACGACGCCACCATCGTGCTGACGTATCCCAAGGCGCAAGTCATTCTGCAGCCGTCCTGGAACTGGCCGTTTGACCGCAAGGACATGGAGATTTACGGCCAGACCGGCCAGATCCTGGTGCCGGAACCGAACACGGTGCTGTTGCGGACGCAATCATCGCCCAAGGAAAATCAGATCCTGCCGCCGCCGCTCACGGGCGCCAATGCGGACCCGGTTTCCTACCTGGCGGCCGTCGCGCGGAAGGAAATTGTGCCGACGGGCCTGGCCTCGCTGGACGTGAACGTGACCGTGGTTGAGATTTTGGACGCGGCCCACGAATCCGTGAACACGGGCAAGCAGGTCAAACTTTACTAAACTCGGCCAACGGCAATCGGTTTTCCGCGGGGTGGCGGGCATCCCTGTCCCTCGCCCCTTTTTTATGGGGCGGCCGCCCCGCTTCCAGCGCGGCGCAGTTCGCGGACGAGGACTTCGGCCAGGGCTTCGTATTGCGGCAGCGAGTTGTAGAGTTGCGCCGAAATGCGCAGCAGCCGCCGCGGCGGCGCGGGCCAGGAAATGATCGGCACCTCGATCTGATGCTCCACCCGCAACGCGTCTTGCAGCGGATATTCGTTGAACCGCTCCCCGGGCATTGCCTCCGGCCCCGCGTCCGGGAGGGGCACGGACGCCAGCGCGCCGATGAGCTCGGCGGGGCACGGCTCGGGGATTGGCAGGCGCGCGCAGAGAATCTCGCGCGCAGCCAGGGCCAGGGCCCGGTTCGCCGCCATGATTTGCGGCCAGCCGTCAGGCAGAAGCGAGCCGAGGAAATGAATCGCCTCCGGCACGCACAAGTAAGCCGAGGGATCAAATGTTCCCTGCCAGCCAAATTCGAGGAGAAAACGGGAACGGTCCTTCCGTCCCGAATTGGCGCCGTGGCTGATGGTCAGCGGGCGGATGCGCTCCTGCCGATCCGGCCGCACGTGCAGCAGCGCCGCGCCTTTGGGCGCGCACAGCCATTTGTGGCAATTGCCCGTGTAATACGCGGCACCGAGTTCCCCGAGATTCAGCGGCACCATGCCCGGCGCGTGGGCGCCATCCACCAGCGTATCCACGCCGCGGCGGTTTAACTCCGCCACCAACTCCGCCATCGGCATTACCAGCCCCGTCTGGCTGGTGACGTGATCCAGCAGCGCCAACCGCGTGCGCGGCGTGGCGTGCGCCAGCACGGCGGCGATGATCTCGTCCGCCCCGCTGACGGGAAAGGGAATCGGCGCCACAACCACGCGCGCGCCGGAGCGTTGGGCCACAAAATCGAGCGCATTGCGGCAGGCGTTGTATTCGTGATTCGTCACGAGCAATTCGTCGCCGGGCTGAAATTCCAGGGAACGGAGCACCGTGTTTACGCCGTGCGTGGCGTTGGGCACAAAGACGAGGTCGTCCGGCCGGGCGCCAACGAATTCCGCGAGGACAGCGCGGGCCGAATCCAGCAGCGGTTCCACTTCCCGCACGAGGAACTGGAGCGGCTGGCGTTCCAGGCGGGCGCGCCACCCGGTTTGCACTTCCAACACGCGGCGCGGACAGGCGCCAAAAGATCCGTGGTTCAAAAAGACCACGTCGCGGTCCAGCAGCCAGAGTCCGGGATCGGCTGCCGGTTGAGGAGAGGAAATTTCCACAGGCACCCGCGCAAAATAAACCAGGGCAGTCGCGGGCACCATTCTTTACCGCCGGGGCGGCGAGAACCGGGCGTCAGACGAAACGCGGGACGCTTCTGATGAAGTCCATGAAATCGCGGTTTGTTTGTCTCGGAAACGCATCTACGGGCTGAATGCCGGTGCGCCGGCGGAAAGGTGCGGTCGGACCGCGGCTGTGCTGAAAGCCAGCCGCAGCAAGGTTCGCAATTCAATGGCCCGAGCCACTCCGCAGGTCTGCTGGCTGGCCATCTCGCTGCGGCTGGCCTCCGACCCAGCCGCGGTCCGCCACATTGGATGCGCTCAGCCAATTCCAGCTTTGAACAGTCCGGAAGAATTTTATCTCACACCCGCGGTGACTCCTCGGCTGTCGCGACGCTTGCCCGGCGGTCGGTTTTGAGAAAATTCCGGAAGGCGGAGCACGCAAACAGCATGGGAAAATCCCGTTCCATGGCCGCACGCGGCACCTTGCCCCACAATGAATTCACCCAGAGGGAGGGGAAGTCCCGGCATTGTTGCGGTTTCACGGCGTGCACGCCGCAGCCGGAGGCGGTCAGAAAAATGCACGCGCCGTCCGGCTGTTCCTTCAGGGCCAGTCCGCGGCGGTCCTGCCGCAGCCGGGTGTGCCGTTCGATGAACACCGGCTCGGCCAGACCCTGCTGGCGCGCCAGCCGGGAGATTTCGGCATCGTCGAGACGCACCTCGCCCGGCCAGCGGCAACAGGTGCCGCATCCCTCGCATGGAATCTCTAACTGCATCCAGCCATTATGAAGGATCGGCAAGTGAAGGAAAGGCGACATTTCAGTCGTGACATGCCCCGTGTGATTCAGTAGAAACATTTAAATCTCCTATGAAAAACTCCATCAGAACCGGTCTCGTATTGGCGCTCGCCTCTGCTTGGCAAATCGGCGTGGCCGCCGCGCCCCTGCCCCGCAGCACGCCCGAAGCGCAGGGCGTTTCCGCCACCGCCATGCTCCAGTTTGTGAACGCCCTCGGCCAAATTGACGGCCTGCACGGCGTGGTGGTGGTGCGCCACGGCCAGGTCATCACCGAAGGCTGGTGGGCGCCTTATGACGCCGAACACCAGCATGTCCTCTATTCCTTGAGCAAGAGCTTTACCTCCTCCGCCGTGGGGCTCGCCGTGGCCGAAGGCAAAATGAGCATTGACGACCCGGTCCTGAAATTCTTTCCGGACGCGGCGCCGGCCAGCCCGAGCGACAACCTGAAGGCCATGCGGGTGCGCGATTTGCTGATGATGTCCACCGGCCACCAGGACGAACCGCCCACGGCGCCGGACAAAGTTTCGGCGCAATCGTTTCTCGCGTGGCCCGTGCCGCATCTGCCGGGAACGCATTTCAAGTACAACACCGCCGCCTCGTTCATGTTGTCGGCCATTGTTCAGAAGGTGACGGGCCAGACGGAGCTGGAATATCTGCGGCCGCGCCTGTTCGAGCCGCTGGGGATCGAGCAGCCCGTTTGGGACACGAATTTTCAGGGCATTTGCCTGGGCGGCTATGGCCTGCGCGTGCGCACGGAAGACATCGCCAAGTTCGGCCTGCTCTATTTGCAACGCGGCCAATGGCAGGACCGCCAGCTCCTCCCGGAATCCTGGGTCGCCCTGGCCACCGCGCGGCAGACCTCCAACGGTAGCAATCCGGACAGCGATTGGAACCAGGGCTACGGCTTCCAATTCTGGCGCTGCCGGCATAACGCCTTCCGCGGCGACGGCGCCTTCGGCCAATATTGCGTCGTGATGCCGGACCAGGACACGGTGGTGGCGATCAACAGCGGCGTGAAGGACATGCAGGCGGTGCTCAACGCCATTTGGAACCAGCTCCTGCCCAACCTGCAATCCGCGGCGCTGCCCGCCGATCCGCCGGCGGTGGCCAAACTCGCCGACACTCTGGCGCACCTCACCGTGAGCCCGGCCCAGGGCGCGGCCACCTCTCCCCAAGTCGCGCAACTGCTGAACCGTAAATTTGTGTTCCCCGCCAACGACCAAAAGCTGGAGAGCCTCACGCTTACTGGCTCCGATCCCGCCCAGACCTTGACCCTGACGCTCCGGGTGGCCGGTGCGGACGTGGCCATCCCCTGCGGCTACCACGACTGGCAGAAAACGCGCGCGCCTTTCTATGCGGGCAAGCTCGCCAACTTCCCGGATGAGCCCACCGCCGGCACCTTTGCCTGGGCCGCCGACAACACCTGCGCCGTCAAGCTCTGCGCCTTCGAGACGCCTTATCACCGCCTGCTCACGCTCAAGTTCGACAGCAACCAAGTGACGCTCGACTCGGAGCTCAACGTCTCCTTCGTGGCCACCAAGCTGCCGCCCCTGGTGGGACAGGCGGAATAAGGAGTCGCAACGAAGGTGTGAAAAATTGAAAATTCCGGAAAACTGTTATCGCAAATACTTGATTACCAACGAGCGCATTTCGTTGTTTTGCCTTCTTGGCAATTTTTTTACAGCTAACTGGGCCGCTTCATAAGTTCACTAACGTATTTTTTCTGTCACGCCGCCGAGGCTGATTGTTCGCGGTCTTGTAGCGCCAGTTTTTCCAGCCAATCGTTGAGATTACGGCGCGTACAGCGCCTCTGGAAGGGCTGGGCGATCTGTTCATAAGGCGGTTCGAATTGGGCCAGGCGTTGCGGCAGGTGCCGGAGTAGCTAGGCCCACGGTTGTGCTTCAGGCGCAAAACGCGCCGCAACGCCGGCGATATAGAGCAAGATCGGCTCAACTCATTGGCATAAGCGTGGCGAATTCCTTATGGTTCGCCTCCGGGCAAGTCAGGAGACGGTGAGGGTTGCCAGCCATTCCGCCACCGGGCGCCAATCCGTTTCCGGATTCCCGACAAAGCCCTGCAAGGCCGGCAGCGCCTGGCCCCAGCCATACGCCAAGGGCGGTTGCAAAACATGATTCAACTCTCCGGGGGCGGGCAGCCGGTTTTCCACCGCCAAGGCATTCCCGAACTGCTGGATGGCTTCCAACAATGCCGGACGGACTTCCTCGGCAAAGCCGCTGCCGCCCAGCACGCGCGCCATTTTCAGTTTCCGGGCAGCCCCCGCGCGGAAGCTGTTCGCTTTGGTCACCTCCTCCGGAGTGAGTGGCGCGGCCTGTGGACTCCCGCCGGCCGGCAAGAGCGGCCGGACGGCCCGCGTGGTCCGGGCGACGAGTCCCAGGCCGATGAGCCGTTCGATGGCTTCGTCCGTGTCGCGGTCAATGACTTCCAATTGGACCGGGGCCAGCGGATCGGTTTTGCCCCGGCCGAAAAATTCCGCGTGCAGGGCCTGCAACTGCTCGCGCCAGTCCGCCGGCTGGCGGTCCACCACCACCAGCAAAACCGAAGGTGAGCCGGCTTCCGGATAGCGCTCTTCGCAGCGGACGAGCGCCCCGTTGATGCGTTCGGCGGCGATTTGGGCAAAAGCCAGCGCGGGGTCGGCGGGGCGGCGGGCCGGAACGGTGGCGGCGGGCGGCGGGCCGGCCGGCGTCTGCGGCGTGACGAGTTGCTGCAGGCGCTCCACCACGGCCTGCCGGCCGCTGCGCAGTTTGATTTCCTTCACCGTGCCGCCTTGGTCCAACACGCTGGCGGCCACGCTTGATTTCAGGGCAAGCGTTTCGAGCATCCGGTGCTCGATGGTGTTTTCGGAAATCAAATTGATGACGGTCACGGGACGGGTCTGCTGCTTGCGCCAGGCGCGGGCGATGCGCTGTTCCAGCTTGGCCGGGTTCCACGGCAGGTCGCAATTGATGACCACGCTGGCGTTTTGGAGGTTCAGGCCGGTCGCCCCGGCGTCCGTGCTCAAAAAGACGCGGCAGCGGGCATCGTCCTTGAACGCGTTAATCTCGGCGCGGCGGCGTTGTTGGGGCACGCTGCCGGTGTGCCAGGCGTAGCCGATGCCGCGTTCGTCGCAGAGGCCGCGCACGAGTTGCAGCATCTTTTCCCATTCGGAAAAAATGATGACCTTGGTGTCATTCTCGCCGCATTCTTCCACGAGCTTCTCGATTTCCGCCAGCTTCGGACAGGTGCGGTCGTCCGGATCCAGGATGAAATTGGTGTCGCAGATCATGCGCATCATGGCGAGTTCGCGCTGTAGCTTTTCCTGTTCCTGCGGGGTGAGCGGCCGGCGCCGCGCAACGTTGACCAGCTTTAACACTTGCTGTTCGTGCCCGCCATAACTGGACTTTTGCCGTTCGCTCAACGGCACGAAATGATTGCGGTCGCTGCGCGGGGGCAATTCGGTTTCCACCTCGGCCTTGCGGCGGCGCAGCAGGACCGGGAGGATGCGCCGGCGCAGTTCGTCCAGGTTGCGGTAGCCCGCGGGGCGGCCCCGCTCATCGAGTTCGTAGAAATCGCGGTTGAACCGGAACAGCGGCCCCAACACGGCGGGGTTGAGAAAATCCATCAGGGAATGCAGTTCATCAATGCGGTTTTCAATCGGCGTGCCGGTCAGGACAAAGGCGTAGCGGCTGCGGAGGCGTTTGACGGCCTGCGCGGTTTTGGTGTTCCAGTTCTTGATGCGCTGGGCTTCGTCCAACACCACGATGTCCGGCGCGAGGCGTTCATTGACGTCCAGGGCGTCGGCCACCATCTGTTCGTAGTTGACGATGGTGAAGAAGGGAGCCGGGCGCGCCGGAGGCCCGGCCGGGGTGGCGTACGCTTTCAGGCGCGCCAGCTTGCCGCCAAACACGAGCTGGTAATCCAGCGTGGTGAATTTGCGAATCTGCTCCTCCCACTCCGTCTTGAGCGAGGCGGGGGTGACCACCAGGACGCGCCGGGCTTGACCCAGCCGCTGCAACAGCGCGCAGGCGGCAATGGCCTGGATGGTTTTTCCCAAGCCCATTTCATCGGCCAGCAAGGCGCGTTCGGTGAAGGCCAGATGCAACATGCCTTCGCGCTGATAGGGAAAGAGCGGCACGGTGGTTTCCTGCGCGGGCCATTCGCCACTTTGCACCTTGAGTTCGTATTCGTGGCGCAGTCGCTTGCTCTCCACGGTCCGGCCGCGGTTCTCCAGCCACGGCACGATTTCCTGCGAGAGCCGGATTTGGGGATAACTGGTATCGCGCAGCCGTCCCAAGGCTTCCAGCGCGGCCTCCGGCGAACCGCCGGCCAACCGCCCCTGCCCGTCAAACCATTTGGCCACGGCGGAGGGCAGCGTCCCGCGATCATTCAAGACCCGGATCTTGTCCGTGGCGTGGTCCAGCGCCACTTCAATGCGGTCCGAACCGGACGCCCGCGCGGCTTGAAACCGCTTTTTATGCCGCGCCTCCAGCAGCAAGAGCACGGCTTCAACATGTTTGCACACGCCCAACCCGTTGGTGCGAAAGTCCACGCATTCGCAAGCAAACTGACGCCCGGCCAAATCGCGCACCTCGACGGAGTAAGTCCGGCCGCTGCCGGATTTCACGCGAAAATTGGAAAAGATGGGGTGCTCGGGGGTGGCGTTGGTGATGCCGAACGATTCCTCACGGGCGCGCTGGCGGCGTTTATTGATTTCGTCAGCATCCGTCGTGCGCCAGTCGTGGACCGGGGGCAGTTTGATCTCGGCGCGTTTCGCTTGGTTGCTCATGCGAGAAAATAATGGCCGGGTCCCGCGCAACGTCAAGACGGGAAGCGTTGCCGAATCGCCGCTCAAGATGCACCAGTGTGGCCAGGATGGTGTCCAATACTAAATCAAGATGTTTGCCGGCATCTTCAGCACGGAGGCCCGGACGCAGCGGGAGCCTGAAGCCAGGAAAGCACGACTGCGGGTTGGCGCAGCGGCCAAACAAGCGGAACTGCAAAAATGAGGACGGGGCAGTTCTTCATGATTCATTTCTGCTTCCCGGAAAGCTCTGTAAACCTTCTTTCGTAAGCATGGCGATAATGCTTGAAGTCAGTTTGTGGAAAATCAGCACTCAGCCCCTCGTATTCTTTCCAAAACCATTGCTCATCGAACGTCTGAAAGCCATTTGCTGAGTATATGGCCAGATTATGAAGCCAATCAGCAACAGCACCCGCTGCGCGGCTTTGCCGATATTGGCGGTGCCATTCAAACGGATTCAGGCTTTCTTTGCGTCGAGGCTGGCATTTGTTGCGGATGTCCAGCATGGCCCAATACAACAAATATCGGTATGCACCTTTTTGAATTTCCGTAAGCATTTGTTGGTGTTGTTGTCCCCGATTGCTATTTGCGGTGAATCGGCAACCTTAAAACCTCTATCATTTTACGGGCGATCAAATGCCGTCGTTCGTCGGTGACACTGCCCTTTCGGTCGTCAAACCGCGCTTTGGGCAGCAAGTGAATCCGGTCGCAACGCACCATCGTTTTCCAATCCAGCCCGTCGGCTTCGTCCAGAACTTCTTCGGTGATTTTCTGCTCCCGGTTCACTTTGGCCGAGGTGCAAAGCAGGGCGTTGACTTCCTCAATGTCGGGGTTCTGGCACGTCTCGTCGTTGGAAATGATGACCGCCGGATGCCGCCGCTCCTGGCTGAACGGAAACATGAAAATGTCCCATTGCTTCATGGCGTCTTTTATTCAAGGTCTTTGGGCGCGCGAACAACTGAAGCTTTGGCCAGGCGATTAGCCTCTTGGATCTCGGCGCCGCTGTAAACGTTGGCAAAATAACCCGCTGGACGCATGGGGATGGGTTCGATTTCAGGAACTTCCTGCAAGACAAACCGGCGCCGGCCAGTGACGATATAAACCGTCTCGCCCCGGCCGGCTTTTTCCATCAAGCGGCCCAAGTACGTTTTGGCGTTGCTCAACGTGAACGTTTGCGAGCGCAAATTAACCTTCGCCTTTTTTGCACGAGGACGAACGGCACTTTTCATAGCCTGAGTATAGGCTATATTCAGGCTGAGATCGAGCAATTTCTCACCGCGCCGCCAAAAATAGCGAAGACAAGTTTGTTGAACATGGGCCCGACCAAGCCAAGTTAATTCCGAAAAAAGGGCTGTCCTTTTACCGTCACCTGATTACGATCTTCCGGAAGGAAATCGCATGTTTTCTCCATACGCCCGTGACCAAAAGACTTCGAAACGGTGGCAAAACCTCACAGACGAGTGCCAACGGCGTCTTACCGCGCAACAGATTTCCCCGGGGGATCCAGGCACAATTCTGAAGGACGTTAATACGCTATTGGAGTTCATCGGTCCGGCCGGCGTTGTCACCCAGAGCCGGAACGCCAGCCTGCCCAGCGAACTGCTCCCGGAACTCAACGCGAAATCAGGTCATCCCATCGAGTTGGCCTTAAAGCGGCCGCTGCTGCGGGACTACCCAAACCTGGCGGGAATTTTTGTTCTGCTCCGGGTGATGGACCTGCTGCAAATGTCGGACGATCGCCTCGCGGTTTCTCTGACCGCGTGGGCTGTCTGGCGAAACTTGAATTTTACCGAGCAGTATTTCGCCTTGCTGGAAGCGCTCCTGTTCCATGCCCAATCTTCGGTATTGGGGGGCCATCTCAACCGGCGTGAGGAGCCTGAGGCATTCCAAACGTCCACCGTGTTTTTGGAACACTTGAGCGAGCGCTGGCGCCCATTTGATCAGTACGAGTCCGCTTACGTTTTTGGATCCCAGGGCGAGCTTCCGGTGTGGCATCTGTTTGTGCAGCAACAATTGGGTCTGATCGAGATCCGGCCGCGGGAGTTCGTGGAGAAGGAACGGATGGCTTGCGGCGGACGCGGATGGCTCGCAGGTGCTGCCAGACTGACCCCTTGGGGTGCTGCGGTCACTTGGGCTTTGCTGGACACCCTTAAAAAAGCGCTGGACGATCAGGAAGCTGAATACGAAAAAACAACTCCTGGGGCCGAAGAACCAGGAGGTGACGAAACGGCCTTGCTTCCATTCGACGAGGACTCAGGAGGGAAAAGAGACGGCACGGCGCATCCAGGTCCCACTGAAGAGGAGGCTGAGGCGGAGAATGAGTCTGCTGAATCCGGGCCGGAGGAGGAATTCGGCATGCTGCAACCAGCATTTCAGCCTTATTTCCCCGAATGGCAGAAGGTTTACGCCCGCCCGCGTCCTGAAGCCAAGCGGGGCGCGCACATTTTCAAGGTCACACTCGCAGGCTGGCAAGGTGGCCGCGGCGGCATCTGGCGCCGCCTGGCCGTACCGCCAGAGGCTTCGCTGGACGAATTGGCGGGAGCGATCCTCCGCGCCTTTAAGTTTGATGACGACCATTTGTACGACTTCCGCTATCGCGACCAACGCGGCAAGCAGCGCATCTATAACCGTCCTGAAGCAGAAGAAGGTCCCTTCACAACAGAGATTGCGGTGGGGGAAACCGACCTGGCACTCAAAGAGACCATGGTTTTCACCTTTGACTACGGGGACGATTGGAAGTTTTGGGTGCGGCTGGAACAAATTGAGGCCGCACCTTGCCAACGGAAACGAACGAAAGTGATCGCGTCAGCCGGCAAAGCACCGGCGCAGTACGAATCGTTTGAGGAATGACCGCCAAGCCGGCCCCCACGGGCTGCTGTTGGGCAAAATTGGCTCCAGAGGTAGGGCTCGAACCTA
>Ga0181520_10003136_pt1 | contig 29443 bp, 23 predicted proteins | sample PEATcosm2014_Bin_29_FD_132451 | JGI IMG/M metagenome (GOLD analysis project Ga0181520, IMG submission 132451) | Peatland microbial communities from MTU Mesocosm Facility, Houghton, MI, USA - PEATcosm2014_Bin02_30_metaG | ecosystem: Environmental > Terrestrial > Soil > Wetlands > Peat | place...
ACTTCACTTCAATGGGACGACGGGTAATCCTCACAGCCCTGAAACTGCGCGAACTCGTCGTGATCCCGACCCTTGCCGAGATCGTACCAGCGTAGATTCCTGCGCGTTCTGAACGGAAAACGTCTTGTTAGGTACTAAGGCGCATACTGGATCGCTTGCGATGGCGGCGTCTCCGTACCATCGTCGAACACGGCTGTCACGCGGTAGTACGTCTCTCGCCCGTCGAAGGTCGCGTCCACGAACTCGGGCTGGCGGGTCTCGCCGAGGCGCGCGGAGGTGTCGGCGGCGAAGTCGCGGTCCGCGCCGCGATATACCCGGAAGCCCGCGAAGCCCTGTGCTTTGCTCCACAGGCTGCCATCGGTCGCCTTGTCCTGCCAGCGCAAGGTGACCTTGCCGCGCACTTCCTTGCCGTTTGCCACGATGCCCGCGACCGCCGGACGCTCGGTGACGCCTTTGCCGACGAGGAGCACCTGCGGATCGCCCCAGCAGGCCCAATCGGAGACGGAGTTGACGTTGGGGTTCGTCATCAGGGCGAGGGCGATCTCCTGGCCCGCCTGCGCCGTGAGGTCCACCTCGAGCGGGTGCCAGCCGGTTTCGGGCTGGATCAGCTCCTCGTGGCGACTCTCGCCGTTCACCTCGACGCGAAAAATCACCCCGTCGCTTTGCTTCGCCCCGTCCTTGATGCCGCTTTCGGCGGCGAACAGGATGCGCTGCCCCGCTGCGACTGCCGGCAGCTTCAGCGTGAACTCCGCCCTCGCCCAGCCGCCCCCTTGCAGAGGCGGGTGCTCGAACAAGCTCGGCTCGGTCACGCCGCCGGCCTGTTCATCGCGCCAGGCGGTGTCGGGGGAGTTTTCGACCCGCAGCTTGAGACTGCTCAGATCGGCAATGCGGCGGCCCGGTCGCGGGAGGCTGATGCGGGTCAGGGGGCTGAACGGCCCGAGCGCGCCGGAGGCGTCGGCCGCGGCGACGCGGCAGAAGACTTCCTTCAGATCGCCCGGCGGCCGAATCTCGAACCGCGCCTGTTTCGTCACACCCGCGAGCAGCGGCTCTTTGGCCTGGGGGCTGCCGAAGGCCTCGACGCGGTAGTGGTCACAGAAGAAGTCGAAGGTCTCGCCCCACACCAGCCGCCCCTTGCTGCCCGAAAGGCCCGCCACCTGCGGCAGTTTCGGCTTCAAGGAGCGCTTCACCGCGACGACCGCCAGCTTGTCCGGCTTCCCGGGAACCTCGGCCTGGCAGTCTTTCGTGCTTGCGAGAACCTTGCCCGAGATGTCCCGGACCTCGAAGCGGTCGAACTCGCGCCAATCGGCCCAGGTAAAGCGCCGGTCGGGCCAGATGAGCGGCGACCAGGACACCTGCGTCTTGCCCGCTGCGGTTTCGAGCTTCACCGCGCTCACCGGCGGCGGGGCATAGTCTATATACGTGCGGTTGTAGTATGGCTGGTCAGGAAGTGAGGCCATGACTTGCTTGATCGCTGCGGGGAAAGCGCCGGTCCTGACGATGAAGTCCTTGCCCTCATCGGTCCAGGAAATCGGGGTGAGAATATGCGCGCGGAAGCGGATGCACGTCTGCAGAGAGTGCAGGTACTCGCTGACGGGGGCTTCGAGGGCGTTGATCGGGTGCGGGTGGTACTCGAAAATGCCCCAATTTGGGTTGCGAGCGACGATCTTCTGGAAGACGCCGACATCGCTCGCCGCGCCGAAATACGTGGTGATGCCGATGTTGCCGGTCGGCGTGTCGGCAGTCCAGACGGCGGATGCGCCGCGGCTGAGCCGCCCGAAGCCGTAGCTTTCGCCGGGGATCTGGTGGCTGAAGATGCTCTGCTTCGGCACCCCGGCCTCGACGAGCCAGCGCGTGTGGTCGCGCACCCAGAAGTTCAACAGTTTCACCCGGAACCCCGGCGAGGCGTCGTCGACGCTGGCCCAGGCATCCCAGAAAAGTTGGTTGCCCTCCGAGGCGACCCCTTCCGCCGGCTTCTCGCCCGGCCAGACGCGCGGGGCATCGAAGCCGCCGGCGATGTAGCCGTCTTCGCCCGGTCGCGGCATCCCCGGCGCATCCAGCGGCACGCGGTTAGGGAAGCGCTCCGGGTCCCAATACCGCACCGACCAGGTGGTGAAACTTGTCCCGAAGACCGCGTTGAAGCTGGGACGGTCGCCTTTCGCCTTCGCCGGGGAAGGGTCCTCGGCGAAGCGCTCGCCGCCGGGGTAGCCGAGGCCCGCGCGCTCGGCCCCTTTGGCGTAGATGCCCCGGTGGGTCAGATAGTCGCGGAATTCGGCGATGGTGTAGGGGCTGTAGTCGCCCCAGCGGTTATCGCCCTGGTGCATTTCGCATTCAATCGGCCCGCTGCAGCCGACGACCGTTTCGGGGAAGTCGCGGAAGGCCTTCGCGAGCCGCGCCGCCCGCGCCGTCTCGACCTGCCGGCGAAGCTCGTAAGCGGCCTTGGCGTAGCGCGAACTGCACACCCGCACGCCGAACTCGAAGGCCTGCTCCTGCCCCGGATCGGCGATCCGCCCATCCTGGAACCACTGCGCCAGCCGCCGATCGCCTTTCTGCGGGTCGTTCAGGAGTTGGTTGAATCCCCAGGCGTGGGCGTGGTGCTCGATGGCCCCGCCCTGCAAGACCAACCCGATGCCGAGTTCGCGCGCGAGGGCATAGGCCTCGTTCTCGGCCCCCTCGCTAATGACGGCGACGCCGAGGTGGGCGTAGAGGCGCTCGGGGCCGAGGATTGCGCGCATGTCCTCGACGACTTTGCGCAGATTTTCCCGGTCGGAGGGCTTGCCAAGATGCCAGCCCTCGTGTATAGGGAACATGCAAAATGAGTTCGCGAAGCAGGGCTTGGGGAGCACAGGACGCTCCTGTGGCGTTGCATATCCTATTATGGAGATGCACTGCATAGCAATTAGTGCGCAACATAGGGGGAACACACGCTTCAATGCACTCCACATGGCCTGCAATCACCTTGTCTATCGGCGAGGAATGGCCTGCCGTGCGCGGACAGTGCTGTGAGCCTTCGGCGTCCGGGAACAAATGACCTGCGGGGGAGGTTACAAGGTCCGTTCACGGAAGAACAGTCGATAAAGGGGTACTCATGCGGCGGAGAGCCGTCATCATCACGATCACGATGGCCGTCTTTTCGGCGGTCATGTGGCTGTTTGGCTCCGGCGGCGTTGCGCGCGCCACCCGCAGCGGGCAGCCTTTCGCGCTGCTTGCGGCCGCGCCTGAGATCGCCCGAGCCGACAGCGCAGTCGCTTTGCCGGACCTGCCGTCCGGCGGCGCGGCGACAGACAAGCCGTCCGAGCTTCCGCTGACGGTGCTGAGCGAGGGCGCGCCGAGCCGCAACGAGATCGCCTTGACCTTCGACGACGGCCCGCACCCGGGCTATACCGAGAAGCTCTTGAAGATCCTTGGCGAACGCCATGTGAAGGCAACCTTCTTCCTGGTCGGCAAGATGGTCGAAGTGGCCGGAGACCTGGTGCAAAGAGAAGTCGCTGAGGGCCACGAGGTGGGCAACCACACCTACAGCCATGTCTGTTTGAAGACCGCAACCGCCGAGCAGGCCGACCTCGAACTACGCAAATGCCAGGCTGTGGTCGAGACGCTCACCGGGAAGAGAATGGACATCTGCCGGCCACCGGGCGGGGTGTTCAACCGCGAGGCCGTCCAGATAGTCAAGCAGCTTGGGATGATGACCGTGTTGTGGACCTGTGACCCTGCCGACTACGAGGACATCCCCGGCAACGAGATCCTGTCGCGGACGCTGCCGAACCTCTCCCCCGGCGGGATCGTCCTACTACACGACGGCATCCAGGGGACCGTTGACGCCCTGCCGCAGATCATCACCGCGTGCGAGCGCCACGGCTTCAAGTTCGTCACCTGCACGGAGATGGCGAGCCACAAGGCGGAAGGGGCGGCGCGGTGAGCGGCAACGGCTGACGGCCTCCTATCCCCCCTTCCCCCCTTCCCCCCTTCCCTCGTAGGGAAGGGGGGAACGACCAACGGCAACGGCCCCACCCCGCCCGCTTGAGCCGCCTGCGGCGGCTACGGGGCACCCCTCCCGTACCGGGAGGGGAACGGCTGACGGCCTCCTATCCCCCCTGCCCCCCTTCCCTCGTAGGGAAGGGGGGAACGACCAACGACAACGGCCCCACTCCGCCCGCTTGAGCCGCCTGCGGCGGCTACGGGCACCCCTCCCGTGCCGGGAGGGGAACGGCTGACGGCCTCCTATCCCCTCTGCCCCCTTCCCTCGTAGGGAAGGGGGGAACGACCAACGACAACAGCCCTACCCGCCCGCTTGAGCCGCCTGCGGCGGCTACGGGGCACCCCTCCCGTGCCGGGAGGGGAACGGTTGACGGCGGCCCTGGCAGTAGCTTAAGGCTGTGGCCCCACGCGCGATAGGATTGTCGCGCCCAGTTGATCCTCGGGGCGGGCGAGGGATGCCCGCCTCATGCGGTATGCCCAGGACAGGCTATCGTGAAAAACCTCCCGCATTTCCTGTGCGCAAGCTGAAACTCTCAGCATAGTTGTCTGTCTATAAAATGTTAGCCCGGCGAGCGGAACGGGGTCTCCCTTTCGCGCAACTCGCCACTGGAGGTATTGATGAAGATCAAGCACACTTTCATCTGGAGCCTGGCGGCGGCCGGGATTGCGGGGATTATCGCCGTCGGGCCCCTGTTTGCAGACCCCGCCACACCCGCGTCTCCAGTCGCGGCCCCGGCGGTGAAGGTCGGCGTCGTCGATGTCGACGCCATCAGCAAGCAGTACCAGGAACTCAACAAGGAGCAGAGCGACCTTCAGAAGTGGGCAGCGGACCGGCAGCGCTATCTTGACGACCTTGAGAAGTACATGTTCCTATCGCAGGCCGACTTCAACGAAGCGCTTACCATCATTGACCTGCCGATCCCGCGTCCTGAAGCGAAGGCGGGGCGACTTAAGGAACTCGAGAATCTGTCGGCAGACAAAGAGAAGCGCTACCTGGAGCTTCGGGCAAAGACCAACCGCGACGCGAAGGAAGGCGACGAGTTCAACGGCCTGACCGACATCGGGACAGCGCGGCAGCAGCAGATCGACGGTATCAAGCGCAAGATCAGCGAGGATGGCGACAAGCGCCTCGCCGACGCTCGCACGGCCCTCATGGCGAAGGTGAAGGACATGATCGCCCAGATCGCCAAAGAGGGTGGGTATACTTTCATTTTCGACAAGGCAGTGGTGTATTCCGGTGGAGACGACATCAGTCAGACAGTCGTCGACCGACTCAATAAGGCCAATCCAGCGCCCACGCCGGCACCGGCTCCGGCTCCGGCGCCAACTCCGGCCCCGGCCCCACCGGCCAGCGCCCCGAAGTAGGGGTCTATTGGGCCAAGGCGGCGGTTGTGAGATCAGGCCCGGGATTTGGTCATGGTTCGTTGCCGTCGCGCTCCTTGCCATCTTTGCGACCGGACAGGGCTGCAGCCGGGTCAAGCTACCCGCCGCGCCGATCGGGCCACCTTTCCAGGAGTTGACGCTACGCCCCGGATATGCGTATCCCGCGGAACTGGCGACGGCACATCCGCTGTACCCGGAGCTGCGGCGACTCGATGAGACTCTCACGAGGCTGCGGCGAGTATCCGAGCCGCAGAACGTCCCGGAGCCGCAGGCCGCGACGGCCGACTCGTTCCTGACTGCGCCGTCGGCTCCGGCCTACCCATCGGACCTTTGGAGCCGCCACGTAGCCGACTGGCGAGCCGGTGTCGAGCCTCTGCAACCGCCGGACACGAGTGTGCTGACGGACGATCTGCAGGTGATTCTCAACTGGCGGGCCCGCGAACTGGAGGAGAAGCTGGAGACCGAGATGCACGCGGCGGAGGCGGAGGAAGGGCGCAAACTGGCGGCCCTGCGGATCGCAGCGGTGCGCAGGCGGCAGGAGGAACTTAGCAACCTCGGCCTGCGGAACCTCGACATGGACGACGTGCAGGCGCTCGCCAACGCGGACGAGGCGGCTAAGAAGATCTGGGCGGAGATCGACACCGAATACCGGGCCGCGAAGGCGAAGAGCGATCAGGCGCTGGCGGCACTCCGGGAGCGCAAACATAGCGCCGCGGTCGCAAGCCTGGCGGAGTACGAGCAGGGGTTGCGGAACACGATGGCGGAGCGAGTGAGGTCGGCGGTGTCTGCCGGCCACGAGGACCGGACGGCCATGGAGGCCGCGGTCAAGGGGATGGCGCCGGGGATCGTGGCGACAGGCCCGGTGGCAACGTACGCGAGCACGGCCGATGCGGCCGTTGACAGAGCCCTGGCGGCGACGCGCCTGGTGAGAGCCGTCTACAATCAGACGCGCGACAGGCAAATCCAGGAACTCGCCCGGCGCAGAGCCGACCTGGCTAATCAGATCATGGACGCGACCGACGCCACAGCGCGGGCGGTCGCTTTTGAACAAGGAATCGAGCTGCACCTTCTGCCTGGCGATGAGGCCGTGGGCAGCAATGTCACAGAGATCGTCAGGAGCGCTCTGCTACGCCGCTGGACGCAGTTCTCGTAGCCGCTAGGGAGGTCCACAGGTGCGAAACAAGGGTTACCCGCTTGAGAAGCTCGCCGCCCTGGTCGAGGGGGAGGTCCGCGGGGACACATCGGTGACCATCACCGGCGTCAGCAGCATGGAGCACGCCTCGGAGGGCGAGATCGCCTTCGTCGAGAGGATTGAACTGCTGCCTAAGGGTGAGGCCAGCGCCGCCTCGGCGCTCATCGTCCCACCGGGCACCGGCGACATCAGCAAGCCCTGCATCATCACCGAGGACCCGCGCCTGGCGTTCAGCAAGGTTCTCGAAATCTTCGCCCCCGTGCCCGTCGCGCCGCTCGGAGTGCATCCGACCGCCGTCATCGGCCAGAACGTGCACCTCGGCAAAGGCATCTCCATCGGCGCTCATGCGTTCGTCGGCGATGACACCATCATCGGCGACGGCACGTTCATCTTCCCGCTCGCTTATGTCGGCCATCAGGTCCGCATCGGAAGCCGGTGTCACATTCACCCGCAGACCTGCATCGGCGACCGGGTCAGCATCGGCGACCGGGTAAACGTCCATGCCGGCGCGGTGGTCGGAGCCGACGGCTTCGGGTACCTGCAGACCCGCCAGGGCCATCGCAAGATCCCGCAAGTCGGCACCGTGGTCGTTGAGGACGATGTAGAAATCGGCGCCAATGCGACCATCGACCGCGCCACCGTGGCCGTGACGCGCATCGGAGCCGGCACCAAGATCGACGACCAGGTCCACATCGCGCACAACGTCATCATCGGCAGACACGCGCTCTTGTGCGGCCAGGTCGGCGTTGCGGGGAGCACGACGCTCGGCAACGGCGTGGTGATGGGCGGGCAGTCGGGAGTCAGCGATCACGTCACTATCGCCGACAACACGATCATCGCGGCGGCGGCCGGAGTCATGGGGCAGATCGAGACCGCCGGCGTGTATTCGGGCTACCCGGCACGAGAGCACTCGCGCCAGATGCGGGTCATCGCCCTCACACAGAAACTGCCCGAACTGCGCAAGCAGGTACAGGACCTCGAGGAGCGGCTGGCAAAATTAGAGGGCAAGACCGGGTAGGCGCTCGGCACAACGCAATTCACTCGCCCGGCGGCGCGCAAGCAGTCGTCGGGCGATGTTGTTTGTGGGGACAGGAGTGATTCGGACAGCATGCGGATTCTGTGCAGCCAGATGACGGCACTAACCCTGCCGTGCGAGACGGCTAACGGCAACCTCACCCCCTGCCCCCTCTCCACTCGTGGAGAGGGGGAAACGGCAACGGCCCCACCCCGCCCGCTGCGCGGGCACCCCTCCCGTACCGGGAGGGGGACGGCTAACGGCACCTCGCCCCCGTGGCCGCCTGCGGCGGCCGAACCCCTCTCCACTCGCGGAACGGGGGAAACGGCAACAACCCCACGCCGCTTCGTAGGCGGGAAGGACGGCCTTGGCGGGCGAGACGCCCGCCCCACGCGAGGTTCTCGGAGCGGCATCTCAGCAATAACGTTCCTGCGCTATATGCTCGCGCTGGTGATTCTAGGCGGAGCAGCCTGCTCGCAGCCGGCTTGCACTGCGGACGTGCTGCGATTCGGCTGTAACGTTCGGGGCGATACGGGGGCGTGCGTTGCCGAGGTGATCTGTGGGAGCCAGACGATCCTGCGGTTTCGCGGGGGGGATCGCGCCGCCCTTGAAGCCCGCGGGCAGGCTGTCGTGTCTCGGTTGACAGAACTGACACTTGCTGGACTACGCGCCGAGGAACTGTCCGCCAAGCCGAACGGCGCGGAAGCCCAAGTAGTGGCGCGCGGGCTCGTCGTCGCTGACGCCGATGCCGAGACCGCGCAGTTGTCGAAGAGCACACCCCTCACCCTTGCCGAGCAATGGGCGCACACGCTGCGGACGCTTCTGCTGCCCGCATACATCATCGTGACGCCCGGAGGGACGCTCGCGGTGCCTCTCGGCGAGGAGCGGGCGGTAAGGTGGGGCGGAACGGGCGGAGGCGACGCCGAACTGCTCGAGAGGCCGGCGTGCGCGGAGGTGCGGGTGCAGGGCTCCGAGCATCAGATACTGGTCAGCGGCGCTCGCGTGGGCGAGGGCGCGCTGCGCTTGAGCATCGAAGGGCAGGCGGTCGAGGTGCCGATCATCTGCCGGAAGTGGGCGGCGCGAATCGGGGACGCGCCCGCGGCCTTCATCACCGGGGACGGGCAGCGCACAACTCTGGTGCGCCAGGCGCTCGTGAACGCCGCGCTATCGGCTGCCGAGCCGGAACCGGGTGCGCACGTCGAACTGGAGGAGGTGGCCGCTGACGCCGACCACCTGCGCGCCCTGGTGGTCGCCAGCGGGCCGGAGTTTTTCACCGCGAAGCGGCAAGTCCTGGTGCGAACGAAGCTCGCGGACGCCCCCAGAGGTGGCGCGGCGAAGCTCGTGGTGAGCAACTACCCCGAGCGAGTGTCCGGCCCCGGGCCGATCCTCAGATACGCCATCCTGGGGCAGGAGCCGACGCGGCTCTTGTGGCATCATGTGAACGTCGGCGGCGAGCCGCTGCGGCTGCGCATTCGGCTCACAAATCTGGGCCAGGATGCGGCGCTCATCCATCTGGCCATGTCCGAGGCCGGGCCGCTGGCGGATGAAATCGGGGCCGGGCATCGGGCGATGGTGCGATACCTTCAGGATGCCGCGAAGGGGCGGGGCGTCATGCTGCGGATCCCGTCCGGGTGCTCGTGGGACTTGGTGGATTCGACATTTCGGCCCACGCAGGTGCTGAGCGGACTCGCGCAGATCTCGGTTCTGCAAGGGGCGGCGCTGGCTTTGGAGGTCGGGGCCGAACCCGCCGGCGGGCCGACCGATCTGTGCTTCCACCCGGCATACCTGACCCAGGCGCAACTCCAGAAGACGGCGACACCGTATGACTTCGATGCCGAGAAGCCGATCCGGCTCACCCACATCATCGGCGGGGCGTGGACGTTCCTGCCGATCGGGCGCGATACTCGCAGCAATCAGCACGGGCGGTCGCTGGCCGGGGAGTATGGGGTCAGCTATGATGTGACGCTGACGGTGCGGAACGACAAGGACGTGGCCGCGCCGTTCGAGATCGCCCTGCGCGGCGGAGGCGGAGCCGGGCGCGGCACTTTCGTCATCGACGGCAACGTCGTCGAGACCGGGCTCCTGGTAAGCGGAATCGAGGAAGTCCTGGCGAAGGGCACGGCTCCGGCCCGGAGTGAGAAGACGGTCCACATTCTCACGATCCCGGAGTCGGGGACATACTACCCCGTGACGCTACAAGTGCGCAGCGCGAGGAACTGACGACGCCGCAGGCTTACAGCACTTCCCTCTGGTAATAAACCTTCACCCGCGCGACGATGAGGCCATTGCGGACGGTCCACAGGGCCATTCTGCCGGTATCCAGCGGCTTGGGATCGTCTGCCTGCACGGCGAGTTTGTTGTCGATATACAGTTCCAGGTGCCCGCCCTGTTTCCGTACCCTCAGACCCCACCATCGGCGGTGGAACTGGTAGAGATCGCTCATTACGTTCGCGTCCTCGAAGATCGGGAAGAGGAACTGCGGGTCCTTGGTGCGGGCGAGGACCGTACTGCCCTTCATGATCCGCACTTCGGTATTCTTCTCCGCGCCGACGATGAACGAGTAGCCCGAGTCGACATTCGCGCCGTCGCCGCAGATCGTGATGCTCATGTCGTTCGGGTGGCGGTAATACTGGACCCCGCCGACCCCCATTTTGAAGCCGCAGTAGGCCTCGACGCACAAGTCCCCACCGAACTCGCGCTTGTTCCAGATCGAGCACAGGCCGTCGGCATTATAGCCGCCATACCAGGACCACTGGGGCGAGCAGGTCCAGCGATTCGTCGTCGCCCAAAGGCCGCCGCCGGGGACCCAGTCGGTCGGGGCCTGCGCGAAGGTGTAATCGTAGTAGTTGCGGGCGGGAATCTCGACAGCGCCGGGATCGACACCGAGACTCGCGCCGGAGAAGCCAAGGCGGCTACCGGCCCCTGCGGACGGCGCGCACGGGGCGGCGAGGGTCAATGCGAATATCAAGGCGAGCGATGCGAGAACGGTGAAACAAACGATGCGATTCGTGTTCATGTGACCCCTGTCAAGCATGAGGATAGTTGGCATCTGTTCGACGAAATAGAGACGTGCACCTGCACTGGGAGGTTCGGTTGATGGAGGCATCACGGCCCCATCCCGCCCGTACCGGGAGGGGAAGAGCTAACGGCCAACGGCTCGCGGGCGAGACGCCCGCGCCACGCGACGGCTCAGGGCAGGTTCACCGTCGATGTGAGTCGAACCACACCGTTACACTGCACTATATGTACTCCTGTCACTAAGAACGATGCTCACCTGTGGAGGTTCCGATGTCCCGGACTGTATCGGTCGTTGCTGCGCTCTTGATTTGTGCGGTCTGCCAGGCGGCGGACCTGCCCTTTGCACTCATCCCGCATGTTCAAACGGCTCCGGCGATTGATGGCGCTCTTGCGGACCCGGTATGGAATCAGGCGGCGATTCTGCCGTCCTTTGCGCTCCTCGACGGCAGCGGCTCGCCTACTCAGCAGACCGAGGCGCGCCTGTGCCATGACGGCGAGCGCCTGTACCTGGGCGTGATCTGCCATGAGGCCTTCCCGGCGAAGATTCAGGCCAGCCCCGCCAAACGAGACTCGGCCGTCTGGGCCGATGACTCGATTGAAGTCTTCATCGGAGACACCCACTACTACCACCTGATCTTCAATGCAGTCGGGGCGATTGCGGACGAGGAGTGTCGCGGCGAGGCTAAGGACATGGCCTGGGACGCGGACGTGAAGGTCGCCACAGGGCGGAGCGAGGGGGCTTGGACGCTGACGGTCTCGGTGCCGCTCAAGCAAGTCGGCCTGGACAGGGCCGGAGAGCACGGCCTGAACATCTGCCGCAATGAGATACCGCAGCGCGAATTGTCGTGCTGGTCGCCGACCCTGAACGGATTCCACCAGCCGGCGCGCTTCGGCCGCGCTGTGCTCGGCGACGGCCCGCAGGCGCTGACCGGCCTGCAGTGGGGCAGCCCGTGGCCGGGGGCGAACTCGCTGTCGCTCAGCACTGTGGGCGAAGGCCCGGCGCAAACGGCGCTCTCTCTCACTGCCGGCAAATCATCGCGCCCGGTAGCGCTCAAAGTCGGGGAGGAAGGGCGACAGGCTTACGATCTCGACGGCCTCGGCCCGATGACTCTCGGCCTGACGGTTCGCGCGGGGGACCGGCTCCTGGGCCGGGAGTACTGCCGGCTGACCGTCACCGACTACCGGCCACAGATCGCGGCGCTTAGCCAGCGACTGGCGTCGATGCCGGCCCGCGCGCGGGCTTTGCAGTCCGCTGTGCAAGCGACGCGCGACGTTGCCGATCTTGAGAAGGCCGCCACGCGGCCCCAGGACGCCACGGCGGCGACCTGGCCGCAGGTTGGCGAGAAGGTGGCCGCGCTGTCGCGAACCGTGGATGCGATCCGCCTGCGGGCCTCGGCCATCGCGAAGGCCGGGAACGTCTCCTACGGCCTGGGCGTGCAGAGTTCGCTGGTGAAGATGCTGAAGGACGATCCGTTCTCGGGCGAGGTCGAAAGTCCGATCGTGCTATCCGCCGCGCGCGACGAGTACGAAGCCGCGCAGCTCGTGGTCTTCGCCTTCGATCAGCCGCTGCAGAAGGTGGCGCTGGAGTTCTCCGACCTGACCCTGGGACGGCGGACGCTGAGCAAGCGCAGTCTTTCCTGGCGACTCGTCGGATACATCAAGACCGAGAAGCCCACCTATGCAGTTCGCTATGTCGGGCTTTGGCCGGACCCGCTCATCCCCACGGACGGTTTCGATGTCGATGCGAATTCGTTCGAGTCGGCGTGGATCACGGTCCACGTGCCGCGCGGGACGGCCCCGGGCGACTACCACGGCACGGTCGCCGTGAAACCGGCGAATGCGCCCGCCCGCTCGTCGCCGATCACCGTCCACGTCTACGGCTTCACCCTCCCGCGCAACAATCACATCAAGACCTCGTTCGGCTGCGGCGTGGGCGGCGACCTCGACCCCGACAAGTGGTGGCACAACATGCTCGACCACCGGATCAGCCCGACGGGCATGGCGGGGGCGGACATCAAGCCCGCGCGTTTCGACCTGTCGGCGTTCGACACTATCGCCTTCTCGGCGCGGCAAATCGACGGCGAGTTGGGCAATGCGGTGCGGGCCGTAGTGAACAGCGATCGGGCGGGGCAGCAGTCGTTTGGGCCACTGCCTTTGAGCGGCAACTGGCAGGAATTCATCGTGCCGCTGGGCGACGGGCGCGAGGCGATCAGCTCGCTTGGGCTTTCCCTGGCCGGACCGGCGAAAGGCGCGGTGGAGATTCGCGATCTGCGCGCGGTGGGCAATAGGGCGGCGATGAGAATCGGGCCTCGGCCCGAGCAGTGGTCCGCCAGCATGGGGACCAAAGTTGCGGCGGCGGAGGGGGCCATCCGCATCGACTTCGCGACCGTGATGCCGCCGGGGCAGAAGTGGCTGGCGGACTGGCCGGGGGCGATGGTCTCGGCCTGGGAGGCAGGCAATGTGCCGGTGAAGCTCGATTTTACGCGCTTCGATGACGTCATCGGCCGTTACCAGCCGCTCGGGCTGACCGCAACGACGGTCAACGTGCCCTCCGCGGGCTACGACCAACCGGAAGAGGCGGCCCTCAAGCAGCTTCGCCAGTCGGGCACGGCGGCCGTCGCCGGAGCCTGGGAGCAGCACCTGCGGGAAAAGGGCTGGCTCCCAATGGCCTACACTTACATGGCCGACGAACCGGAGCCGAAGTTCTTCCCCACCTTGAACGCGATCCTCGCCGAGGTGCATCGCGGCGCGCCGGACCTGGCGAACATGATGACCGCACGCGGAGCGGGAGCGCCAGGCCTGCACAATGTGGACATCTGGTGCCCCGAGGTCTACTCATTCAACCCCGAGGGCGCGAAGGCCGAGCAGGCGAAAGGGCGCGAGGTGTGGTGGTATGTCGCCTTCAGCACGCGGCACCCCTTCCCCAACTACTGGATCGACTACCCGGCTTTGGACTGCCGGGTGCATTTCTGGATGAGCTGGAAGCACAAGCTCGACGGCATCCTCTACTGGTCGATGAACTATCGCACGTGGGACGCGTGGAAGACGGGCATGTGCTACCCAGGAGCGAACGGCGACGGGCATCTCACCTACCCGGCCAAGGATGGTGGCGTGGTCGACTCGATCCGGTGGGAAGCCATCCGCGACGGCGCGGAGGACTACGAGTACTTCTGGCTGCTGAACGAGGCGGTGAAGATGGCGGAGAAGCAGGGCATCGGCGGCGACCTGATCGCCCACGCGAAGCGCCTGCTCGCGATCGACGACAACGTCGTCCGCAGCTTCAAGGACTACAACCCCGACCCGAAAGCGCTGATCGCGGCCCGCAACGACATGGCGGAGGTCATCGAGGCGCTGTGCCGCAAGCTTGGCGCCGAGCCAAAGGACGTGCCACTGCAGCCGCGGCGCGCGATTCCGGCCGCCGCACCTAACGCCGCCGCCGCAACGCCCGAGACGATCCAGATGCCCGTTGGAGCCGGCGCAGTCGCACTGAAGGCCGCAGGGGGCGGTGGAGCGCTGCTGTATAACTTCGAGGCCGACCAGCCGTTCGCAGTGGATGCAACCGGCAACGGGAACCACGGGGTCGTCACCGGGGGCGAAATCGCCGAGGGGCGCTTCGGCAAAGGGCTGAAACTGTCGGGCGAGGGTTCGGCCATCGTCGGTCCGTCGGCGGCCTCGGTGCTGGGCGGACAGTGCTCGCAGGGCACGCTGGCGCTTTGGGTCAAGCCGGACTACGACCCGCAGGCGAGTTCGGATGACACCTGGTCCGGCTGGACTGTATTCCTGTATGCCCAGCATACCAACGGCAACGGCCTGCCCGACGGGTACAACGAGATCGGTCTCTCGCAGCACGGCAAGACCCTGTTCGGCAAGGTCAGCACGACGAAGGACATGGGGCCGTTCCCGTCGGTGCCGGTCCCGCTGCACAAGGGGCAGTGGACGCATCTGGCGCTGACGTGGTCGCCGACGGCGCGAGTGCTGTATGTCGACGGAAAGCCGGTCGCGCAAGTGCAGGGCAACTTCGCGCCGGTGACCTTGGACGGTTTCCCGGTGACTGTCGGCCGGCACCCGCCGACCGGGCGATGGAACTTCGCGGGCACGGTGGATGATGTGCTCGTCAGCGCGCGGCTGTACACGCCCGAGGAGATCGAGAAGCTGGCGTCCGGACCGGCGAAGTAGGCGGCTCAACAGCAGGAGCGGCGAACGGCGGCGGGCGAGACCCCGCCCCACGCGAACGACTCCTCGCGACTGCTCCGGCGACGAAGGGACGACACGCAGGTATGCTGTCGATTGCCATTCCCGGACGCGAGCCGACCAGCGTCGAGCATCTCGTGCTCGATGTCAACGGCACGCTGACCGAGAGCGGGGCTTTGCTGCCTGGAGTTGCGGAGCGGCTCGCGCGACTGCAGGCTTCATTGCACATCGTCCTGCTGACCGCCGACACCTTCGGGACGGCGCGAGGGCTGGCGGAGGGGCTCGGCGTCGAACTGCACGTCTTGCAGCCGAGCAACGGGAGCGAGCAGAAGCGGGCGTTCGTGCAAGCGCTCGGGCCGGAGCGGGTCATCGCCATCGGAAACGGCGCGAACGATGCGGCGATGCTAAAGCTCGCGGCGTTGGGGCTGGCGGTGGTCCAGGCGGAGGGCGCGGCGGTTTCAGCGCTGCTGAGCGCCGATGCAGTGTTCAGGTCGATTTGCGATGCGTTGGATGCGCTGCTGGCCCCGGCGCGGTTGGTGGCGACATTGCGGGACTGAGGCCCCATTGCCGGAGGGGCGCGCTGCACGCGGGCGAGGCCCGAGGGCGCGGCAGCGGTTCGACCAGGAGGCTCTTACGTGCAACTCACAGGCTGGCAGATATGGGCGTTCGGCAGCGCGGTGTTCGCGGCGCTTACGGCGATCCTCGGCAAGGTCGGTGTGGCCGGGGTCAATTCGAACCTCGCCACTCTCCTGCGCACAATCGTGATCCTGGCTTTCATCGGGGCCATCGTCGCCGCGCGGGGGGAGTGGCAGTCGCCGGCCGCCTTGCCGCGTCGGTGCCTTGTGTTCCTGGTGCTGTCGGCCATCGCCACCGGCCTGTCGTGGCTGTGCTACTACCGGGCCCTGCAGCTAGGGCCGGCCTCGCGCGTGGCCCCGGTCGATAAGCTGGGCGTGGCGCTGGCGATCGTGTTCGCGGTCATCTTCCTGCACGAGAGGCTGTCCTGGCAGGCGGCTTGCGGGGGCGGCCTCGTGGTGGCGGGCGCGCTGATTCTGGCCTTCGCGGGTTGACGCGGCCGAGCCTGCGTGGTAGCATAGCGACACTAACCTCGGCGATGGAGTTCGCCATCGTGGCCGCCTGACGGGGCCACGCAAAGTGTCTCCCCGACTAATGACTCCTACCACCCTTTCAGGGCGCGTAGGAGTTTGCGTGACTGGCCGCTGGAATGCGCCCCCCGGCGGCCAAGGAGTGCCTTCCATGAATCAATGGTTCGTCGCTGCAATTTGGATCGGGCTGGCTCTCGCCGCCAGCCTCATCTCCATACGGACTGCGTTGTCCGTTGCCCTTGTCGAGATTCTTGTTGGCGTGGTGGGGGGCAACTTCCTGCATATCCCCTCCACCGAGTGGACGACCTTCCTGGCAGGCTTCGGCAGCATCCTCTTGACCTTCCTCGCTGGCGCGGAAGTCGAGCCGCAGATTCTGCGTAAGTACCTCAAAGAGAGCCTCGCCATCGGCTTCATCGCCTTCCTGATGCCCTTTGCCGGGGTCGCGGCATACTGCTACTACGTCGCCCACTGGGCGCTCCCCAGCGCTTGGATCGGGGGTATAGCGCTCTCCACCACTTCGGTAGCTGTTGTCTACGCCGTGATGGTCGAGACGGGCCTCAATGAGACCCAGTTCGGGAAACTGATCCTCGCCGCGTGCTTTGTGAACGATCTGGGCACGGTCCTCGCTCTGGGCATCATCTTCGCCAACTACAACGTGTGGCTGGCAGTGTTCGCCATAGTGACCGCACTCGTCTTGGTTGTGGTGCCGCGTCCGACGAGGTGGCTCCTGGCCAAATACGGCACGCATGTCTCTGAGCCGGGCGTCAAGTTCATGTTCCTTCTCCTGTTCGCCCTGGGCGGGTTGGCGGTGACGGCCAACAGTGAGGCCGTGCTGCCGGCATACCTGGTGGGTCTCGTATTGGCGCAAGTGTGCGCGGAGAACAAGGATACGGTTCGCCGTCTGCGCACGACGGTCTTCGCGCTGCTGACACCGTTCTACTTCCTGCGCGCAGGGTCGCTGGTCTCGCTACCCGCCGTTGCGGGCGGGATCGCGCTCATCGGCATCCTGCTCCTCGCCAAGGTCACCATGAAAGTCGTCGGCATCTGGCCGCTGACGAAGGCATTCCGGTTCGCCAACAGGCCCGCCGCTTACACGACTTTGCTGATGTCCACCGGCCTGACATTCGGCACGATCTCGGCCCTGTTCGGCTATAACCACCAGATCATCGATCAGCAGCAATACACGATCCTGGTCACGGTGGTGATCGCCACCGCGGTTATCCCCACGATCATTGCGCAGACGTGGTTCCGCCCCACCCACGCGGAAGTGGCCGACTTCGCGGACGAAGCTTTGGCAGTCAAGGAAGGAGAATGATGATGTTCGGGAAGATGCTGGTATGCCACGACGGTTCGGCAGGCGCACAAAGAGCGCTGGTGCTTGGGATCGAGCTGGCGCGGCTGACCGGGTCCGAGCTACACATGATCTCAGTGGAAGAGGACCTGCCACACTACGTGGCGACGGCGGGCGAGTTCGAGGACGTCAAAGAGCAGCGCAACGGCTATTTCGGCAAGTTGGGGAAGGATGCCATTGCGTTGGCGCAGCAGTCCGGGGTGACGCTGACCCACCACGTGCTGGCTGGGCACGAGGTACAAGTGATCGTGGAGTTTGCGAAAGAGGGCGGCTTCGACCTGTTGGTGTTGGGCTTTGCCGGGCACTCCAATATCTGGGGACGGATCTGGGGGGCGTCGTCGCAGAACCTGACCCGCCTCGCCCCGTGCAGTGTGCTGGTGGCGAAGTAAGCGGTGGCACGGCGTGGAGGCGGGGTGGTGTGATGATCGGCGGTCGCCCGTGGCGGAGAGCTACGCAACTGCCACACGTGGCTGCTGGCCGATATGCCCCGGCGACTGCTGGATGGATGACACCACGGCGGGGGCCCTAGCTTTCCGGCGAGTAACCGGGGAAGTGCGAGAGAGAACACATGCTCACCCAACAGGAACTGAGCGGCTTCTGGCAAACGGAGGTTGAGCGCTTCATCCCCGATCCTGAGAAGAGCCTGGAGGAGGCGTTCCAGTTCATAGCTTGCCCGGTATGTCATACGCTGTCCAGGCTGCCGTTTGAGTATGGGTGCGCCCTGCCGGCGCGGTGGGCCGAGGAGGCGACTGTGCGCGAGGTGGTATGCCGTGCGGGAGGATTCTGCAACCGACACACGTGGCGGATGGCGGACCTGCAAAGCGATCGGGCTCTGGCCCGCATCTACCGCGACGTGCTCTCCTGGCTGCGAGCGAACAACTTCGCGGCAGACCTGCAATGCCCTATCTGTCGGCTGACGTCAGAGGCGGATCGGCGGTTGCTGGAGGCGTTTGCTCGTTACTTCGCTTCCGCTGAACGGCGTCAGCGCTATCCGCGCATCTTCGGCCTGTGCTATCGCCATCTGACAGAGGCGCTGTCACGCGAACTCGATGGGACCTTGCGAATAGTTCTGCTGGAGACTGAAGCGGCGAAGGCCAAGGCACTGGCCCGCAATGTCGAGGGCTACCTGGCGAAGGACTCGGTTCAGGGCAAATGGACCCGAACGCACGACGAAAACCGGGCTCCCCGCCACGCTCTGGTGAAGACAGCCGGGGATGATGGAGCATGAACGCCGAAGCAGCCCCGGCCGCAATGCCGACGACAACGACTGCCCTCGGCAGCGCCCTCGCCCGGCTGGAGCAGTTCTCCCATGACCGTGAGAATCCTGGCAACGCGATCCGCGTGGCGGAGTTGGCGGGGAAACTGCGGTCGCAGACGTTCAATCTCGTCGTCTTCGGCGAGTTCAAGCGCGGCAAGACCACGTTCATCAATGCGCTGATCGGCGACGAGCTTCTGCCCTCCGCTGTTATCCCCATCACGTCAGTCGTCACCATCCTCGCTTACGCCCCCCGGGAGACGATCTCTGTCGAGTATCTGGACGGTCGCGTCGAGGGTATTGCGCGGCAACACCTGACGGAATTTGTCACGGAGCAGGGCAACCCCGAGAATCGCCGGGGGGTGGCGCTGGTGCGCGTAGGCGTTCCCGCCGACCTGCTCGCCAACGGGATGCAGCTTGTCGATACCCCCGGCGTCGGTTCCGTCTACGACCACAACACGGAGGCGGCGCGCAACTTCCTGCCCCATGTGGACGGCGCGATCCTGCTGGTCGCCTCCGATCCGCCGATCAGCCGTGGCGAGTGCGAGTTCCTCCGCGAGATGCGCCTCCACGTCGCCCGGCTGTTCGTAGTGCAGAATAAGATCGACCAGCTTGAGCCGGAAGACCGGAAGGTATCGGTGGAGTTCACGCGGGGCGTGTTGCGGCAGGTGCTGGGGCATGATGACATCACCGTGTTCACGATGTCGGCGCGGGAGGGCCTGCGCGCCAAACAGAGCGGCGACGCCGAAACGCTCCTGCATAGCGGCCTGCCGGCGTTCGAGAAGGAACTGCGGCGGTTCCAGGAACAAGAGCAGGTGACGGCGCTTCTCACTTCCATAGTGCGCAATGCGCTTGAGGTGGCCGAGGACGAATCTCTGGGACTGCAACTGGAGCGTCAGGCATTGCACATGACTCTGGAGGAGATCGAGACTCGCTCGGCGGAGTTCCGCAAACGTCGTGATGAGGTACTTCAACAGCGCAAGGACGACGCCAATCTGGTGCGCGCGGAAGCCAAGACACTGGTCGCACAGACGCTGCAATCACACTACGAGACGGAACTGCGCGACGGCCCCACAGAGCTGCGCGCGGCGCTTGCCCTTTGGGCCGAACAACAGGAGGGTGCGGGGCCGGCGGAGTTGCTGCAGCGCGCGAACGGGTTCATCGCCGCCACGCTGCATGAGCTGCTCGCCCGCTGGCGGCAGGAGGAGGAGGCTGCGCTGACGCAGGCCCTGGCGGGCGCGCTGCAGCGATTCACCGACCGCGCCAATGCGACTCTGGGGCGAATCTACGACATGGCGCGCGAGATATTCGACTTGCCCCCGCGCAATGTCGAGACCGTGGGCTACCTCAGCGCGCCGTCCCGATTTCTGTGGCGCGAATGGGACTGGGAGGTGCGTCCGGGTCTCAGCGGGTCGGTGATGTTGCGCCTGTTGCCGGGAGCGCGAACTCGGGCGCTGAAGATGGCGGAGGAACGGATGCTGCGCGAGCATTCCCTCGGTTGCGGCCGGCTGCGGTCGGACTTCGAGAGCCGGGCCCAGGCGGCTGTGGGGGATTTCTTGCGCGAACTCAGTCGGGGGCTTGCCGACGCTGTCAACGGCATCGACCGCGCCATCGAGCGCACGCTGGCCCTGAAGCGCCGCGCGGAGACCGAGACCACGGACGCGGAAGACCGCATTGCGGCATCGGAACGCGATCTGGCGGCGGTCATTGACGACCTCCGCGCCGCGTTGCCAGGGGGCGATGAAGCGCGTGCCTGAGCGCCCGCCCTCGCGCCATCTCGACTTCCATGTGCTGCGCGAAGCGCTTGGCCTGCCCGGCTGCCCGCTGTGTCGCCTGGCGTATCGGGCGGCTCGACGATGGCTGGAGAGCTTGTTCTACGAACAGGTGAATGATGTCCCAACTCGGGCGATGCTCCGGGCGTCAGGCGGGTTTTGCGCGCGGCACTCGCGGATGGCGGCGCACCTGGGGAACCCGCTTGGCTGGTCGATCATCGGGGCCGATCTGGTGAGCGCGGCCGCCCACGAACTGCGCGCCAAACCTTCGGCGATGTGTCCGGTGTGCGAGGTCGAACGCGAGGCAGCGGCAGGAAGCGTTCGCACGCTGCTGCAGCATATCGGCGAGGAAGACTTCGCAGCGGCGTATCGGGCCGGCGAGGGGCTGTGCCTACCCCATCTACGCCAGGCGCTGGCAGGGCGTCGCACGCCTGAGCGCGACATCCTGGAGGGCATCGAACGCGAGCGAATGCAGGAACTCCGAGAGCAGTTGCGCGGCTTCGTCGCACACAGTGACTATCTTCGGGGTCGGGACGGCTACGCGACCGAGGAGAGCGACGCCTGGCTGCGCGCGGCGCGGAAACTGGGCGGCACGTACTTCGAGGTGGACGAACCGGATGGAGCTTGACACCGGCAAGCGAAGGCACCTTGTGTCAGCATACGCTGCGGTCTGTCATCTGCTGCGGCAAATCGACGAGGCGGCGAGAGAAGGGCGTTCACCGACCGGCGTCGGGCCGCCGCTCACGCCATTGCGCGCCGAGGATTGCGATAGCGTGACTGCGCCGCTGCATGAACTCGCAGTTGAATTGCGCAGTGTGGTGGCGCGGGTCGCCCCCGCCGAACTGCGCGAGTTGGAATCACTACAGCCACAGGGCAATACGGTCGTTTGGATCGCCAATCTGCTCGATCACATCCGCGAGACCGTTGACGGACTTCGCTCCTCGCGTATGCGCAAGTATGGCCGGCTGGAAGCCCGGTCCGCAACTGAACTTGATGGACTCCATGAACGCCTGACGCGTCTCATCAGCGACTGCGAAGGCGCACTACATCCGCTGCAGAAGAGCGGGTCCGGCGACGGCGCACAGTAGCCCCCGCTCTGCGTCGCAACGAGTCATTCCTCCAACTCGATGCCCTCGTCCTCCAGCCACTCAATGATGTGGTCGCGCTCCCGCTTCTCCCTGAAAGCGAACCAGGCTTCTCTCGTCTCCGGGAAGCGCAGGAGCACATCCTTGAACCTGCGGAAGGCGCCTTTGCCGTCCAGAGCCGCCCACAAGAGGCCCTGCAGTTGCTTGTCTTCGATGTCTGCGGTGAAGTCCACCATGTCGTCGTAGCCCTGGTGGCTTTCGCGCTCGGGAATCCACAGAAAACGCACCGGGCCTACGGTCTCTATCTCGAAGGCTTCCCGCACGGTGTCCTTCTGCCAGTCCGGCACCGCCTCTCGCTCCATCCACCGTTCGAGGCGCTCGAGCTTGTCCTCATCGCTGCCCACGTCCTGGACCTCAAACTCGTCCAACAGGCGTTTGGCCTCGGACATGGCGTAAACGACCGCTCCCGTCTCGACATCGAGGTACGGCTCGTCATTCTCGGAGCGGTCCCAGTCGAAGGCTGTCGCTACATCGTCCAGGTTCACCTTGAGCTTGTGCATGTCTGGTTCGCCTCCTGAAGGCGCCCGTGCAGGGCGGCGCATCAGCGGATCTCGTCATATCGGAAACAGTTCACCGTGTGATCGTTGACCATTCCTGCGGCTTGCATGAACGCGTAGCAGATGGTCGGGCCGACGAACTTCAGGCCGCGCTTGAGCAGGAACTTGCTCATCGCGTCCGACTCCGGGGTCGTTGCCGGAATGTCGGCCAGGCGCTCCCGCGCGTTGCGGATCGGCTTGCCGTCGACGAACTGCCACAGGCAGTCGGACAGGCTGCCGTACTCCTCGCGCAAGGCGAGGCATGCACGCGCGTTCCGGACCGCCGCCGCGACCTTCAGCCGGTTGCGGACGATGCCCGGGTCGGCGAGCAGTTGCGCGATCCGAGTATCATCGTAGGTCGCCACGATCTGCATGTCAAACCCATCGAATGCGCGACGGTAGTTGTCGCGCTTGTGCAGGATCGTCGCCCAACTCAGGCCCGCCTGCGCGCCATCAAGCACGAGGAACTCGAAGAGGGTTCGGTCGTCGCGGACGGGCACGCCCCACTCGCGGTCGTGGTAGTCCACGTACAAAGGATCGTCCAATGGGACCCAGGCACAACGTGTCGGGGCCATAGATGTGCCTCTCATTCCTGTCGTCATGCCGCGGCGTAGGACGGCCCTACCCCGTCTCGCTTGTGGCGGGACACCCCTCCCGCATGGCCGCCTGCAGCGGTCGAGAGAGGGGAACGGCTAACGGCGATCTTCACGGCAGTGGATCGCACCGGTCGCCTCGGACGCGTCCGCAGCACGTATCTTCGCCACGGACGGCGAGCTCCCTTCCGTTCCAGTTGCGTACTCGTGATCGCAGGGAAGCATTCGCCGACTATCGACAGATGGGCGGCGGTTTTGTGGCCCCCTTCGACGGCCTAACGGCAACAGGAGAGGCAGGATACGGTCGCCTGCGGCGGCCTGCAGGATGACGGCGAGAAGACTGCCTCTCCATGCCGTCGCACAGGCACCGTCCGCCGCCAACATGTTTTGACTTGCGCCGCACTCGTGTGCTATAGTGACAGGGCCGCCGGAATCTGGTCCGGTGTACGTTTCAGGCTGGTTTTTCGTCAGAAGGAGAGCGTCGCGACATGAGAGCGTCCCTTCTCGTTGTTTGGTTGCTGGCCATCATCGCAACACTCGCCGCCGTGTCCTCCGCCATCGCAGCGCCTCCCGCGCCGACTCAGCCGTTTGAGAAGAAGTACACGCCATACGTGTCCCACGAGATCATCTTCTTCAACAACGTGGAAGCCGACCTCGAGCACCACGCCTTCGTCCGCGCCAACTACATGTACGCCACGTTGACCGATGTCGCCCGCCACATCGGCGGCTCGATCACGTGGGGTCCAAGTCAGAGCTGGGTCGAAGTCGAGCGCAAGGGCAAGAAGGTGCGCATCGTCCCCGGGGCCTCAACGATCTTCGTGGACGGGAACAAGCAATCCCTGAGCCGCTCGACGTTCCGCATCGACAAGCTCTTGTACGTGCCGATCCGGTCCTTCTGCGAACTCTTCGGCTGTACCGTGAACTGGGAAGAGTCCCAGCATCGCGCTTACGTCAGCTTCCAGGACTAGAAGCTGACGCGCGCGAGAATCTCCGTCGCCGCCGGGAGCGGAGCTATGTGACCCGCAAAGCCGTAGACGCCCGTGTCGATCCTCTTCGGCAGGGGCGTTCGTGCTAGCGGCACATGTTATCCAGCACTCATCGCCGTCCTAATCGCAGCTTGCTATGAATACCTCGCATCACTCCTGGGCGACCGCTATGCCGACGTGGGTCAACTCTGCATGGAGGTTCCGCGACCGTCGCAGGGCCTCCATCGTCCTCGTCTTCGTGGCGCTCGTCTACCTCGTTGCGGTCTTCCACCCCCGTCATGTCTCGGTCAACGGCGCGACGGTGCGGCTTCCCCGCGCCGGTACGGCGCTGGGCTGCGCCCGTGCGGCACAGCTATCGCTCGCCGCGGGCGACTTGCTGGACGTGCACGGGAACGTGCTGACGCCCGGCGGAGGGCTCGGGCCGACCTTCTACCGCAACGGCGAGATGTGCAGCGCGTCGCAGCGATTGAGGGCCGGCGATAAACTGGATGTGACTCCCGGCCAGAGCGTCACCGAACCGGTGCGAGAGACCGCCACACTCCTGCCATATCGGTTCGAGACCGCCGGCCCGGGCGGCGCGTACTATATGGTGTCGCAGCCGGGCATCGTCGGGATCCGGCGCGTCGAACGCGGCATCCTCAGCGGGCAAGTCAAGTCGCTTGAGGTCGCGGAAGCCTCGCCGGCGGTCGTTTACGAAGGGCACAAGACGGAGCCCGGGAAACGCGTGGCCCTCAGTTTCGACGACGGCCCCACTCAGCAGTTCACGCCTCAGGTCCTTGACATCCTCAAGCGCTACAACGCGCGAGCGACATTCTTCGTGATCTGTTCCCTCGCCCAGTACTGGCCGCAACTCGTGCGACGGGAGATCGCGGAGGGGCATGAGGTGGGCATCCACACGTGGGACCACGCCAACCTCACGCACCTGTCGGTGGGGGAGATCGAATCGGACATCGGGCGCTGCGAGCATACCCTTCGGCCGCTCGTCGGAGCGCCGATTCGCTGGGTCCGGCCGCCGTATGGGGCCATGGACTCGAAGGTCAGGAACACTCTCAGCGCGATGGGATACCACATCGCCCTGTGGTCGGTGGACACGGATGACTGGCAGCGTCCCGGCTCCAGTGTCATCATTTCGCGCGTTCTCAACGGAGTGCACAATGGGGCCATCGTCCTGATGCACGACGGCGGAGGACCCCGGGCGGGCACCGTGGCGGCCGTGCAGAGCATTGTCCCCGCGCTGCAAAAGGCCGGCTACGAACTGGTGACCCTCTCGGAGCTGACGGGGGATGTGAGTGCGGGCTTCGGCGGCATGGTCGTGAAGAGCGCCGATGGCACCTGGCGTGTGAAGCTGGCTCCGGCCGGGCTGAAGGTGACGGTCGACGACGAGCCGGTCACGCTCGCCGTCCAACCCATTGAGATCGATGGAGACCTGCTGCTGCCGGCGGCCCCCTTCCTCAAGCTGCTCGGCGCACACTATGAGTGGGACCAGACGGCCCAACTGCTGCGGGTCCACACTGTCAACGGCACGATCGTTCTACGGCTGAACTCACGGCGCGTGGAGATCAACGGGGAGCAGGCGCGGCTGCGGGTGCCGCCGGTCTTGTACCGGGGAGAATCGATGATCCCCTTGTGGGCGCTTCTCAACTACTGCGGCGCCCAGGCGCGCTATGACGCCCTGTCACGGACGCTTGACATCGACACGCCCTATCGGGGGACGGAACTCACCGAACCGGCCCACAAGTGGGGCCTGGAGGCCCCGGAATACATGCCGGTCACGCGAAACTGGGAGAATGAGTACAGGGTGTGATGGGGGGGGGGCAAGCAATGCGCGTGGACGGCGAGCAAGTAGTGGCATAGCCGCCGTGCTCTCACACAACCTCCTTCGGCGTCAGCGTCAGCACCTCGCAGCCTCTTGCCTTGACGACGACGGAGTCCTCGATCCTTACGCCGCCCCAGCCCTCGATGTAGACGCCCGGTTCGATCGTGACAACCATCCCCTTCTCGAGGACGTCTTCGCTGCGCCCCCCCAGTGACGGCTGTTCATGCACCTCGAGGCCTACCCCGTGCCCCAGCCCGTGCCCGAACTTGTCGGCGTACCCGCGTTCCTGAAGAATGCCGCGGGCGATACGGTCAAGATCGCTGGCTTTCACGCCGGGGCGCACGGCCGCGACTGCCGCTTGTTGCGCCTCGTAGACCGCGCCGTAGATGTCCCGGTACTGGTCGGTCGGATCGCCGAGGAAGACGGTGCGCGTCATGTCCGAGCAGTATCCGGCGACCCTCGCGCCGCAATCGACCGTCAGCATCATGCCCTCGGCAAGCCTCGTCGGGCCGGGCGTGGCGTGCGGCTTTGCGGCGGACAGCCCTGCCGCGGCGATGGTCGGGAAAGCGCGCTCTTCGGCCCCCGCCTTTACCATCTCGGTCTCAATGAGCAGCGCGAGCTCCCTTTCGGACATGCCAACCGGCGGGGCGGCGAGAAGCGGAGTCATGACGGCGTCGGTGATCGCGGCGGCGCGGCGGATCGCAGCGATCTCGCCCTTGTCCTTGACCCGGCGGAGGGCCGCGATGTCCCGCCGGATGCCCCTGAATTTGACGCTCTTGAGCTGCTTCTTGAGCGTCTCGTACTCGGCGTAGACCATCGATTCGGCTTCAAACGCGACAGTCTTGGCCGCCTGCTTGCGCAGGAACTCGACAGCCCCGGCGAGGTGCCCGCCGCCGGAGAGGATGATCTTGCAGCCGCGAGCCTGCTCTTTGGCGTCGAGGGCATAGCGCGAGTCTGTGCTAACGGCGCACGCTTCGGGGCAGATGACGGCCACGCCCTCCCCGGCGAATCCGGTCAGGTAGCGGGTGTTGGCCGGAGAGCGGAGGATCAGGGCGTCATATCCGTGGTCGGCGAGCCAGGCGAGCGCTTTCCCTCTTCGGGCGCGTGGTGAACTCATTCGGGTTTCTGCTCGATGAGGTATTTCGCGGCTTGCAGGGCCAGGATGTAGCTTTTGGCCTGGAACCCGGAAATCGTCCCGACGCAGGCGCGCGCAGTGATCGACTTCTCGCGGAATTCCTCCCGCGCGTAGATGTTGCTCAGGTGGACCTCGATGGTCGGTAGCCGGACGGCCTGAATGGCGTCCCGCAGGACGACACTCGTGTGTGTATATCCGGCCGGATTCAGGATGATGACATCCGCGGTGCCAAGCGCCCCGTGGATCGCCTCGACCATCTCGCCCTCGATGTTCGACTGGAAGGTCTCGATCTCAAGCCCCAGGCGCACGGCCTCCTCCCGGAGCATTTTGTTGATCTCGTCGAGGGTTGTGCTGCCGTAAACGCCTGGCTCACGAATCCCCAGCAAGTTCAGGTTGGGACCATGCACGACCAATACCTTAGGCATACGGTTTCCTCCCTTGCGCGACGGGCCTTTCGCCGGAACGGCTCGGATACCTTCTGGGGACGGCCGATGAGTGGCGCGGGCCGACCGTGGCCCCGACAATCTTGTCGGGGAAGGCTGCCTACGGCCATCCGCGACAGGATTGTCGCGGCCACTGCCACACAGACCGCCGCATTCCTACGGCCAAGGAAAGAACGGCGCCTGGGTGTGGAAGATCGCCGAGATCAGCGTCCAGAAGACAGCCATCGTGAACTCGCCGAAGATCAGGCCCAGGAAGAACGGGCGCGCGCGCGTATAGACGGTGACGCCGCCGTAGCGCTGGATCACCGTCTTGAGCAGCCACGCGACGAACATCGGGAACCAGAAGACCAGCGCGGTCCATGAGGCGCACAGGGCGTACCCCAGCGGATGCAGCGGCCACCAGACGAGACTGCGCCGCGCGTACGAGAGCACTCCTGTCACGAAGACCCCCACCACGAACCAGATCGCCGGCTGGAACGAAAAGTCGCCGCGAGATTCGATGAGGGGCGCATTCTCGTTCCAGAACTGGATCGAGTTCGACTGGTACACGTAGGAGTACATCGTCAGCCCGCCGCGCGTATATGGCAGGTACAGATGGAAGAACGCGCCGACGACCATCGCCGCGACCAGCCCGAGAATGAACACCGGCAGCAGCGACCGCCGCCGCATCTTCACCCCGTCCGCCAACTTCTGCCCGTCGAGGAACCCCGTGAGCGTCAATCCACGCAGATCGCGCGAGAAGAGGCAGTCCATGAATGCGAGAATCGCGAGATTGCGCGGGCCGGGATTGCTCTTGCGGGTCAACATGCCGAGGATGTCCAGCGGCGTGAACGACCCCTCAGTCATCGGCAGCCCGCCCTCGGCGGTGCTCCGGGCCATGATGATCGACTGCACGAAGATGTAGATGCCGAACTCGACGACCGCGAACCACGCCGACATCCCCGCCCCGCTGCACCAGGCGATGATCGCGACGAAGCCCCCGACCAGCACGATGAGCGCCGTCCGGTACGGCATCAGCTCGTGCCGGTCGCCAGCGTCGATCTTGCCGCGCGCGGCGGCGAACATCGCCTTGAGGCGCGGCCACGAGGCGATCAGCATCCAGGCGACGAGTGTGAAGTATGCGCCCGCGGTCTGGTAGCCGACCCAGATGCGCGCCCCGCAATGCGGGCTGCCGATCGGGTTCGCGCCGATCATCGACCCGAACGCCTCCTGCAGGCGCATGACGACGAAGAACAGCCACAGACTCAGCAGAAGCTCCGCAGGAAGCAAGTAAAAGAAACCGATTGCCGCGAAAGAGATGAACACGGTCGTGTAGCCCATGTCGATCCAGGGCTTGGAGCCGAAATACTGGTTGAGCGGGATCTGCACCTTCATCTCGGGGATCGCCGGGTAGATGCAGTGAAGCCCGTTGAGCCCGAAGACGAGCGCCGGGATCGCGAACCCGATCCACATCACCCGGTTGCGCAAGAACGCGCGGCTCTGCTCCTCCGAAATCATCTCCAGCGGCAGTTGCACCAGTGGGAACGAGAGAAGTTCGTTGTCCGCCCACAGCCGCTGCAGGAACGCCGACAGGGCGAGGAACACCGCATAGACGAGTCCGACCAGCGACAGCCACGCCAGCGTCGGAGCGATCCACGGCTTGATGGGCAGCGGCTGGCCGGGCTTGAGGCCCTCGAAGAAGTCGCGGGAGATCGGTTGTGGCGCGCCGCCCTTGAGGTCCCACGGCACCATCCACGGCTGCAGGTGCTTGAAGAAGATGTCTTCCCACTTGTTGGTCGGGTTCGCGTAGTAATTCAGGCCCACCTGCATCGGGATGAGGTCTTCCAGAAGCCCGCGGGAGGTGACCATCGAGGCCAGGAGCATCATGCAGTAGACGGTGACGATCTCCGGCGGGGTCAGCCGCCACTCGGGCTTCAGCCTGCCGACGAGCTTGTTCGCGATAATGAGCAGGAACAGCAGCGCCACGATGACCGGCGGCAACTGCAGGAAGCCGATCATGATGACGCCAGTGACCAGCTCGGCCCAGGCCACGATGAAGCACGTCACCACGACGCCGATGAGGCCGATGATGATCGCCCGGGACGTCAGTCCACTGCGGAGGACGGTTACGGGGCGGAAGCCGACGGCTTTCGCTTCGGGGATGTCTCGATGCAAAGATGAACGCCTCATTGTAAGTGACTGTGGTATTTCACGGCCGGGGAGACGGGTGAGAATGCTTATTCGCGAAGAGAAAAGGCGAATCCTGCGTGGTGCGGGCTCTTCCTCAATGTGTGTGGGTAGCTTGACGGAAGCTCCGTAAGCTGATCTCGATGAACGAGTGATGCCGTCAAGCCCCCAAAGGGGCGGGCTGCCCATTGCCTGGCTGACGCGAGGGTGAGTACCTGTCTAGCAACTGTTTCCTCAGACCATGTGGCAGCGCGATTTATCGCGCTAAACGCGGGCCGAACTGCCCTCCGCCCATTGCGCCGTCAGTTGCAGGCAAGCACTCCGTCGAAGTCGAAGCGTTGGTAACTATACGACGTGATCCGCGCGAT
>Ga0181520_10003139_pt1 | contig 29434 bp, 22 predicted proteins | sample PEATcosm2014_Bin_29_FD_132451 | JGI IMG/M metagenome (GOLD analysis project Ga0181520, IMG submission 132451) | Peatland microbial communities from MTU Mesocosm Facility, Houghton, MI, USA - PEATcosm2014_Bin02_30_metaG | ecosystem: Environmental > Terrestrial > Soil > Wetlands > Peat | place...
GCTGGTGAGGGCGTTCACGTTGGCCCCGCCAGTGTGAAGCTTTGCCCAATCCATACGCGCCGCCACCACGCCAGGTGGAACGGTGTCGCCAACCAGCGCGGTCAGGTCCAGCGAGCCGCGATCATTCCAGATCCGCACTGGGTCGCCGTCGGCGATGCCGCGGGTCTGGGCGTCCAACGGGTGCATCTCCAGCCGCTGGCTGGCTCGAGCTTCCATCTTGCGGTGGCCATCGAGGTTAGCGAAGGTCGAGTTCATATAGTTGTCTGCCTTGCGACCGAGGAATTCGAGAGGGAAGCGCTTTGCGTCTCTACCCCAGCGGGACTCGGCGTTGGGGAGAAAGGCAGGTAGCGGATCGAGGCCCGAGGCGGCGAGTTCCTCCGAGTAGAATTCGATTTTGCCTGAGGGCGTGGGCAGCGGGCCTGCGGTGTTGGGCAAAAAGGGCTGCGTCTCCGGCTGGCGATGGAAGGCGAGCGGAATGTGCCCCTGCTGACGCAGGCTCTCAAACGAAATGTGCTCCATGCCGGGGTTGGTCGAGTAGCCGTCCGCGCCGATGGCCAGCGCCTGCTTGACCATCTCCTCCTCGGTATCGCGGAAGCACGGCTCGCTAAAGCCCATGCGCTGCGCCAGTTGGCCAAAGAGCCAGACATTCGGACGCGCCTCGCCGGGCGGCTCGATGGCCTGCTCGGAGAGCTGGACAAAGTAGTGGCCGTATGCGCCTTGCACGTCGGTGTGCTCAAGGAAAGTGGTGGCGGGCAGAATGTAGTCGGCGTAGTCGGTGGTGTCGGTAAAGAAGAGCTCGTGGACGACGGTGAAGAGGTCCGGGCGCATCATTCCGCGCCGCACCGCATTCTGGTTGGGCGCCACCGCCGCCGGATTCGAGTTATAGACAAAAAGCGCATGAACGGCCGGCCCTGACCCCCGATCCCTAACCCCTGTTGCCTGCTTCTCCAGCGCCTGGCCGAGTGCAGACATATTCACTACCCGCGCTTCGCGTCCCAGGGACGAAGCCAGCGCCAGGTCCGGACGTTCCAGCGCTTGCTTATCCCATGCAAAGGCGCCCGAGGTGGAGAGCTGCCCGCCTCCGCCGCGATGCTTCCATGCGCCGGTCAGCGCAGGCAGCATGGCAATGGCCCGCGCCGCTGTGCCTCCATTCTCGACTCGCTGCACTCCGTAGTTCATGCGAATCGCCGCAGGCCGGGTGGTGGCGTACTCGCGCGCTAGTTGCTCGACTTGGCCAGCGGTCATGCCGGTCCAGGCGGCAACGCGTTCCGGCGTGTACTCGCGCGCGCGAGCGGCAAGCCGCTCAATGCCCAGGGTCATCGCGGCGATGTATTCGCGGTCTTCCAGGCCCTCGTTGAGGATGACGTGCATCATCCCCAGAGCCAGCGCCGCATCCGTTCCGGGGCGGATGGGGATGTGCCAGTCGGCCAGAGCGGCAGTTCGCGTACGGTAGGGGTCGATGACGATCAGACGCGCTCCGTTGCGCCGCGCCTGCTCGATCATGGGCCAGAGATGAACGTTGTTGCCGTGGATATTCGCGCCCCAGGCCAGCACCAGCTTGGCCAGCCGGAAGTCCTCGGTGGGCGTGCCCAGCTTCTTTCCGTAGACCAGATTCCAGCCGACGCCCCCTGCCTCGGAGCAAATCGTCCTGTCCAACTGGCTCGCGCCCAGACGGTGAAAGAAGCGGCGGTCCATGGAGCCGTACCCCAGTTGGCCGATGGTGCCCGCGTAGCTGTAGGGCAGGATGGACTCCGGGCCGTAGCGCTCGGCGGTCCCACTGAGCCGCGCGGCAATCGCGTCAAGCGCCTCGTCCCAGGTGATGCGCTCGAAGGCCTCGCGTTCCCTGCCCTTTACCAGCGGCCCCTTAGCCACGCCAGGCTTGCGCTTGAGCGGGTAGAGAATGCGCTCCGGAGCGTAGACGAGGTCGAGATATTTGGCAACTTTGCCACAGAGAAAGCCCTGCGTCACCGGGTGCGCGGGATCGCCGGCGACTTTGATCGCCCGGCCGCAGCTATCGACCGTGACCAAAACTCCACAGGAGTCCGGGCAGTCGTGCGAGCAGACTGCATGAACGATACGAAAAGGAGCGCGGGAGGCAGCCGCCGTCATGCAGTCATTGTAAGCTGAACGCGGAGGGGTTCCGATGCGAAGGATGTTCCTGGTCGTGGTGGTGGTGCTTGCATCGTTAGGCGCAGGAGGGGCGCGCGCGCAGGTGGGCACGGCGCCCGAGGCGAAACCCGCCGCAAAGCCGGAAGCGAAGCCAGGCGGCGAGGACGAGGCGGCAATCCGGGCAGCGATGGCGGCGCAGGCCGCAGCCTGGAACCGCGGCAACATCACCGTCTTTATGGCGCCCTACGAGAACTCGCCGGAGACCACCTTCATCGGCTCAACGGTGCGCAAGGGGTATGGGCCGATTCTGGATCGCTACAAGCAGGCCTACACCAGCCGCGCGCAGATGGGGACGCTCAGTTTTACCGATATCGAGGTGCGTCTGCTCGAAGGTTCCTGCGGCAAGGCCGAGTTTGCCGTGGTGACGGGGCATTTCCATCTGGAGCGCGACGCCCGGGGCGATGGCAAGAAGGACGACGGTATCTTCTCGCTGGTGTGGCGCAACGGTGCGAACGGATGGAAGATCGTGTTGGACCATACGAGTTGAGGCTACCCAGTCAAGGGCTTTGAATTCGAAGTAGAAGCGGGTTTCCTGGCGCCCTCGGGGCAGGAAACGCTTACTCTGCCTGATTGATAACTACCAGACCGTAGACGGCTTCATCGGCAGGCTTTAGGATGGCTTACAAGTGCTATGAACAGAAAACGCTTGCTCGTGCTTTCCGTCCTCGCTCTCCTTCCGGCTGGCCTTTGCGGCCAGGAACCGGCGAAAGCCGCCGTCATCACTGTCGATGCCGCCCACCCTGGCGCGGCAATCTCCAAAACCATGTTCGGCATCTTCTTTGAAGACATCAATTTCGGCGCCGACGGCGGGCTCTATCCGGAACTGGTCAAGAACCGGTCCTTTGAGTTCCAGGAGCCGCTGACGGGCTGGCATCAGACGATAGAAGTCAGCAGCAAGGGGATGGGAGAGCCCAAGGGCGAGCTGAGCGTTCGCACGGAAGACCCGCTCAACGCGGCCAATCCGCACTATCTCCGGGCGCGCGTCTACCAGCCAGGATATGGCTTCTATAACGTCGGCTTTCGCGGGATCGGAGTGGAGAAGGCCGCGGAGTACCGTTTCTCAGCGTATGTGCGCAGCGGCGGGCCGAAGGCCATCCGGGCCACCATCACGGACGAGAGGGGCCGCGAAGTCGGCAGCGGCAAGCTGGAGGGCTTTGGTGGGCAGTGGAAGCGCTTCGAGACCGTGATCCAGGCCAATGAGACCATGCAGCACGCGCAGTTGAACCTGTTCGTCGACGAGCCAGGCACAGTCGATCTCGATATGGTCTCGCTGTTCCCCCTGGACACCTGGAAGGGCAGAGAGAACGGGCTGCGCAAAGACCTCGTCCAACTGCTCTACGACCTGCATCCCGGCTTCCTTCGCTTCCCCGGCGGTTGCATCGTGGAAGGCCGGCAACTGGCGACGCGCTATCGCTGGAAGACCACTGTGGGAGACATTGCGCAGCGCCGGACGATTATCAACCGCTGGAACCTCGAATTCGACAAGAGGCCAACTCTGGATTACTTCCAGTCGTTCGGTCTGGGCTTTTACGAATACTTCCAGCTCGCCGAGGATATCGGCGCGGAGCCGCTGCCGATTCTGAACTGCGGCATGGCCTGCGAGTTCAACTCCAGCGAGACAGCCCCGCTCGACCAGCTCGACGAGTATGTGCAGGACGCGCAGGACCTGATCGAATTCGCCAACGGGCCGGTGGACTCGCCGTGGGGCAAGCTGCGCGCGCAGATGGGCCATCCCGAGCCCTTCAACCTGAAGATGATCGGCGTGGGAAACGAGCAGTGGGGGCCGCGCTACATGGAGCGGTACAAGGTCTTCGCGGCGGCTTTGAAGGCCAAACACCCTGAGATCAAACTGGTGGTCAGCGCCGGACCTTCTCCCGACGGAGAGCTTTTCGAGAACGCGTGGGCGAACTGGCGCAAGCTGAATCCGGACATCGTGGATGAGCACTACTACATGAGCCCCGAGTGGTTCCTCACCAACACCGGGCGCTACGACCACTATGATCGGTCGGGGCCGAAGATCTTTGCCGGCGAGTATGCCGCCCAGACGGTCGGAACCACCAGCCAGGAAAACCGCAACAACTGGAAGGCCGCCATCTCCGAGGCTGCATTCATGACCGGCCTGGAGCGCAATGCAGATGTGGTGCAAATGGCGTCGTATGCCCCGCTGATGGCGCATGTGGATGCGTGGCAGTGGAAGCCGGACGCCATCTGGTTTGACAACCTGCGCTCTTACGGCACTCCCAACTACTACATTCAGAAGGTCTTCGCCAACAACGTTGGGACGCGCGTCGTGCCTGTTACGCCGCAAGCAGTGGACGGACTCTACACCAGCGCCTCGCTCGATGAGCGCTCCCATGAACTGATCGTGAAGGTCGTCAATCACTCGCCCGCCGCCAGACAAGCAGAGATCGGCCTGAACGGAGCCAAACTATCTGGTTCGGTCAAGGTCACTACTTTGGGGAGCGCAGACCTCAGCGCTGAAAATAGCTTTGAGCACCCGAAGGCGGTTGCACCCGAAAACTCAACGGTGGAAGTGAAGGAGGGAGCCATCTCGGTGCGGGTTGGCGCCTATTCGGTGAACGTTTATCGGATTCCCGAACAGTAGATGCGGGACAGCGCTGGGGTCTGCCGTCCTCTGCCAGGGCAATTGCATGATGCAGATGAACCAAGAGGAACAAGAGTTTTGAAAGGGCATGGCTTTAGCCGTGCCGCCTGAGGGGCTCGAATTGTGACGGCTTTAGCCGCCGAGGGATGTCCTTTCGACGATTTAAAGCAATTTCACTGATGCTGTTGGAAGCTCTGTGCCCCATCCATTTCACGTCCTTTGTGAAATGGGTGGGAAACTTCAGGATCGGCTCCACAGGAATTGTGAGAATGCCCTGGAGCCGTCCCTCAGTGGCTAAAGCCCATCCTTTATTATCAGCATCTTGCGGCACGACTGAAGCCGTGGCCTGTCAAGGCGCCGATTACGCTAGCTGTCGATCTTCATCCGGTTGTTCTGCCCTCGCTGGTTCCAGCGCGCCGTGTAAACTGATCTCGCTATGAGTTGCCTCTTTTGCAAGATCGTTGACGGAACCATTCCCTCCACGCCCGTCTATCAGGACGAGCAGTGCTACGCCTTTGCGGACATCAATCCGCAGGCGCCGGTGCATTTGCTGATTGTGCCGCGCCAACACATTGCCTCCCTGGCCGAAACCGATGCCGGGAGCCGTCCGCTGCTGGGGCACCTGCTGGGGGTTGCGGCGGAGATCGCGCGGGACAAGGGCCTCCCCAAAGGCCATCGCGTGGTGATCAATACCGGCCCCGACGGCGGCCAAAGCGTGAACCACCTCCACCTGCACCTGCTTGGCGGCCGTCCGCTGGCCTGGCCTCCGGGATAGGGCTGGGAAATTGGTGGTTGTGCCAGCCCACCTAAGCCGCACAAGCACGCGGCGAGGGTGGGGCCCCCGTTCATTTCGATGGCGGCGGCAACCACAAATGAAGAGGGCGCTCCCCAAGCGGGTGCGCCCTCGTTTCTTATCTGCGATTTGCCCAGCTTACATCGGTTGCGGGGTGTGGTCTTCTTCCTCTTCAATGCCGTAGCGGCGCAGCAGATTAGGCAAAGTCTGGGAGAAAGCCGACCGCGGCATCACCGTGTCGCACCCGGCCTCAATGGCCTTGGCTTTCAACTCGCCCTGCAGGTGATTGAGGAAACCCACGATCGAGGTCGCCTTCTTGAGCTTGCTCTTGAGCTTGGGGATCAGGGTAATTGGCTTGGCGCTCAGGTTGTTCAGGTCGAAGACCACCAGCTTGGGCCGTTCATCCTCGGGCAGATCGGTCAACTTGGCCACCGACTCCTTGTCGCCCTTGATGAAGGCGACTTTCACGCCCAGCTTGCGCGCCGTCTCCTGAATCTTGGCCAGGAAGAACAAATCCTCGATGAAGCAATAGATGCGGGTGGGAGCGTCCTCGCGGACAGGCACGGCCGGCATCGGAGAGAAGGTGTCCTGATAATGGCCGCCATTGGTGATCTGAATGGTCGAAGGCGGACCATCTGCCACGTTTCCGTTGGCGACCCGGTAGCTATGATCCATCGGCCCAACGAACTCTCGGGGGCCCTTCTGTTTGCTTTTGCGCTTGCCTTGCGACGAAGAAGCCATGCTATTGCCAGGCTGTGCGGCAGAGGGGGCGGTCTTCTGGAAGGACTTTTTCTTCCGTCCCTGACCCTGGCCCGGATGGCTCTGGTGCGGACTGGCCTGCTTATGCCGGGCAGCGGGAGCTTTGGGCGCCGCTGGAGGAGGCGCGGCCTGTGGTTGCGGCTGCGGCGCTTGTGCCTGCTGTACTTGGGGGGCGCTCTGCTGGCTGGTCTTGTTCTTGCGGCGGCGCCGGCGGCGCCGATGCCCCTGCGACTGTCCCTGGCCATTGGCCTGGGCGGGCCCCGATTCTGCCTGGGGCTGCGTCAGTTCTGTCGTCATGCGTGTACTTCCTGGCACTCTGCTGCCTGGTGCATTGCGTTTCTAGGTTCAGCCGTTTCCTGCCGCGCGCGGGACTCTCTGTGTCGATCGCTTGTCCCAGTTTGGACCGGGAACATGACGGTCTGACGAACCTTGCAGGAGTTCAGGAAAAATGTGCCGCTTCAAGACGAGAAGCGCAATTCACCTTCATTCCGTGGAGCCTTGCCGCTATGAAAGCAGGAACCCAGCACAAGTTCCATCCGGTTGACAGGATCGATACAGTGCGGCCGATGCTTTCTTCTGGTGATGCCTTTCCTACGGAGCCTTCGCCGCGCCCAGTCTCTGAGGATTGCACGGGCCAGCGGAGTATCCTTGCTCGGCAGCGAGCTTGCTCTTCCCGTGTTCCGGGTGGCAAGCGTCAGCCGCTTGATAGGCAACTCCGATACTACAGCCTGGGGCTGCGGCTGGCAAGTGCTATCCGCTCTTGAATGTGAAGACCGGGGAGCTAAACTGACCGGGGAGGACTTTCAATGAAGATGGGGATGGTGACGCGGACAGGAGCCGTCGCGCTGCTTGTTTCTCTGGCCACACTCTGCGTCCCTGCGCAGTTTTCTGCCCCCGCCGCGGCTCAACCCGGGAGCGCGTTCTCGATTCCAGAGGCGCAGTGGATTCAGCCCGAGGCTTTGAACCAGGTGCTGCAAAAGGGTGGGGCGGCCAAGCCATTGGTGCTTCAGGTTGGCTCGCACGTTCTGTTTGCGCAGGCCCATATACCCGGTTCCGAATACGCCGGCGCAGGCTCGCAGCCTGAGGGGTTGCAAATACTCCAGCAGAGGGTGAATTCGCTCTCCCGAAAGGCCCCTATTGTGCTCTATTGCGGTTGCTGCCCGTGGAACCGCTGCCCCAATATCGAACCGGCATTTTCGAAGCTGAAGGAGATGGGCTTCACCGACGTGAAGGTGCTGTATTTGGCCGAGAACTTCGGCGCCGATTGGGCCGCCAAGGGATACTCAGTTGAAAAGGGCCGCTGAGGCCGGAGGGGTGCGGAAGCGCGGGGCCGGCACAGAACCTAGGAATGGAGCCGAGTTGCTTGTGACCGTCTCCCATCCTTGGTGGGGCTTCATCGCACCAAGGATGGGGCGTCCAGCCGGTGTGGCGCATCGGGCGCGCACGCATCGCTTGTTTACGCTCGCCGCCTTTCTGATCGCGATCTGCGCCCTCGCCGGTCCGGCGCAAGAGTCCGCCGTGCCTGAGTCACTTTTGCACAAGAGAGCGCCTGAATTTGCCTTGGCGGATTTGCAGGGGAGCCGTGTCGCGCTGAAAGACTATCGAGGCAAAGTGGTACTGCTCAACTTCTGGGCCACATGGTGCTCGCCTTGCCAGCTTGAGATGCCGCGCTTCGTTGTGTGGCAAAAGGAATATGCTGCGCAAGGACTGCAGATTGTCGGCATCTCGATGGACGACGATCCCGCCCCGGTGCGCAGCCTCTCGGCCAGAATCAAATTGAATTACCCGGTGGTCATGGGTGACGAAAAGATCGGGGAACTGTACGGCGGGATTCTCGGACTGCCGGTAACTTATCTCATTGGCCGGGACGGAGAAGTTCTCGCCGAGTATCGCGGGGAAACCGATTTGAATGCCATGGAGGAGCGGTTGAAGGCGCTCCTCGGCGGCAAGTAACGACTGAGTCGAGGGTACCGCTCTCCCATCCTTTCCCCATCGAGCTCGGAAAGGATGGGGAACCCAGCGCCGTTTTAGGGCCTTGCGTTTGCCGGGCTGAGCCTGAAGACATGCGGCTTGGGAGCGGCGGTTTCGTAGATTGTCTCTTCCTGCTGGTCTTCAAACGCGTCCATGATGTCGCCTTTGTCCGGCTTGGCGCCGGTATCGGCTTTCCGAATGAGCATGCGCATGTGAATAAAGTGCGTCATGTCGCGGTCCCTTACCAGCCAGCCGACCCGCTGCGCCTGGGCTCGCATCGGCGTTCCATAGTCCGCCAGGTTGATTCCCCTGGCGAGATCGTCGGCCGAGAAGTCGCCGATGGTACCGTCGTCGATGGCCAGTTTGTATTGCCCGGCGTCCAGTCCGGTGACCCGCAGCGGTTCCTGATTGAGTTGCTGTTGGATGTCGGTGAGATCGAGTAGCAAGGCATAGATTGCATTGTCCCGAATTAGAGGCAGGGGCAGCGCTTTCTCGGTTTCAGTCCAGCGAAGCGCGTCTTTTTCGCGCGCAACCTGATCGACCGAGGCGTTTTGCGCATCGGAAGCTCGGAGAGCGCGTGCGTCGATGGTCACCGACGAAACCAGCGCCGGGGCGTTCCATCCCTTGAGCAGCGCTTCGGCCATTACCCAGTGGGCCAGAACATCCGGATGCACGCGGTCGGGAAGGAGCAGTTTGGCGACCAATGGATCGAGTGCCTGTGCCTTTTCAAGCGCCGCAACCACCGGCGGATTCAGATTAACGAAGCGGGCGTTGAATTTTTGGGCAAGGTCGCGGTCCAGATCGGCAAAGTGCTGCATGACTCCGTTGTAGCCGCCGGGGAACCTCACTGGACGCGTCACGTCGTCGAAGGGCGAAGGCCCAAGCAGAGTGATCCTTGCCTCCGGCGCATTCGAGCGAATCGACTCCAACAAGTGCTCGAAGCCTTTGGTATAAGTGGCCTGTATCTCATCGGTGGTGGGCTGGTAGCTGCCGTCGTTCATCCCTAGCATCACAGTAACCACCGTGGGCTTATGCGGGAAGACGTCGCGCTGGAGCCGTTCGTCGATGGACCCGCCCATGCCTCCCGTCACGCGGTCGCCGCCAATGCCCGCGCCGTAGAAACGAATGCGCATGGCGGGAAAACGAGTCACCGTGTATAACTCGACCCACTGGTTGTAAAGGTCCTGCTCGGTAATGCTGTCGCCATAAGTTACCACCGTGTCGCCGTTCTTGAGAGAAAACTCAGGCGCGACGGAATACGAAGCCATGGGCGCTGTTGCTACCGCCACCAGCGAGTCGGCGCAGCCGTAGTAGAGGAACCATTGGTTGTTGAAAAAGGCGAGTCCCTCGGCAAAGGTGGTCCCGGCGGCATACTGGCCAGTCTTTTCGTAGGGCAATTCGGGCTTGAGCAGTGGAAGCTCGGTCTGCGCCAGCAGATGCGCGGGATTCTTTGCGTCGAAGAACGCTTCCCCGGCGGCATAAGCGTTCGGTCCCAAATCGGGATCGCCACCCGCGGGCGCGTTTTTTCCGTTGTAGAGAACCACGATTCCCGCATCGGTCAGAACCGGCGGAGGGCCGGTTTCGGGAAAACTGCTGTCGAAGTGGCCGGGGCGCGGACGCAGCAACTCGAGGGGCGAGCCTTGCGCGTCTTCGACCGGCGTCCAGTGGATCAAGTCCGCCGAAGTGGCCAGGTGAATTGCCCCCTCGCCCCAGTACATCCAATATTTGCCGTCGATCTTTGCAGCGATCAGGCGGCCCTTTTCCTGGTCGAGCCGCGTTACGATGCCCGCCGACTTGTACTTCAGCCGGGCATACTTGCCGCCCGCAGCTTTCAGAAACGCCGGCCCGTACTTGGTCCAGTGGGTCAGGTCGCGCGACGCAGCGATGCCCACGGAATACGTCACGCGGTTCCACTGTGTGCAGGTCAGGATGTAGAGGCCGTCTTCGCGCTCGACAATGCGCGGGTCCTCGACGCCGCCCGGCCATTCGCGGGCCTTTTGGCCGTCATTCGCCGGAAAGAAGACCGGATCGGGACGGCGCGTGAAGTGAATTCCGTCGGCGCTCTCGGCTATGCCCAGCCGCGAGGTGTGTCCGCCAATGGCCATGGTCCCGGAGTCATCTTCGGCGCGGTAAAGCACCACTACCTTGCCCTCGCGCACGATCGCCGCAGGGTTGAAGGTGTGCAGCGCCTCCCAGTGAGAGGGCGTCTTGAGAATGGGGTCGGCAAACACCGACTCCGGGCGCGGAGCGATCACCGGGTTGCCGGACGCGGGCCGCGTGAATGGGCCAATCTGCCACGGCGGAGCGTTCTGTGCGGACAATGCTGCGGCGCAGGAGAGCGTCACGCTCAGGAGCCAATTCTTCAGAAGCTTCATCTCATTCCATCCTTGCTTTTTGCTGGTTCACATCAGCCACCCTGAGGCTCGAAAGCCCCTACCGTTTATCCCGTCGAGTCTCCGGTCTGAATTCGCAGCGCCCCACCCGGGGAGCGACTCTTCATTGGGATTCGATTCCCCCTGAATCCGCTTCGCGGCATCCGGGGCCGTTGTCCATGCTCACTCCGGGAGCTGGGCTGGCGGAAAAGAAGCTCAGCGCCGCGTCGCCTTGTTCCAGCAGGCGGGTGCGATCCAGCGCGCCGTAGCGGTCGGCTAGCTGCTGCTTGCGGCGGTGCTCGGCGATGACCAGCGCGCCGGGGGCAAGGCGGCTGGCCGCGGCCCCGCCCAGCGCGGCCAAGGTGGCGGCGTACTCCTCTGCCGCGTCGTAGGGCGGATCGAGAAAGACCACATCGTAGACCTGCTCCTGGGCCGGTTTGCGCAGCCAGGCGGTTACGCTGAGCGCGTGAAGGCGGAACCCTGTGGTCAGCCCCAGCTTGGCTAGGTTGGCGCGCAGCGTAGAGAGCGGTGCCGGCGCGCGCTCGACAAAGCTCACCTGGGCGGCTCCGCGGCTGAGCGCCTCAATGCCAACGGCTCCCGATCCGGCATACAAATCCAGGAACACCGCGCCCTGGATGCGAGGCGCAAGCACGTTGAAGAGCGTCTCGCGCAGCCGGTCGCTGGTGGGGCGGGTGGCAAGGCCCGGCGGGGCCTGAAGCGTGCGGGAACGGAGCGATCCGGCGATGATGCGCATCGAAATACAGCATACCGGAGCGCGACCAACTACAATCGGGGTATGCGAGGCTGGTCAATCCCGCTGGGCCGTTGGATCGGTGTCGAGGTGCGCGTCCACGCGTTTTTCCCCCTGTTGGCAGTGGTTTGCCTGGGGTTGGGCGCCACCGACGGAATGGCGCGAGGTTTGGGGCTATTTCTGGTGCTTTTGGCGGCGGTTATCGTCCGCGAGACCGCGCGGCTTTTGGCGGCGGCCTATCTCGGCCTGCGCCTGCGGGCGATTTTGCTCTTGCCGATTGGCGGACTCTTCGCGTACGCCAATCCTGAGAGCCAGGATAACGCCAATCGCGGGGGCGGGCAGTTTGCCATGGCCCTGGCCGGTCCTTTGGCAAATGCGGCCTCGGCGATCGTCTTGACCTTGGCGTTTTTGGGCGCCACCGGCGAGATGAATCTGCTTGGGCAGCCGCTGATTTCATCTGCCTATCTGTTGCGCAGTATGGTGTGGATGCAGATTGGCCTGGCGCTGCTTCATCTGTTGCCGGCGTACCCGCTGGATTGCGGAAGGCTGCTGCGCGGTAGTTTCGCCCGCCAACATGGACTTGCTCCCTCCGTGCGCGTGGCCGCCAGCCTTGGCCAGGCGCTCGCGCTCCTCACCTTGGTTGCCGGCATGTTGCTGCACAACTATTGGTTGCCCATCGCCGGCATCTTCATCATGATCGGCGCGCAGATCGAGGACCAGGGCGTGTTTTTCCAGTCGGTGGTGGATACCGTGCAAATGCGCGAAGTGATGCTTACCGATTTTGCCACCCTGTCGCCCTCCGACACGCTGGCAGACGCGCTGGTACGCTGCGTTCATTCGCTTCAGGAGGACTTCCCCGTGGTGCGCGGCCCGCAACTGGTGGGCATCATCTCGCGCCAGCGCATCGTGGACGCGTTGCGGAACGACGGGAACGGGTATATTCAGTCGGTCATGTCGCGGGCTTTCCAGGTGGCGCGCCCCGATGACACCTTGGGAACCACCATTCGCCGCCTCACCGCCGGCCGGGGGCTGACTTTGATCCCGGTCACCGATAGCGGGCGCGTCGTCGGCATTGTGAGCGTGCAGAACCTGATGAGCTCGATGTCCCTGCTGGCTGAGCAGCGCCGCATCGAGCGACAGGAATCCGGAGACTGACGGCGCATATGGCCGCGGACGAGATCCCAGCGCTGGCACCCGGCCTCTACCTGGTGGCCACCCCTATCGGCAACCTGGGCGATATAACGCTGCGCGCTCTGGACGTGCTCAAGCATGCCGACCGGATTGCCTGCGAAGATACCCGCCAGACGCAAAAGCTGCTAAATCACTTCGACATCTCAACTCCTACGGTGAGCTGCCACCAGCACAACGAGCGCCAGCGCGCCGCGGAACTGATTGAAGCGCTGAAGGCAGGCGCAAGGATCGCGCTGGTTTCGGATGCAGGCATGCCGGGTATCAGCGATCCCGGCGGCTGGCTGGCGGCCGAGGCCATCGCAGCCGGCGTGCCGGTAATTCCCATTCCTGGCGCCAATGCGGCGCTCGGCGCGCTGGTAGCCTCGGGGTTGCCCACCGGTGAGTTTTCCTTTCTAGGCTTTTTGCCGGAGAAAGCCGGGGCGCGGCGCACGCGGCTGGAGGCTTTGGCCGCCGAGGCCGCCAGAGCGACTCCCGGAGAGGCGGCGCGCACCCTGGTCTTTTACGAGGCTCCCCACCGCATCCTTGAAACGCTGGCCGATCTGGAGTCCGTTTGGGGCTCGGGTGTGCGCGTCGTGGTGGCCCGCGAGTTGACCAAGATTCACGAGGAGTTTCTGCGCGGGACAGTTGCGGAGGTGCGGCGCGAGTTGGCTAGCCGCGACCGCGTGCGCGGTGAAATCACCCTGCTGGTTGAGGCCCTGGCTCCAATTGCCGCCCTGTCCGCCGGCCCGCCCGTGAAGATCGCGGACCGAGTGGCGCTGATCCAGGCGGAGACCGGCGTAGACGAGAAGGACGCGTTAAAGCGTCTGGCCCGTGAGCTGGGACAGTCGAAGAGCGATCTCTACCGGGAGTTGCAGCGTGAGCGAGCGCGCAGGCGCTCGGTTGCGGGATAAACATAGAAAACTTCAATCAACAGGTACAAAATCATGGCGGTTTGCAGGAATCTCATTGGGGTTTAGCCTCCGGAAATCGCTCTGAAGCCAACATCTGCTTGAGGAGTGGCATGGCGCTGCCAAACTGGGGAAAGAGCGCGGCGGCACGCGTGGAAAGACGCCTCTTCAGTGGGGCGTTGCGCGTCCGCATGGCTTCATGCACCAGTGGAAGAGCGGTACCTTGCTGAATCCGGTAGGAATGGACTCTAACCCTGGCCAGAAAGAACCACGGGTATTGTGTCAATTCGAGATGGTTCACTGCGGCCGCGTTGAAGTGTTTGCCGACGTGGCGCAGCGCCAGCCTGAGCGCGCTGGCAATCGCTTCTTGCGATGTATCCCCAACACCGCTGCGCTGCGATTCACCGGGGATCCCGGTGAAATTCCATCCTAGCGTTTGAATCTTCTCTTCCAATCGCTTTCGGTTGGGGGTCCGCGCAAAACTCCAGCCTTCGCGGAACTCCTCGGTCGCAACTTTGAGACCGGCGGGCAGGTCAATGTGATCGCGCAAAAGCAGGGTCAATTCGGAAATGACGTGCATTGGGCAACTCTTTCTCAATTCAGTTGCAAGACTGCGCCGCGCTGCATGCATTGAGCAGCACTTCGTCGCGCGTGTGGTCCAAGGCTGTCGCGGGAGCGTAGCCAGCCGGCTCGGCGATGGCGTAATGAATCGAACTCTGGCAATAGACGCAGTGCGCCTCGTGGATCTGTCCGGTTGAGGAGCCGAGAGCCTGGGGAAAGGTCCGCAAGCAGTCCGGGCATTGAATCGTCCCGAACGCCGCTCCCGACGCGTCGTACCCGTTGCACTGAATCCAGAGGGGCGTGGCGTGATGGTGCACAGGCATTCGGCTGACTGGGGGCAGTGTGGCAAGAATCCTCAACAAGGAAGCCAAACTGCTGCCCTTCTGATAGAAGGCGTCGGCGGCCACGCCGGAAGGCACCTCGTTGCCAGAAAATGCACCGCTCATGGCAATGGTCTGGATCGCCGGAAATCTGCGCCGGACCACCGACAGAAGCTCGAAGCCGGACATGCCCGGCATGTTGAGATCGGAAAGAAGCACCTCGGGGATTTCATTCCGAAGCTCGGCCAGCGCGGAGAAGCCGTCATGGGCAGTACGCACGCCATATCCAATCTCGCCAAGTACCACCGACAGCGAGGTTCGAACGGTAGGATCGTCGTCCACGATGAGGAGCCTTGCGCGCGTATCCAGCATCTTTCACCTCACCTGGCATCGAACCGAGGAAGTAAGAGCGAGTATGGAGTGCGATGAATGGATGCGCTGTTCAATTCCGCACAGGGCTCGCCGAGGCAGTCATTCCGCCGTCGGCTACTCGGCAGGGAAGCCCGGAATTGCCGGCTTTTCGGCATTATCGTCCGGCAGTTGGTCGTGCAGAATCACGTTCAGCAAGGACCTGTGGACCTGGATGCGGCCGTTGTAATCGATGAACCCCAGCTTGCGGAAGCGGTTCATGAAAAAGCTGACGCGGGAGCGGGTGGTGCCGATCATTTCCGCCAGGGTTTCCTGGGAGATCTTGGGAATGTACTGCTCCCGCTCGCCTGGGCGGCCAAACTCGGCCATCAATAGGAGAATTCTGGCCAGACGCTTTTCGCTGGAGTTGAATAGCTGATCCACAAGATCGGCCTGAACGCGCATGCTGCGCTGCAAAAGGAACTTCATGAACAAGTCGGAGAAGGCATGTTCCTCGTGCATCACACGGATCATCTCGTCCCGCCGGATCTTCAGCGCTGTACAAGGGGTGATTGCCGTAGCCGTGGATAGGCGCAGGCCGGGCATGGCGGCAAGAGCCGACTCTCCGACAAAATCCCCCTCTGAGACCAGGGTAATGGTGGCTTCCTTGCCGGCTGCCGATACCACCGTGACCTTTGCGCGGCCCTTCTGGAGATAGAAGACTGAGTCTGCGTCGTCTCCCTGGACGAAGAAAGTCTGCTTCGCTTCCAGATGGACAATTCTCCGCCCTAGCCCAGTGCTTGCCAGAAAGGCCGCAGGGTCAAACTCGTACTTTTGAAGGATGACCACAGGGAATCTACTTTCCGGATGCAGCCGCGACGGGAGCCTTGGGAAGGTGCGCGACAACAAGCCAATGCGGTTGACAGATCAACTGCAGCGATGAATACAGATTCACCGCAATTCGTCAGGACCGGTACTGCAGTGAGCCGCCGTGCCGAGCCGATGCGAGGAAGCGCTCATGGCAGCTAACCGGAAAGACACATGGCACTAGTTTTCCACAGGGGGGGGGTGAGAATCTGTCCTATATTGCACTTTTTTCGGATTTCTGTCAGGATCTTCAGTCCTCGCGCACGGTTTGCCGCTCTGAGCGTTCTTGCTCAGACAGCGCTCCACGGTCGCCCTAGCGTGGAAGAAGCCTTTCGCGTTCGTCATGCGGGCGTGCACCAGATGGTTCGCCGGCATGGAGAAGGGGAAAAGGACAAATCGAGTGATGGCGCAAGGAGAGAAAAATGCTCTGGACGATCTTCGTGATCCTTCTGGTTTTATGGCTGTTGGGATTCAGCTTTCACGTCGGTGGTGGGCTGATCCACATCTTGCTGGTGATTGCGGTCGTCGTCCTGATCTTGAACCTGATCGGCGGGCGCAGGAACGACTGGTAATACGGGCCAAGACTGCCGGGCAGATGCGGGAAGGCGCGTCCCGCACCGGGCAAATCAGCGCTATCGCCTGTCAATTACACAAGACTTCCGAGGCCTCAGGATCGGGGAGGATTCGTCCAGGGAGCCGCAACAACTGAGTCACCTGCGCGGCGGGAATGGGGCGGGAGAAGAGATAGCCCTGACCGTAGCGGCAGCCCAGTTGGCGCAGCAGGCGATACTGCTCCTGGGTTTCGATGCCCTCCGCCACCACATCCATACCCAGCACGCGAGCCAGCTCGATGATGGTGCGCACGATTTGCAGCGGCTGATCTCCGTCGGTCATGCGGCCTACGAATGAGCGGTCGATCTTGAGCACATCGAAGGGGAACGAATGAAGATAGCTGAGTGAGCTATAGCCGGTGCCAAAGTCGTCCATGAGGAGTGAGACACCGAGTTTGCGAAGGCTGCCCAGGACTTCGAGAGCGGTGCGCATGTTGGGAATGAGGCTGGACTCGGTCATCTCCAGGCCCAGTTGACGGCTGGAAACACCGAATTGGCGCAACAGCGCCTCGACGTGGTCAGCCAGACCCTCGCGTGAGAACTGGCGGGCAGAGAGGTTGACGCAAACGCGCAATGAACTGTGCTGAGCATCCTCGCCGCACCATTCCTGGATTTGGCGGCAGGACTCGGCGAGCCCCCAATCGCCGATGGGAAAGATCAACCCGCTCTCCTCGGCGAGGGGAATGAAATCCATGGGGCAGATGATCCCCCGCTCGGGATGCACCCAGCGAATCAGCGCTTCCAGGCCGACCACCTTGCGGGTGGAAAGATCGACTTCGGGCTGGTAGTAGAGCACAAACTCGCGCCGCTCGAGCGCGCGCTGAAGATCCTGCCGGCGCGGCCAGCTTCCGGTGGTGTTGTCGGCGGCGCGGGCTTGCTGCTGGACCGGCCCATTGAGTCCCTTGCGCAACCTGCGCAGCTCCAGTTGGGCAGCCACCATATCCGCCAGGCTTTCCAGCATGCGTAGTTCGTCCAGGGCCATCTTTCGCCGGGTTTGACGTCCGAAGATGGTCAGCGACCCCAGAATCTTCCCTCCGGAAGACCGCACTGGAACGCTGGCAAATGAGAGTACATCCAGCCGCCTGAGAGCCAGCTTTCCATCGAAGCTCGGGTGTTTTGAGATGTCGGGAACGACCACCGGACCATTCTCGGTGAGCACCATGTCAAAGATGGATTTGTGGCGGGGCAGTTCGCGCACGGCCTCGCCCCAGTGCGACTTGATCCAGACACGGCTCTCGTCCGCAAAGCCCAAAAGAGCGGCATCGGCCTGGAAGTACTCGGCCGCCAGCCGGGTAATGGTGTCGTAGGAGGGCTCCGGTTCGGTGTCGAGGATTCCTGTCGAGATGAGCGCGGCAAGCCGGGCGTCCTCCGGCTGCTGGTCGATTCTGATGGTTTCCAACTCTCCTAGCGCCATCTTCACTCCAAGTCCGCCGTTTGAGGCAGCCTGCTCCTGACGGGGAGTTCCCGGGCGTGCGTGCTGAAAGGTGCTCCGCGTGGCAGAATGCGTCCACTCTCAGGCCATTCCGCCATGGGTTCGAGCAGCGGTGGCCTGCAAAGGAACGCCCACGAAGCGTGCCGATTGCACTCCGCATCCCCTTTATCGGAAACTCCGCGCCTTAGCATCAGGTTACTTAAGGGGGATTCTCGCGGGTACCTGTTGAATTGAAAACAATTACTTTGCCGGATTCGGCTGGCCGGTCTCAGTCCATAGGAAGGTGAGCTGATCGGCGTCGTCCTGAATCTGCTGATCCAGGCTCACCCCCGCCGAGTGGCCGCCGGCAAGACTGTAATGCAAGAGGACCGGCCGCCTGCTGTCTGAAGCCGCCTGGACCAGCGCTGTCATCTTGCGGGCATGCAGCGGATCGACCCGTGTATCGCTGTCTCCGGTGAAAAACAGGATCGCTGGGTAGGCAGTTTCATTCTTCACCCTATGGTAAGGAGAGTACTTCAGCAGGTAAAGAAACTGTTTCTCGTTGTCTGAGGAGCCATATTCGGTAATCCAGTACGATCCCACCAGGAATTTCTGGTAACGAAGCATGTCCAACAGCGGATAGCCGCACAAGATGGCAGAAAACAGCTCCGGCCGCTGGGTCATCGAGGCGCCCATCAGCAAGCCGCCGTTGGACCGGCCGGTAATGGCAAAGTGCTGCGGCGAAGTGTACTTGTTGGCGATCAGGTACTCGGCTGCGGCAAACCAATCGTCGAAGACATTCTGCTTTTTCTCGAACATGCCCTGCTCGTGCCAGTTTTCGCCATATTCGCCGCCCCCGCGCAGATTGGGCAACGCGAACCAGCCGCCCTGTTGCAGCCACCAGGCCACGGCGGGGCTCCAATAGGGCGATTCACTCACGTTGAAACCGCCATATCCGGTCATCAACAGCCGTTCGGTCCCGTCCTGTTTCAAGTCCTTTTTTCTGGCGATGAACATCGGCACCTGAGTCCCGTCCTTTGACTTGAAAAACACCTGCTTCAGCTCATACTGGGAAGAATCGAAGGGAACCTTGGCCCGGAAGAACACCTCGCGCTTGCCGGTCGCTGTATCCAGACGGTAAGAAGTGGGCGGCACAATGAACGACGAGAAAGAAAAGTAGCCGTAGCGGTCCGTTGTGCGTCCGGAGACTGCGGAAGCCGTTCCGATCCCGTCATAGTCGAGGCGCCCGGCCGGCTTCCCGTCCAGCGTATAAACCGTCGTCTCGGTTTTCACATCCTTGAGCCGGTTGATATAGATCTTGCCGCCCACAATCGACCAGGCCTCGATGACATCCGCGCCTTCCGGCACGACCGTTGTCCAGGCCTCGGGCATGACGCCTGGATCGGCCTTGAAGATCGCTCCTTTTGGCGCCTTGTAATCGGTCTTCACGTACCAGGCGCCCTTGGCATAAATCACGCTGAAGCGCGAATCCAGCCCCCAAACCAACACATCGAAGGACGAACCTGGCACGGTCAGGTCGCGAAAAACAATATCCACGCGCCGGGCGGGCACGCCTCTCTCGATCTCCACCACCAGGTAACGGCCGTCGTCGGTTACCGCGCCAGAGAAGAGGTCGTTGCGGCCGAGAGGCTCGCCGCGGAACTCGCGCCCAAAGAGCAGTGTGTCCTTCGTGCTCCGGGAGCCGAGCACATGCTGGTAAAGGAGGGTTCCCTGCTTATCGTTGCGCGCGTAATAGAAGCTGGCCCCGTCCGGGGCGAAGTTCACACCGGAGTAGCGTGCGGCAGGCAACTCGTCCTCCAGCGTCTTGCCGGTCTTCACATTGAAGACGTGAATGCCGCTTTCGTCCGCGCCGCCTTGCTGGACCCGGTAAATCAGGAGGCTTCCATCGCGGGAAACGTCCGCCAGCCCGACCGAAGTGTTGGGATCCCGGCTCAACTTGGAGGGGTCGAGCAGCCTTTCGTCCTTTCCGGTCCAGCCATGGCGCACGTAGATCGAGAACTGCTGTTCGCCGGCCAACCGCTTCGAGAAGAAATAGCTCTCCCCGCGCTCGATGGGAATCCGCGTCTGGGAGACATTTTCCAACTCATCCAGGTCGTCTACCGCCTGGGGACGGACGCGAGCCTGCTGCATATAACGGCCGGTATAAGCATTCTGGGCATCGATGAATGTGCGGGTCTCGGGGCTCTTCGAGTCTTCCAGCCAGCGGTAGCTGTCAGGGATTTTGATTCCGAAGTAGTCGTCGGCCACGGGAATGGCCTCGGCAGCCGGCGGCGGAGGAAGCACGATGCCCTCGCGTCCATGAATAGCCTGTCCCATCGAGTTGATTCCGAAAACCGCCCAAAGCGCAAACCACAACCCAAAGCTCCGCCGCATGCATTGCCTCCTGGGGACAGAATACGCGGAGAATGGCAGATGCCCCCAGCTTCAGCGTTGCAACAATGCGCCTGAGTTGGGACAACCGTGACGAATTCCTCCTCACTGCCGCTTGAGCAAATGTCGATGAAAGGTAGAGCATTTTCACTGATGCGGTAAGAAAGCTCCGTGCCCCATGTATTTCACATCCTTTGCGAAATGGGTGGGAGACTCCAAAATCGACCCTACAGAAACTGTGAAAATGACTAGCTGCCGAGCTGCCGGTAATACTCCCGGAGTTGCCTCCAATGCACTGTTTGGAGCAATCCAGTTCATTTCGAATCGGGGATGAAGCTCAGCAGCTTGCGGCCACGCTTGCCTGCGCAAATGTATGCTGGTCTTGCCATTCATTCGGAGGAGAAATGCAGCCGATATTCGAGCGCATGCGCGTTCGCGAAGCTTCGCGAGGTACCCTGATCGCTCTTGTTGCGGTCTTTCTTGGAACGGCTTCGCTGTGGGCGCATCCGGAGAAGGGCACGCCTGCTCCCCCGTTGGATCCACTGAAACTGCTGCAAGCTCCTTTGGGAGCGAAGGCAGACTGGGCAAGCCTGAAGGGCAAGGTAGTGGTGCTGGAGTTCTGGGCCACTTGGTGCTCTCCCTGCGTGGCGAGCCTACCGCATCTCAACCAGCTTGTGGAGTCTCTCGATCCTGCAAAATTCCAATTCATCTCCATCGACGATGAGGAACAGACGGCCGTTGAGACATTTCTGACCAGAAAGAAGACACCCGGTTGGGTCGGCATCGATACGTCAGGCGGCGTTTTCGCATGGTATGGAATCAAATCGAGACCGACCACCGTCATTGTGGATGGAAGCGGGAAAATCGCCGCGGTCACAGAGATCGATTCGGTCAGCGCCGCCGATCTCGAGGCCGTGGCCGCGGGAAAGAGCGTAGCCTTCAAGCCGGCTTCGGAGATCACCGAGGCGAGTGCTCCTTCCAGCCCGGATGCCGAGCGCGCCCTGATTGCCGTGTCTGTCAGCAAGGCTTTGCCGGACGCAAAGACGGCCATCGCCAAACATCCGCCCTCCGGAACGGACTTGCTTGGAGAGGACGCCGATAGCCTCATGACGGAGGTCTTCAACGTCTTTGGAAACCGCTATGTTCTGAAAGACCCGCTTCCGGAAGGGCGCTACGATGTTCGCGTGAATTCTGCTGACGTGCCCCAGAGCGTGGTCGACTCGGTCGTCCAGCAAGCCGTCCTCGCCGCTCTGCATTTACAGATCCGCTCAAAGACGCTGACCAAGCCTGCGTATCTTCTCAGGGCCACCGATGCAAGCAGGAAACTGCTGAGCCCGTCAGCTTCGACACACGCGGTGAAGCGCGGCTACTGGCACGGCGGCTTTCTTCTGATGAACGGGACGATGGACGATCTTGCCTATGTGTTGGCAACCGGCCTGGAGAACCCGGTGGTGAACGAGACAGGCATCGTCGGCACCTACGATGCACGATTCAAAGTCGCCGCTGGAGACGTTGACAGCCTGAATTCCGTCCTCAGAGAGACTCTGGGGCTGGAGCTTGTCCCGGGCAACCAGGAGATGTCGATTACCGTGCTCGAATTGAGCAAGCCATCTCGTTAACCAGGACACAAAAGGTCAAGCGTTCAAGGCGCGCATATTGAAGCCAACCAGTGAGCTTGGCTCACAGTGTGCGAACCTGCCAATACGCGATCGGCAAGTTCTGTGCGAGTTGCAGGAACTTCCCCGCACACGGTACGACATCTGTTCACTGTGCGATGGCATTGCGGCGGCGCAAGTTCCCGCCGTGCTCGGGACCGGTCTCATCCGCGGCCTGGTCGCTCATATGCGCTCTCCGGGCCTCACTGCGGGTTGCCGAACTCCGAACTGAACCCATTTCAACACCGCCCCGAAGCTTCGCTCGCCCGCAACCCCGGTAGAATCAACTCCAGTGGCAGGACGGACCCCAACTCAATCATCTCCGCCGCAGCGATCGCGCTGGACCCGCGGCCTGGGCATGCTGCGCCCCTCCCACGCTCACACCGCTTTCTCCGCCACCATCGTCCTGATGGTCTCCACTTTCCTCTCCAGAATCATAGGTTTAGTGCGAGTCAAATATATCGTCTGGCTATTCGGCCGGGGGATGGAAGCGGATGCATTGAACGCAGCGTTTGTGCTGCCGGACATGATTGCGTACTTTCTGGTAGGCGGTGCGGCCTCCATCACCTTTGTCACCATCCTCACGCGCTACCGCGAAACCGGACGCGAAGAGCAGGGGCAGCGGTCGCTCTCTGTGATTCTGACCACCATGTACCTGGTGCTGGGCGCGGCCATTGTGCTGGCAGAGATCTTCGCTCCCTGGTGCATTCACTGGTGGTTCCAGGGCTTCGATGCGCAAAAGGCGGCGCTGTGCGTGCGCCTGACGCGCATTCTGCTGCCCGCGCAACTGTTTTTCTTTGCCGGAGGAGTCTTTGGCGCGGTGCTGCTGGTGCGCAAGCAGTTCACCGTGCAGGCGGTGGCGCCGTTGATCTATGGCCTGGGCACCATCGTGGGCGGGCTGCTGTTGGTGCGCCGCCTCGGTGTCTCCTCGCTGGCCATAGGCACTGTGGCCGGCGCAATCCTGGGGCCGTTTCTGCTGAACTGGATCTTTGCGCGGCGGGCAGGAACGCGCTACCGGCCAATTCTGGATTGGCGTGACGAAGGCCTGCGCGAATGGGTGCGGCTGTCGCTTCCGCTGATGGTCGGCGTGTCGCTGGTGACCGCGGATAGCTGGATCATTGCGCACTTTGCCTCGGCCACCGATGGCGCGGTTTCGTTGATGGCCTATGCCAAGCAGCTCTTCACGGCTCCCATGGCGGTGCTGGCGCAGGCTGCGGGAGCGGCGTCTATGCCCTTCTTCGCCAGCTTGTGGAGCACGGAGCGCCGCTACGAATTCGCCACCGGAGTGGCGGACTCCGTCTCTCGCGTGGCCTCGCTGGGGCTGCTGGCCGCCTCGGGCATGGTGGCTCTGGGCGCGCCCCTGGTAGAACTGCTGTTTCTCGGTGGGCGCTTCTCCTCGGGAGATGCGAGGGAATGCGCAGCCTACTTTGCGATCTTCTCTATTTCGCTTTTTCTGTGGTCGGCGCAAGCGATTTATGCGCGCGCCTTTTATGCCGCTGGAAACACCTTCATTCCCATGGCGGCAGGGACGGCAGTTACGCTGGTCTCGCTGCCCATCTATGCCGCTCTCTATCGTTGGCAAGGAGCCACGGGACTGGCGATTGCATCCAATTTGGGCATTGCGCTGCAAACCGTCACCGTCGCGGTGCTGCTGCATGAGAAACGGATGGTTTCGCTGGCCAGTCTCGATTTTGAAGAGATAGGCCGGTGCCTGGCGGCTGCCTTGGCTAGCGGCGGCGCAGTCTGGCTGGCAATTGCCGCGCTCAATGCGGTGCAGACGCGCCTGGGGGCTCCGCATCTGAATGCGCAAATCCGTTGGACGGATCTGGCGGAGTTGCTGGGGGGAAGCGCGCTTTGGGTGGCGACTGCAAGCTGGGTCCTGGAGAAAACCGGGTCGGCGCTGCCCAGGGTGACCATGAAGCGCCTGGGGATGGGATAAAACGGCATCAAGGAAGGAACTTGAAGGTCTTGCCTTTGGGCATCGCTTTCATGCGCCGGAGGAATTCGCCTTCCTCGATCTCTTGCGGCCAGTCTAGATTGATTGAGACTGTTCGATCAGGGAAATCGTGAGGATTGTCACTGAGCTTTGCCGCCTGTAACACCTCCAGTTGTGAGATGTCACGAGCAAATGCCTTTATACCATCCTTGACTGGCCGGTATGCGAACTGGGTCTTTTTAAAGAGATCGAAGACCTTGGCTTGTTCCAGCTCGAGCAGAATCTTCAAAATCTCTATCTGCCGTTCTCCGATCACCCGCTTGCGTTTGGTCTCAAGCCGGCTCAATAGGCTGTACATGGTGTCGCGGAAAAGGGCGCGCTGCATGTGCTTGCGAATCTCCGCCGTCAACCGCTCACACTGGATGCGGACTCCTTGCAAGGCGAACACCAGGAAGGGAGTCAGATCGTGGCCGCCCTGCCGGACTTCGCCGAGGATGCGCAGGTAGGCTGGTTTTTCGTCGTAATAGTAGTTCGACATGGCCACAAAGGCTCTGTCCGTCAGCCCGGCGCGCCGCAGCACGAAAGCCTCCAGGGCGCGGGCAGTGCGCCCATTGCCGTCCAGGAAGGGGTGCATAGCGCCCAGATGGTAATGCAGGGCCATCGCCTGCACCAGCGGATCGTGATCGGGAAGCTCTGTCTGGGCGGCCTGAAGAAGTCCGTTGAAAGCCTCTTCGCAGGGTGGTTCGCCTTCCGCGCTCCGGTGTTGGGGAATGCCGAAGGTTACGTTGTAGTCCCGCCCGTGCAGTACTCCGGGAGGGCAATGGTCCTCATCGCACCCTTTCACCATGCGACGATGGACTTCGCGCACCAGATCGGCGGAGATGGGCCGGTCGGCTGGGAGCTCTCCAATCCAGCGGTAGGTCTTCATTGCGGCATGGGCCTGTCGCTGCGACCGCGTCTTCAGCTCTTCCGGCGAGATGTTTGGACGGACAGCCTCATCAAGCTCCCTTTCGGTGAACTCTGCACCCTCAATTCGGCTGGTGCCCGCGACCTCGCGCTTTAACTGAAGTTCTTGCAGAGCTTCCACCCAGCTCTTCTGATACGGCAAGGCCGTCAGCGACTGAACCGCCGATTTGGCGGCCACGAGAGCTGCCATGACAGCTCTCTCGTCGTACAAAATCCACCGCTTTGGAAGCTCATAGCGAACCATTCTATTTCCGGCTCATTTTCAAGCTGGTTTCCATTCCATTTTCATTTCATATTCTGTTATCTACTGTATTTTCTGTCAATTGAAAACTTCTTGGCAAAGTCATATTAAAATTCATTTCAAGATGATTTCTGCATCGGATTCGATCTCTTCTCCCGCTTGAAGGCCCCTTGGGATTTGCTCTGACCGGCAAAGCTGTTTCCGCAGACACAAAAAAGCCCCTGCCGGAGCAGGGGCTTCGCTGTGCGACCAGTGCGCGATAGGGTGCTAGGAATTCACCAGCTTGGGTGCAGGCCTGGCCCAGGTTGCCGCCTGCTTGGCCTCATCTTTGCGAATATCGATGCCGCCCTTGAAGAAGGCGCCGTCCTCGATGCTGATGCGAGGCGCTGAGAGGTCGCCGATTACGGCTCCCTCGGCGCGGATGTCTACGCGATCCGTAGCGGTAATATTGCCGCGAACCTTGCCCATGACCACGATTTCTCGCGCAGTGATGTGGGCAGCGGCATGGCCGTTGCGGCCGACCGTCACCCGATTGTCTCCGAGGTGGATGGTGCCTTCGACTCTGCCTTCGATTACCAGGGAATCCACTCCGGTAATCTCACCCTTGATGACGAGGCCCTTGCCGATGGTGGCTGGTTCGCCGGACGCATGCAAGGAGACCGCATTCGACTCTGCGACAGCCGCAGGGGGCGTAGAGTGCGCAAGCTGCGGGCCAGGGTTGGGGACGGAGGACTCAAATTGGTCGGGGTTCAGCATAAAATCGGCTCTTTTCTTTCCATGTCAACTGCGGAAACGGGGTGAATCGTCGGCCACCGTTCAGGCTAACATCTGCGACAATCGGAGTCCGGTCAGCCGCTCGGCGTGTGACTCTGATTCCCAATTAGATGACGCATTGCACACCTTAGTTGCCAGGTTACTATGCACCAAATTGCACAAAGTCGAACACGAACAGAGTGAAAGCAAATATACCATAAAATGGAGCATTAACGGAGAAAAATCCAGCATAGCTGCGATTCGCCCGAGCCATGGAAGATGCAGTCAACCGACACCAAAGGTAGCTCGGCAGAAACACTCGATGTTTCTCCACCATGGCCAAGAAAGGCCCGTCCCAATCTGGAGTGCAAACCTATCCGCGGCCGAATAGATGGCTCCCCGCCACCACCCCGGCCATCGACCGGCGGCTGGGGCGGGGACTGCGATTTGAAGGCGAGGCCCGGAGTAGGCGGCGCGGCATCGATGCCTGAGCTAAACCCGCTTCGGCTCCTCATGGATGGGTGACGGCCTAGCCGGGGTTCCCTCTGTGCCGGGCTCGGATTTGCGGATGTCGATTCCACCTTTAAAGAAGGCGCCATCTTCAATGCTGATGCGGGCCGCAGTGACGTCACCGGTCAATGCGCCCTCGGCGCGGATGTCCACCCGATCCGATGCGCTCACATTGCCGTGAATCTTGCCCATCACCACAATCTCGCGCGCGGTAATGCAAACCGACATTCCGGCGCTCACATTGCCGTGAGCCCCTACGGTCACGCGATTGCCGGGCAGATTGATGCTGCCCTCGACTCTGCCATCGATAAACAGGGATTCAGTGCCGGTGATTTCGCCCTTGATGATGAGGCCCTTGCCGATCGTCGCCTGATCGCCCGCGGTCGGAATGACGCGAGCGCGGGGATCAGGAATCGTCGCGAGGGGCGCGGGCCGGACGGGTTCCGGGTTGGAGGGAGGGGTAATCGATCCTGGCTGACTTGGTTTCCACATTGCGCACACGGTATCTGTTTCCTTTCCTGCGGGAGATGGGTTGCCAGGGCAAGGTGATTGCGGTGGACCCAAAAAACTTGAATTTCTGGCTACCGGGCACACGCCCCGGCTGCCCGGCTTACGGCCACAGCTTGATGGTATCTCTGCCAGGTCCGCAAGAACAACTCATGCGCGCAATTGTAATACGTCTCAGCGAAAGATTCCGGTGCTTCTCTGCCAGGTGCTCCTCAGCCAGCCAGGCCTTCGGCAGGAAACTGCGCAAGGGGACGAAGGGGGCGTGGAGAGGATTGACGACAGCGCTTGTTTTGAGGGATTGAAAGGGAGGAAGCAGGCTGTACTCTTGAGCTATGACCGATCGTGAACTGGTGACCCGGATTGCCCGCTCTGCCGGTCAGAAGGCCGGATACAAACAACTGGTCCGCGAGCTAAGGCTGGGCGGCGGCCGCGAGCGCCGCCTGCTGCTGGAGCAGCTGGCCCGGCTGACCGTTCGTGGCGAGCTGATCAAGTTGGACCGTGAGCACTGGAGCATTCCCCGGCCAGTTGGAAGCCGCGATAACCTTTGTGCGGGGCGTCTGGATCTGCACCGCGACGGTTTTGGGTTTGTGCGGCCCAATGCCCGCCAGGCCACCGGCGGCGACGACATCTTTATCCCCCCGAACGAGATCAACGGCGCCATGCAGGGCGACCAGGTGCTGGTCGAGGTGGACCCGCCCAAAGCCGATGGGCGCCGCTTGGGACGGATTGTTCGTATTCTGGAGCGGCGCAATCCGACCGTGGTGGGCATCTTCCACTACGCCCGTCCGGGGCGGTCGCTGGAGAACACGGTGGCGCCTTTCGACGAGCGCATGACCCAGCACATCCTGATCCCTTCCGGAGAGGAAGTGCCGGCCGTGGACGAGGCCGCCACGCCGCACCGGGTGCTTGGAACCGAGGCAACCGCCGCCGCAGCTCATGACGACCTGGAAGGGCTGGTGGTGGATGTGGAGATCACCGCCTGGCCAAGCCTGACGCGGCCCCCGGTTGGCCGAATCATTGAAGTCCTGGGAGACCCCGACGACTTCGGCGTGGACGTGGAGATGATGATCCGCAAACATCAGTTGCCGCGGGTCTTCCCGGAAAACGTGCTCGCAGAGGCGCGCGAGGTGGCCTGCCTGGATGAAGCCGCGGTTTTGAGCCGCCGGGATTTTCGCGAGCTGCCCATTGTCACCATCGACGGCGAGACGGCGCGGGACTTCGACGACGCCGTGCTGGTGACCGAGCGCGAAGATGGTGGGTACGAGCTGCAAGTGCATATCGCCGACGTGGCGGAGTATGTGCGCGCCGCGACCGACCTCGATCTGGAAGCGCGGTTGCGTGGCACCAGCGTCTATTTCCCGGACCGCGCTATTCCCATGCTGCCCCAGGAGCTTTCTACGGGTATTTGCAGCCTGCGTCCCGGTGAAGACAGGCTGGTTCTAAGTTGCATCGTGCAGCTCGACTCCAATGCCCGTATCGAGAGTTATGAGGTTGTCGAAGGAGTTATCCGCTCGGCGGCGCGCATGACCTACACCGAGGTCCATGCCATCCTGGAGGGGAACGAAGAGATGCGCGCCCGCTATGGCGAGCTCGCTCCAAGCTTCGAGCGGATGCACAAGCTGGCGGTGCTGATGAACAAACGGCGCGAAGAGCGGGGCTCGATTGACTTCGACCTGCCCGAGCCGGTGATCGAGTTCGACGAGCAGGGACAGATGCGCGGCGTCACCAAGTCCGAGCGAACCTGGGCCAACCGCCTCATTGAGGAATTCATGCTGGCGGCCAACGAGTGCGTAGCAACGTGGCTTGAAGACCTGGGCGTGCCTTCGCTCTATCGGATCCACGAAAAGCCGGAACCGCGCCGGGTGGTGCAGTTCGAAGAATTGGCCGCAGCTTTCGGCTACTCGCTGGGCTTGGGAGCGCTGCCAGTCAAGCGTATCCAGACCCGCGGCGACCGGCGGGACGCACAGCGCAGCGGGCGCAATCTCCGCACCCACGAGGTGCCCGAAGACATTCCCGTCACCCCGCGTATGTACCAGAAGCTGGCCGCCAAGATCGAAGGCAAGCCGGAGGAGCGAATCCTGAGTTACCTGATGCTGCGCTCGCTCAAGCAGGCGCGTTACTCTGAGATCAACGAGGGACACTTTGCGCTGGCCGCGCCGAGTTACACACACTTTACCTCGCCCATTCGCCGCTACCCCGATCTGATTGTGCATCGCATCGCCAAGGCGCTGCTCGGGGCCGGCGTGCGCGCGCATGGAGAAGTGGCCGAGGGCCGGCACAACTCGCCCTGGACGCACCCGATTGAAGGGCTGGGCCCAAGCCGCGTTCCGCATCTGCGCGCCCCCAAGGCGGGGGTGGTCTTTGCCGGTGAGCCGCCCATTCCCGAGGCAGAGCTGGCCCAGATCGCCGAGGAAACCAGCCAGACTGAGCGCCGCGCCGCCGAGGCCGAGCGCGAACTGGTCGAGTGGAAGAAGGTCCGCTTCATGCAGGACCGCGTGGGCGAGGAATTTGCCGGGCTGGTGCTCAATCCAACCAAGTATGGGCTCTTCGTCGAGCTGACCGACCTGTTTGTCGAGGGGCTGGTGCCCATCGACTCGATGCGCGACGACCGCTACACCTGGCGCGAGAATACGCACGAGATCATCGGCGAGCGCACCGGACGCCGTTTCCGTGCCGGCGACCGCGTGCAGATAATTCTGGATCGCATCCTGGCGCAGGAACGCCGCTTGCAGTTCTCGATTGTGGAGGAGGGCATTCCGCTGACCGGAAAGACACCCGCGAAGGTCAAGCCCAAAGCCAAGAAGAAGAAGGCCACCTCCGCCCCGGCGCGCTCCTTCAGCGCCCGCAAGAAGTTTGGCA